>JAABUU010004156.1_pt1 | contig 17457 bp, 15 predicted proteins | sample 5559301 | NCBI WGS metagenome assembly JAABUU01 (sample SAMN10711884, study PRJNA513360) | rock metagenome | isolation source: Antarctica rocks | place: Antarctica: Victoria Land, Richard Nunatak white | reverse complement strand
GGCCGCGTCCGAGGCCGCCGCCGCTGCGCGCGAGGCGGCCCGGCAGCGCCTGGGCGCGGCGGCGGCCGAGCGCGACGCGACACAGCGCGACCTCGCAACGGCCCTGGCGGAGCTCGAAGCGCTGCGCGAGCGGCTCGGCGGCCTGTGCGCCGAGCGGAACGCCGCGCGCGGCGAGGCCGCGGCGGCGGCCGCCGGCCGCGAGGCCGCCCAGCAGCGGCTGGGCGCGGCGCTGCGGGACCTGCGCGCGGCAGCGGCCGAGCGGGACGCGCTGCGCGAGCAGCTGCGCGGCGCGCGGCGGGCGGCCGAGCGCGCCGAGGCGCGCGGGCGCGAGCTCGCCGCGCTGGCCGAGGCGCGGCTGGCGCGCGCGGCGGACGACACGTGCGGCGCCCCAGCTCGCGCATCTGTGCATGTGCTCATCACAAAGTAACAAGCACATGCACAGATGGTTGATGGAAGGAAATGAGGTGGTGTTGTGACACCACACTACATCACAACGCGATCATGCAGCGCACCACTGCCCGGTGAAGCGGCGGGTTACAAGCGTGACATGAAGAGGGCGCTCGTGGTGACGGCGGGCCTGGCGTGCGCGACGCTGCCGAATAGATACGCGTCTGTGAGGACGCGTTGAAAGATGATGGAGCCTGGGGCGCGTGGCAGGGCCCTGGCACTCGCGGCCGCGCGGCTGAGCGGAGAGGCGCGTGCGCGCGAGGCCGCGCGCGCCGACGCCGCGGCGGCGCCCGCCGCGCCCGCCGGCGCGGCCACGGCTGCGTCGCCTGAACGCGAAGACGGTCGGACAAGCGGCAGAGGGGGGCGTGCGGCGGGGGGCGAGGCAGCGGGCGGGCAGGCGCCGGGTGCGCGCGTCGGCGGCGACGCGGCGGCCGCGCGCGCTGAGCTGGCAGACTTGGCCGCAGCGGTGGCGGACCAGCGCGGCCTGCTCGCCGCGCTGCGCGCGGACGTCGAGCAGGCGCGCCCTGACAGCGCCTGGCCGCCTTTAGGGCACCCTGGGGCAGACATGCACGCTGGGCGGCTTGAACACAGCCCTCATTAGGTCAAGTGCGCATGCTCTGTGCGGTCATGTATTTGTTGTGTCCTGCAAGATGGGTATTGCCCTTTGCCCTGCTTTGCCTGCTTGCTGGTGGCTGGTGCGGAGCTGGCAAAGTGGACAGGCCGCCTCTCAGCCTGCTGCTGCGCTGCATGCGGGGCGCAGGCGCGCCGCGAGCTGGGCGCGGCGGACGCGGCGGCCGCGCAGCTGCGCGAGGTGCAGGCCGCGCTTGGCGAGCTGGCGCGCGGCCTGCCCGGCGCCGCCGGCGCGGCCGGGCCGGGCGCGGTCGTGGACCGCGTGGCCGCCGAGCTGACCGACCTGCACCGGCGCGCCCTGGCACGGGATGCCCTAGATGGAATACGGTAGTGATGTCGTGTGGTGTGGTGTTGTGCGCACCCCAGGGCAGCGTAAAGAGCAGGCTGCATCAGCGCGCGCTCAGGCTAATGCCCTGCAGAGGCTGCGTTGCCAGGGCGCGCTCTGCATCCCTGGGTGTGCTGCAGGCATGGGTGCAAATGCGAGGTGCCGTAGGGCATGCGGCAGTGCCTGTCTGAGACTGGGCTTAGGGTTGACAGGAGGGTTGCTGCGCAGGGGCTGGCTGCGCGCGAAGGAGCGCATGAGGGCGGAGCTAGCGCAGCTGGAGGCCGAGCGAGCAGCGCAGGCCGGCGGCGGCGCGCAGGAGGGCGGGTGCGCGCGTGGCCGCCGCGCGGAGGTGGCGGCCGCGCTGGCGGACGGCGCGGCGGCAGTCAAGGCGGCCGCGGCCGCGGGGCGCGTCGACCGCCGCACCGCCAAGGCGCTGGCGGCCGCCATGGACCACATCCTGCGGCAGCTGCGCTTTTTGGGGCTTGTGTAGTAACCCTAACCCTAACCATCGTGTTGCACCCGGCAGCAGCAGCTTCCTGGGCGCCGTGACAAGAAGCTCTAAAGAAGAGACCGCGCTGCGGGCGTCCTGGTGCGCATCGTGACTCCTGGGTGGCGGGTGTACATTACCCAATCGCACCCTGCCAATCGCATGTATGTCGCCGTTTACCCTGACCGTCCGATGCTGACATTCAGCATCCCATGCAAGACATCGAGTGATGTCATGTTGAAGGAGCAGTGCCGTGAGTGTCAGTGTGCTCCGTGCTTTGTGTCGTCCGGTGCGTCGTTGGAATGGTTGTGCACTGTATGTCCCCTGTGCCGGCCGGCCTAGAGAATTTCCAGGTGCGGCCAGCAGACTTGGTGCTGGGCTGGCGTTGATGTGTGCTTCTGCCTGCCTCACATGTTACAGCGTTCTGGTGAAATTTTCATCATGAAATGCTCACGATACGCTCAACACTCAGACTCTCACCGCAACATCAAAGACAGGTGTGGGACCACACCTCTCACAATACAGGTTTCGGTCACAATCAGGCCGAACCCTCTCCGGGCACCCAAGAGGCACAAACCCCGCGGCCCTGCGCGCGTCACCTGATGCGCAGCTTCTTCATGAGCCGACTCTTGACCGACGGCTTCTTGCGCGCGGCCGCCGCCGCGCCGCCCGCTGGCTCCGCGCCGCGCCGGGTGCCTGCCGCGCGCGCAGGCCGCCGTCGGAGCGCCCGCGCGCAGAGCTTGCAGCGCATGCGGAGCGCGCGCGCCCGGCCACAGGATGCACAACCTGTGCGACGCCTGATCGCACCAGCGCAGTGGGCTGACCCGTGTGCCTGCTTCCCATGCACGCGAGCCCACGGAGCTGCGCCACAAGCTCGCCAGCACGCAGGCTCGCCGGCACGGCGGGCGGAGGCGCACTGCGCGACTTGGCGGCCTCCAGGCAGGAGTCGCCCTCCTCCTCCTCGGGCGCGCCGCCCGCCGGCGCCCCCAGGCCCTCGTCCTCGCCCTCGTCCTCGCCCGTGCTCGTGCCCGCCGCAAAGTCCGCGTCCTCGTCGGCGCGCCGCCGCCGCCGCGCGTTGGCCCCGCCGGCCTCGGCGCCGGCGGCCGGGCTGCGCCCCGGCCGCGTCGCGCCGAGCACGCCGAGGCGCGCGCTGGCTGCGCCGGCCGGCGGCAGCACCGGCAGGTCCGCCTCGGGCGGCGCGATCGGCAGGCCCAGGGCGAGCAGGCACACCTCCAGCTCGTCCAGCAGCCCCTGCCCGGGGTAGGGTCAGAGTTAGGGTCAAGGACCAAGGACCAAGATGGTGTCTGCTGGCTGTGCAAGCGAAAGCACCGCCACCTCACAGCACCGGTGTCCAGTCCCAGCAGCACACCTGCTTGCGGCGTGCAACTCGAGCCATGTCATGGATGACGAGGTATTGGTATGTCGCCGGGAAGCATAGAAATCCCAATGACAGGCACGAGATTGGCCGCAGCCTGATCACGCTTAACTGCGCTGATCTCAAAGCCAGTCACAAGGCAGGGCGGCTGGCGGCAGGCGCACGTGCGGGTCGGCGACGCCATAGCCCGGCGCCGCGGCGGCCGCGCCGGGCTCCGCCAGCCAGCCGCGCAGCGCGCCCGCCAGCGCCGGCAGCGCGCGCCGCTCGGCCGCGCTCAGCGGCGCCGCCGCCGCGCTCGCGCCCGCCCCAGCCGCAGCCGCGCCGTCGCCTGCCGTCGGATTCCCGGGCGCCGCGCCTGGCCTGTCTGCCGCGGGCGGCGAAGCGGGCGCCGCGGCAGCGGCATCCGCGGCCGCGCCGCATGGTGCGCCTGCCTCGGCCAGCGCTGCCGCTGCAGGCGCTGCGCCTGCAGCGCCCGCGCCCTCGGTCTCTGCCGCAAGGGCGCCGCCCGCCTCGCCCGGCCCGCCGGCCACCGCCGCCGGAGCTGCCTCCTCGGCGTCGGCGCCCGCAGGCGCGCCGCGCGCGGCCGCCGGCGCGCCTGGCGGCGGCGCGGCTGACGCGCCGCGCGCGACTGCGGCTGCCGCCTCGGCGCCTGCCGCGCGCTCGCAGGCCGCTTCGCCCTCTGCGCGCGCTGCTTGCTCGGAAACAGCCTCTCCTGCGCCGCGCTCCGCATGCGCGCCGCATGCGGCGGGCGGCCCGCTCGGCGCGGCTGCTGGCGGCGCCGCATGCGCACCAGCTGCCTCCCCCACATCTGCCACGGCTGCACGGGCTGCTTCACCGGGCCATTCTGCCGCGGGCGGAGCGGCTGCGCCGCGCTCCGCTCGCGCCCCATCTGCAGCCAGTGGCCCGCTCGCCGCCGCTGCCGCAGGCGGCGCATGCACATCAGCGGCCTCCGCCGCATCCGCCGCAAGCGCGCCGGCCGCCTCGCTGGACCCCCCGGCCATGGGCGGCAGGTCTACCGCCTCCACGCCGTGCTCAGCAGCCGTGCCGTTCGCGGCCGCGGACTCCCTGAGCACCTCTTCAGTGTGCGCTGCACGCACGGCAGGCGCGTCCGCCGCGTCTGCCGCCAACGGTGGCCTGGCCGCCAGCTCAAACAGAGCGCCTTCGCCGTCCTCAGCTACATCATCGTCTGCAGCCCCGTCGACCTGGGGTATGACAGCAGGGTCGGGATCAGGCGCCGGCGGGCCCCTGCTGCTCAGCCGCAGCTTGAGGCCCAGCTTGGGCGGCATGCGCGGCGGCAGCTCCGCGGCTGGTTTCTCTCCCATCGCCGGCGGGGCTGCAGGCCTTGCTGGAGCTGCCCTGGCCGCAGGAGGCACCACGACCATGCGCGAGCCGCCGCTGCTGCTGAGGCGGATGCGCAGCGGCGCCGCGCGCGCGGCCGCGCCCGGCGCGCGCCCCGACTCGGCGCCCGCCCGCCCGGCTGCGCCCCGGCCAGGGCTTGCAGCCGCCGGGCCGCCGCCGTCGCCAGAGTCGCTCGCCGGCGCGTCAAAGCCCTCTGGCAGCGCCTTGCGCCGCCGCTTGCGCGCCGGGCGCTCGGCCGGCTCCGCAGCGGCCTCAGAGAGCTCCTCGGCGCGGCGGCGGCGGCGGCGCCCGGGGCCGGCGGCAGCGGGCGCGTCTGCGGCGTCCTTGGCCCAGCTGCCGCTGGGCTCGCTGGCGCCGCTGCCGCTGGCGCTGGACGCGCCGCCGCTGTCGCCCGCGGGCGACTCGGCCGCCACAAACTCCTCATCCTCGGAGCCGCCGCTTTCGCCGCCGTCCTCGTCGATGAAGCTGTCGTCGCTGCCGCCGCCGCCGCCGCTGCGGGCACCGCGCCGCGCGCGCAGCCTGCCCTCGCGCGCGCGCGCGCCGCGGTGCGCGGCGCGCTCCCGCCGCGCCGCGGCGGCCGGCGCGTCCGCCCCCGCCCTGGCGCTCGCGCGACCTCCCGCGCTGCCTGCAGCAGCATCGGCGGCCGCGCCCTGCTGGGCGCGCCGCCGCGGCGCCGACCGCGGCCGCGCGCCGGCGCCGCCGGGCGGCCTGGGCGCGGCCGCGGCGGCGGCCGCCGCGGCGGCCGCCTGCGCGCTGTGGCGCAGTGCGGCGCGCATGGCGACGCGGAAGCTGAGGTCGTCGGGATCCAGGCCGCTGAGCGCGCGCAGGCGCGGCGCGAGGCGGGCCGCCAGCGCAAACATGGCCTGCGCGCGCCGCGGCGGTGCCGTGAGCGCGGTCCCCGGCACCCGGAGCTGCCTGCCGACATTGCAGTGCGCTTAAGCGCTTGCGAGTAAGCCAAACCAGCACGCTGACATATGCATGGACAGTACGCAGTCGGCGGGCGGGTGGTTTCACATATTATGACAACTTTTCAATTCACCAGCCCGTACCAGACACTCTACGTCCAAGCAAGTAGCTGAGGCCTGAAGCTCCCAGCCCGTGGCTCATCAGGGACGGCGCCACCAAAGAGATGGTGCGCCGTTTGGCCTCGGCCGCGCGCGTGCCTGGCGGAACCCCGGGTAGCGCTGCCGCGCCGGCCGCCCCAGCGCGTCCTCCACGCGCGCGGCCGCCAGGTGCTCCGCGGCGCAGCCGGCCGCCAGGTAGGCGCCCGCCAGCGCGGCGGCCGCGTCCGCGGTGGTCTCCGCCGCGATCCAGCCGCCTGCGACGGCGGCGCCTGCGCGTTGGGTCGCGCGGGGAAGCAGGCCTCTCGCAGGCGGACGAGCGGAATGCTCGGATTGTGAGCTTGCTAAACACCCTGCGTGCTGTGCAGAGTGTATTTGCTGAGCATGGGCTTGCGACGCACTCAATCGGCAAGGTAGGTTTAGGCTTAGGCCCTGAACCCATTTAAGACAGTGCCAGCAGCGCCGGGCCGCCCCGCACGCACCCGGCAAGAACAGCGTGTCACCAGGAGCCAGGTCGGCGCAGAGCGCGCCCTGGCATGCCTGCACATCGAGCGCCGCGCCGCGCGCGGCCCCGGCGGCGGCGCAGGCGCGCAGGTTCGCGGGCGTGGGCGGCGCCAGCGCGAGCACCTGAACCGTGTTTCACATTTTATTCATGAGTGTGGGGATGCTTGAGCACGCTGCACTTGACAAATAATGCAGTAATTACATTAGACTGGCAGCGCCTACCGCACACTGCATCGGCACAAGGTGCCTGACATGCTGTATGGCGTGCGTATCGGGGCCTTATATCTTGACGATGTGACCCATGCATGAAACACGGGCAACACCCTCCCAACCAGAGCTGACTTATTTGACAAGAGCCTCGCGCCTGAACCGAGGCACTTATGTGGAAGGCCGGAGTGAGCGCACCACCCTGCTGGCGAGCAGGTGCAGCCAGCGGCAGGCGCCGCCAGGCGCGAGCGCCGCGCCCGCATACGCGCCCGCGGGCGCCAGGCGCAGCTCCACGGCCGCCCGCTCGGCAGCGCCGCCGCCGGCCCGCACGGCTGCCTCGCTGCCGCCGCCGCTCGGGCCATCTGGGGACTGCGGGATGGCTAGCGCGGCAGCGGACACGGCAAGCGGCGGCGTGACGACATCCTGCGCTCAGAACCAGACAGCGCGGTTCACTTATGTGACGAGATGCAGTGTGCGCATTGCTTCGGAATAACCGCTAAGCTCTGATCGTTCTACTTGTGGATGCATGCACCCCAACAGTGTCCAAGTGAGCGCTAAAACACATCGCACCACTGTTTAGGTGTGCTGCAACCGCACTTAAGTGGCATGTAAAGACGCGAGCTTAGCAGCAGCGTCGCGCAGGAAGCATGGAGGAGCACCGGTCACATTATGACCGGTGCAGAGCCAGGGGCGGTATGCGCATGCGGTGCGTGGCAGTACTTCGCGCCTGCAGCTGGGTGCCCTGGAGCGGGATGGTCGCGCTGAGCATGCGCAGCCGCGACTCCGCGCTGATGCCCTTGACCACCGCGGCCGGCAGCGGGTTGCCGCGGCTGTCCAGCGGCAGCGGCCTGCTCGTGCGCACAGCTGTGTCACTGGCACAGTCACTAGTCCAAGGCAATGATGCCTGATGCCTTAAAACTACTGCTTGTTCCGTGAGCGCGTGTGAGCGTGCCGGAGGCACTGCCTTCTGTGCACGCTTCCCGCATGCCGAAGGTCGGCATGCAGCCCAGAGACAATCCCACATGCAACCGTCATCTGCATCACATGCGTGTGGAGTGCCTCGCAGCAAGCCTCCTCAAGGCAACTTCGCTTGCCAGCTGCGTCCCCAGCATCGCTTGCAACGAAATAACTTCTGTGTGCCTTGACTCGCACTGCATGGTAAGCTGTGCTGCGCACGCCACGCAGCAGACAGAGGCGGCCGCGGGGCGCGCCCGCGCGGGCGCAAGTCGCGGCTGTCGGCCTCGTCCTCCTCCTCGGCCTTGGGGCGCAGCACGCCCGCGGCCGCCGCGTCGCCCAGCGGCGCGGCCGCCGCGCCGCGCTGCGCCTGCCGCTGCCGCCACTGCAGGTAGCGCGACAGCTGGAACGCGTTCCAGCGCGGCCCGGCGCCCTGCGTTGCGCTGTCGGCTGTGGTCACCTGCCGCGCAGCGGAGTTAGGTCGGTGTGCGGCTCAGCCACACAGTGCAGAGCACAGGGACACGCAGCTCCACTTGGTGCTCTGTGACAGCCTCTGTGTCGCAACCAAGAGCCTGCACCGCAGGCAGCGCAAACATGGCTGGCGACATCCAAGACACTGACGCTATGCTCAGGTCCGACGCATACAAGCAAAGCAATGTGTGCGCACCTCGCGGCCATAGCCGACCGCCTCGGCCAGCCCGCTCGGCGTCGCCTGCAGGCCCGGGGGCAGAGCAAGTCCAAGCTGCGCAGCTGCGCCTTTCACCAGCGCTGGCTGGCTGTGCTCCTGGGACCTGAGCTCCTCATCGAGCTCTGCAGGGCCGATGCAGCGTGCAGCCGTAGCACGCTTTTCACACCAATCCAGCAGCGCCGACGCAGCGGCGCTGTAGTCCACCTGGCTGCGCTCGTCTGCGCACCATCCAGTGCAGCCTTGGCCTGATGAGCAAGGCCGCTTGAGGGCATGCAACACATTGCTGAAGCTCGAGGCACTGTCGGCAGGCGCAGCAGCCACAAGCGCACGCACCTTCGGACGCAGATGTGCCCTCAAGCGCTGTGTAGTTCAACACGTGCTTGACGCGAGCTCGCCGCGTGCCGTTCCCAGTCCTCATTGTGTTGCATCAAGCAGACAGGTTGGTAATGCCTGTGTATGTCTGCAGTGCGCTGTGACTGGTGCTTGTCCTCTGCTTGTGCACATACACCTGTCAAGCTGACAGTTGACTGTTGCCACACTCAAGCTGCTGAAGTGCTTTCGTGAGCACGACTTGTGCGCTACGCTGACGCCAGACACCACACTTCACCCAACAAAGGCACGGAGTTTCTTGGCTGCTGAGACGTAATTGCACACTTGTACACACTCACACGCATCACACACGCTAATGCATGCAGGCGGCGCCCAGCAAGGCATTCGCGCCGGGCGCTTCAGCCCACACATGTGTACAGCCACTCAGCATGCCATCATGACACATGTCACACTGTCCGGGCCCGCTGTCATTGCACGTTATGCTGCCGACAGGCTCCAGCGGCAGCCTGGGGGTCCAGCAGACCTGGGAAGCGCCCCAGGTGCGCAAGGCCCAGCCGCACCTGCGCCCCAGAATGCTCCACAGGTCACCGGCGAGCCCTGGTTGCATGCGGCCAGCTCCATGTGCTGTGCCTCGGCATCAGAGCTCCTGCATTGGCTGACACTGCAGGCACAAGAAAGCCAACAAGCAAGTCACCAAATGTGCTGTCTCAGCCACGACCCTGCAGGCGATGGCTACAAGCAGCCTGTGCAAAAGTCCATGTCAACAGGCTTCAGCAGCCCGCAACTCACGTGCAAAGACACCAGCAGCCAGCGCGCGCGCCTGCCCGTACGTCACATCGCTGCCGTCCGGGAGCGCGGCCTTGACCTGCTTGAGCGCGGCATACGGCTTGCCGTCATGCGCGGCAGCCGCCAGCTCAGCGAGCGGGTCCCACGGCCGGCCAGCGGGCGCGGCAGCCGGCGGCGCCGCCTCGGGCGCCAACACGGCCTTTGCTGGCATGCGGGCTGGCGCGCCCGCTGCCAGGGCAGCATCGCGGCGCGCGCAGACGAGCGCCGCTGCATCGGCGCAGCCCTCTGCTGAGCCGCCGGCCGCTCCTGGGGCGGCCGCAGGCGCGGCTGCAGCCACGCTGGGTGCGGCAGCAGGGCACGGTGCACTGGCATCAGCAGGCGCTGCGCGGCCGTCAGACTGGACGAACGCGCGCCCGGCCCCAGCCGCGCCGCACGCAGCAGTAGGGCGTCGCGTGTCAGCAGGGCCGGCCGCCGCGCCGGCTGGCGGACAAGCAGCCGCTGCGGCGCTGCCGAGCGGGTCGGGCGCGCATGGCGGCCCAGAGAGGCTCTGCCCGGTAGCAGGCTGAGGCATGTCGGCGGCGCTGCTCGTCGGGCTGGCAACCCGGCGCGCGACAGCCGCTGGGTCATCGTGCGGGTCCGGCGCGCGGGGCCACAGGCCGGCGGCCGCCAGGGCGCCGCGCGCGGCGAGCGCGACGGCCGCCAGCGCGCCGGGCGGGACGCCAAGGCGGTGCCACGCGTACGGCCAGCCCGCCGCGATGGCTTCAGCGACGTAGCCTGCACGCACATCACAGGGTCTGAAGCAGCAGCCGTCGTCAACGCCTGGCAGACATCGCAGCGCCTGGAGACCAGCCAGGGGCTGGGCCTTTGAGATGCACGCTTTGCACATGCAACATTGTTGCATGACAGCACAGACTGTTCAAGTCAGTGCTAATGTGAATATGCATCCTTGCCTTATATCCTTGACCACCATATGCGGATGAAGGGGTTGTGGCCCACCCTGCACTGTGTCTGCCTGGACATTGCGCAGCGCAGCGATCGCCTCCACGCTCACGCCCTGCCGCTCCGTCCTTCCCTTGAATGAAGGGTCCAAGGCAGCCTCCAACCAACTGTCACAGAGGCTCTAACGAGGCCCCTGCTGCGTCTTCAACACACCACACGCAGGCTCATCGCTCCTCTCCTCTCTCCTCCCTGTGTCTTGCTCTCTTTGACCCACTTGGCAGCCAGACCTGCACTGAAACATTTTTTCCGTCACATCTTTGCCGTCACATCTTTGCCGTCACAAACCTCACACTCTGCCGTACGCATGCAGTGCTTCTGGCGCTGTTGATGATATGCCAATGATATGCTCACAAATGACAGGCGGCATGTTGTGCTGAGCCTGACAGGGCCTTTCTGACATACCTGCTCAGCGTGCAGGCGCCAGACCGCCAGCTTGGCGGGCTGCAGCGGCGCCCGCGCAGCCGCGGCAGGCACCAGCAGCGGCTCTCCGTCGCCGGCGCCGCGCTCGCCGCACACCGCCGCTGCTGCCAGTTGCGGTGCGGGGACTGGCGCGACGATCGGCAGCGCCTCCAGCGCCTAATGCCGTAAGAGCAAAGGTAATCAGTCCGTGCTCTCCTTGACATCACGGAGAGGTCATGTCAACTCAAAATCCCGTGCTTGTACAGGTGGCACCAGGGACCACTACGCGAACAAGCTGACGTGCTGACTGCTGCTCGCCGCACCTGAGCGCAGACGCGGATCCTGAGGCAGCATGGGCTGATAATACAAGGCCGAGCAGAGCATAGCTGCAGGCATCAAAAGACGGCCAGGGCGCCGCGCGCAAGAGCGAGCACTGCAGAGGGAGGCGCGGGGGGCGCGCGCCTGCAGCAGGCGCAGCGACGCAAACGCGTCGGTTGCAGCGTACGCGCGCTGCGCGCCCGACAGCGGCGCCGCCTCCCAGTTGCTCAGCCGCAGCGCCGGGTCCTTGGCCAGGCGCCGGCGCAGCACCGCCTCCACCAGCCCTGCGCGGGCGCAGCGCCCACCTCAGGCACCAGGGTGCAGGTTTAGGTTTAGGGCATGCTCGTGGCTGCACACCCGCCCCGCATTACGGTAAATACCTCACAGCGCCAACGTCGCGCTCTCCCTGGTGAGCTTGCACAGAGGCGCGAGCTTTACTCTTATCACAGGCACCTGATGCCTGCACATGCGTGCCCATGACCGCCGGCGCACGCACGAGTCCGCCACGGGGCCCGCACGAGCCAGGCTCCAGCGCTCCGGCAGCTGGCCGCGCCCGCGCAGCCGCTGGTTGGCCATCTCGGACAGGCACACCGCGCCCGCGCAGGCCAGGCCGCCAAAGTCGCGCGCCAGCTTCTGCGCGTCGCCGGTCACGCCCACGCCCGCCTTGGCAAGGCCCTGGCGCGCGGCAGGCGCTGCAATGGCGCTCTGTGCGGTGCGCTGAACAGTGGCCGCCTCCCGTGACGATGCTTTAGTGCCCTCCGGTAGCTGAGCCGAGCGAGCGCGGCGCTGTCGACAGACCCAGGCATGCCGCGCATGTTCTGCAGTGTGCACCGCGTCTCTGGCCGTAGGCGCAGCGGACTGGACAGTGTGCGGTGCATTGCATCAGTCAGCAGGATGCCGCCGGGCACCTGCCCCGGCCCTGACCTGACCCTTGCCGCGCACAGGTCCGCACCGGGTTGCCGAGCACCGCGCGCAGCTGCTGCGTGATGCCCGAGAGCGCGACGTGCAGGATGAGGCACTCGCAGCCGTGGCCGTCGTTGCGCGCGGCCTCTGCGGGCGGCCGCGCCGCGTCGCCGCCGCCCCGCGCGGGCTCGCCTGCCGCGCCTGCTCCCGCATGCCCGGTGCCGCCGCCTGGCACCTGGGCGCCGCAGGCAGGTTGGGGTATAGGGTAGGTCGGGGAGTTTAAGGTCGGCAGGGAGGCCAACGACACCAGGACGCCGGCGGCGCAGACCAGACGGCATCGAGCAAGGGCCGCGCGTCACCGCACCCACTGGCGCGCGCAGCGGCAGAGCGCGCGGGGCGGCGCGCCGGAGCTGGCAGCACAGGCAGCGCAAGCCGGCGGGCCCGCTGGTGAGGCGGTAGGGTAGGGGTTCGGGCGGGCGCGCCCGCCTGGTAGCAGAGCTGGATGACGGCCGTGCGGCGCGGCGGCTCGCCCGCGCGGAACGTGACGCGCCACTCGGTGTCGAAGCCGGCCGCCGCGACGCCCAGCGCCAGCAGCCGCCCGCACAGCCGCTCCACCTCCAGCGGCGTGCCCGCGTACAGCACGCGGCCCTGCGGCGCGCGGCGCGGGCGCTCGGCGGGCCGGGGCCGCCGGCCGGCCCGCTGCGGCGCGGCGGGTCGGGCGCTCAAGCCCTCGGTGTGTGCGGCGCAGCAAAGCTCGTACTGTGCTTGCTGCAGGTCCCCCAGGGGAGCATGGGCCCTGCGCCAGCCAATGAGGTGCCGTTGCTGGGCACCAGGCAAGGCGCGTGACGGCAGGCCCAGGCTCCGGCACACTCCGGCGGGGTGACAGGCGCGTGCGGCCGACGTGACGTCAGGCAGGCGCTCTCGAGGCGGCAGCAGCTGCGGGCTGCAGCCCAGATGCCAGTCAGGCCCCTCTCAGGCGGGCGCAGGGGAGGACGCGAAGTGCGACCCGGGCTGCACACCGCTCCCTTCCAGGCAGTGCCTGGCAGCCACCACGCACGGTGGCTGGCCGGTAAGGCGTGGGGTGCGGCAGCGGCCGCCGGCGCGCCTGGCTGAAGCACAGCGCAGGGCCGCCGGCGGCACCCGCGCAGGAGTCCCGCTCAGCCTCGTCCGGGCGCGCGGCCGGCGCCTGCTGTGCCGCGCGGAGCGACTGCGGCAGCCGGCGCCCGCCCGGGCAGGCGCTCGCACCCCCGCCGGCTGCAGCCCCTGGCGGGTCAGCCCCGGGCGCGCTCGCGCTCAGGCCCGCCTCCGCCGCCGCCGCGCCGCCGCCGCTGCCAGGGCCGCCGCCGTGCGCGCCAGGGTTCGCGTCCTGATTATTTTGCGTGTTCTCTGGCGACTGCCCCACAGCCTGGCCTGAGAGCGTCCCCATGCCGTCCGCGCCCGCGTCCGCGACAGGAGCCAGACCAGCGGCACAGGCGCTGGCGCCGGCCTGCGCTGCTGTGGGTCCATGCCCTGCCGCACTAACGCGCGCCCCGCCGCAGCCTCGGGCCGGCGGCCTGGGCGCCTGCTGGAGCGCGGCGCCGGCCGTCGGTGCCGCCTCGGGGCGCCCAGCCGGGCCGGCGCGCTCGCGTGGGGGGGGCGCGGAGGCAGCTGCGGCGAGCCTGCGCTTGCACGGCGTGAGGCCGGCGCAGAGCGCCTGCGCCCCGCGTGAGCATGCACGCCCGGCTAGCGCCCTGGCGCCGCCACCACGCTCCGCGAGCCCGGGGCTGCCCGTCGATGCGGAGCGCTGTGGACCAGCCCGCGCTGCCAGCCTCTCTGCTCGAGCGATGGCCTCCTCGATCGCAAGGTACTCGCTGTCAGGCACCTGGAGGCCACACCCGTCAGCTGGCAGCTCCACGAGTTTGAAAGCTGACAGGTGAAGTGCTCCACCTGGGAGCGTCAGTAAAGCGCGTGTTCCAGAGACACTCAGCAGCTGCGCACCCGCTCCACGGCCAGTGTGGGACGCAGTGCATCGCAGGTCGCTTGGTCCATCGCACGTGGTCCACATGCTCCACCGCCCGCGCACTGCTCACTTTCGACCCTGCATTTGCAGTGGGAAGGGGAAATTTCAGTGAGGCGCCCGGCGCTGTCAAAGTGCACCAGCTGCCTGCGTCACACCCTTGACCTGCGGGGGTATTTCCCGTGACTTTGTACGAGCATTTCAGGGGTCTACTGTCACGAGTACTGAGCTTACTACACATCTCGGCTTTGTAGTGGCAGCTTTTCAGGCTCACTGTGCACCGGGCGGCAGCGGTGCCTCGTAGTAGAGGACGTTCCGTCTGCGTCTCGGTACTTGGGGCCGGTCTGCGCTCCTGCGACCTGGCGAGGAGTGAGAGGCGTGACGCCGCCGGCGTACGCACGAGGTGCGCTCGGCATCAGCACCTTGGGGGCCGCACTGGCATATGCTCAAGTCGTATCAGCTGATGGCCGTGTCACAACCTACAACGCGTAGTCCTGACTGACCAAGTGTACATATGCTCGTGCAGGGGCTCGCCAGCCGGAGCTCACGTGACGGCGCCAACGCCTCCCTGGCCGCTGATGTTGTAGCTGGCATCCGGTCAGTGTCGCAAGCGCACGGCCGCCAGGCAAGGGCTGTGCTGCTTCGTGCATTGCGTGCTTGTTGTCACAGAGCACCTGCAACCAACCTGGTGCAGGCGCAGGCGCCGGCGCTTCGCGGGAGCAATGCCATGCGTGCGGGCAAAGCGGGCAGCAAAACTGCAGAGAGAGCCTGACAAGTCGAGCTGTCCAACGTACAAATGCAAGGTGCGCCTGCCTGCAGCACGGTAGGCGCCTGCGCGAGGTGCTTGGTGCTGCGGCATATCCCTGCTTCTGCAAGCAGACATGAAGCTGCCCGGCTGCCGAAAAATTCGCTGTTCCCCCGCAGGTGGTCGGCTGTGAGCAGGAAAATGGCCGCCCGGCGGGCTTGGAGCACCTTCACTGCGCGCTGTGCACAAAGCACTACAGTAAGTGCGTGTGCAACAGCTGCGCTGGCGGCGACATGCGCACGACGTGCGCCTGCCTCGCCAACGTGGTGAAGAACGTGCACATCATCCGCCACGTGTGCCCCGCGCACTACAACGGCAAGCACTGCACGCTTAAAGGCAAGGCCGCGCACATCAGCAAGCTCTGCACGCTTGACGGCAAGGCCGCGCAGTACTGCCACGGGGTGCGCCCCCGCGCCCTCTGCTGCCTCGGCCCGCAGTGCACCACGAGCTGCCTGCGCCTGTTGGGTGCAGCTCCGCCGGGCTGCCCGGGATGCTGATGGCGCGCCGCGTGTGCGGCAGTGCAACGACTTTGAGCCGCTGGAGGAGTTCAGCAAGAAGGCTCCAGATGAGTATGTCCGGTGGGCGCCCCCGCCGTCACACCGCCCCTCTGCATCGTGCAAGGCCAAGGCCCCGACATGCAGCAGCACGCATCCTGGTCAGCCCACTGTAGCCGGTCTTGGTGAAGCCTGTATGTTTCGGCTTGCGCAGGACGTGCAAGACGGTCACCCTCAAGCGCCGCAACAGCCGCGCACTCGCCGAGGCCGCGGCGCTCGACGGGGTCGCCGCGCCGCGCGCGGGCGCCCCGCGCAAGGCCGGCCACAAGCGGAGCGCGGCCGCGCTAGAGGCGCCGCCGTCGCTGAGGCCTGCCGCGCGGCCGCGCCGCGCGCGGCGCGCCGCCGCGGGGAGCGCGCCGCGCGCGGCGCCGCACGCGGGTGCAGCAGTCGCCACGGGCGGCGCGGGCGACGCCGCATGGGCCGCTGCTCCGGCTGGCCACGCCGACGCGCCAGCGCCGCCCGAGCTGACCTGGGTCATCCAGGGCATGGACGCCGACAGCGTGGCGCTGCTCGAGCGCGCGGGCAACAGGCTGTCCATTACGGCTGTCCTGGGCAAGTCCTCGGCATACTGCGGCGCGGCGCCCGAGGCCGACGCCCCTGGCGAGCCGGACCTGGATGCCAGCCTGACACGGACAGACTCGGACGACATCTACATCTCGCTGCCAGTGCATCACGGCAGCTTGCTTGCATGCATGTGTAGAAGGGTCTTCCATGCTCCTTTTTTTTGACCCAGAGCCACGCGCGGCATGCTATGGCCGCTTGTCCCTGCGCCAGTACCTGTGTCCAGAAAAGTCACCTGTAAACATGCTCTGCATCAGACTGCATGCATCATCTTGTAAACATGAAGTGCCCATGGCGTGGCCACACAATTCAACCTCGCAGCAATGCTGGCTGTGTCAGGTGCGTTTTGAAGGTGAAGCCCGTGGTGCACCTCATCTTGTGACCTTGAACTGATGCTTCTATATGTGCTTTTTCAGGCACTTATGTCAGTAATCAGGCACAAAAGGCGCCACATCCAACTGCTACTTGTGGCAGAGTTTACATCACGGGCCACAGCCCCCCGCAGGCTTTGCGCTCGTAGACACATCGAAGTGGCATACAGTAGCGGGGACACCCCGTGCACTGCCGGCACCAGCTCCTGTGCACCTCGTGTGCCCCGCTAACGCCCATGGAATCGCATGAAGCGGCAGACATGCGAGGGCCGTGATGCGCCTGCTGCAAAAGCTGGATATGAAGCGTAGACGAGGTTCTTCCCAACCCAGGCTACCACAGGGGTTGAGCACGGTGTGTCTTGCGTGCTGCTGCAAGCATATTCTCAGTCTGATGTTCTTTTATCAGCCAGCCGTCGGCTGGCATTGGCATGTGCGCAAGCGTGCGCTCTGCATGGCTGGTCGTCAAATCCCACCCCAAAAACATCCCAGATGCAATGAACAAGCACAGTAGTGTTCCCACACAGCCGTGCGCGCGCATGCGCATATGCTGTTGTTACATGGTAACTGCATGCGTAAATAGTATTTCCAGAGCTTTGGCGGCATTGGGAGCGATGCTGTGGCCTTTGCCTGCATGTGACTGAGCTGTGCAAGTCACTTTAACAGCATCTGCGTCGCTTTTGCATCAATCAGGCAACAGCACACGGCCCCATGGCCATTTTGGGGCGGTCCTTGCAGGTTGTGCGTAAGTGGCCCTTGTTCAGGGTCTTTGCTGAATAGTGCATGGCCAGCGCCCACTTGGCCGCTGCCCCACCTTACCCACACCTCCATATGCCAGTGTGAATAGCTGTACTTTTGGTGCTGGTGCTTCAAAAGGGCCCTTGCCCAGGCATGCGCATGTGCTTTAGCAGTGATTTGCTCATGATGGCGAGCATTGGTTATAGCTGCTTGTAGAACTGCAGCTATAACCAATGCTTGCCTCTACAGTTCTGTCACAGAACTTCTGTGTGCATTACACACAGGACTGCAGCTATAACAATGGGCTCCTCTCACTTCACGCTGACACGATCATGAGCATAATGCTGCTAAAGCACATGCGCATGCCTGGGCAAGGGCGCACATTGTGACGTTCGCCGCAGCATGCTGCAGGTTTCATAGACAGTGCAACAGGGCGGCTGAGTTGAGTGCATGTGCAGATGAGGGTGTATCTTTGTGCTTGTTTCAGGCCAGCGCCAAGCGCGACATGCTACTGCTTTGGCGAGTGGGTCGTCGATCTGTTGACTGCTCAAGGCGTCTGCTCAAGTGTCACAGCTGCCTTCTGTTAAGCCGCATGGGCAGGTTAATACTGAGAGCGCTGCGCGGCCGCAACACAGGCCCCTTGGTAGCTGCTGAACTTGCACT
>JAABUU010004153.1_pt1 | contig 17471 bp, 22 predicted proteins | sample 5559301 | NCBI WGS metagenome assembly JAABUU01 (sample SAMN10711884, study PRJNA513360) | rock metagenome | isolation source: Antarctica rocks | place: Antarctica: Victoria Land, Richard Nunatak white | reverse complement strand
GCCGGTCATCGACCAGTCGCCGCGGCGGGGAAGAAACCCGCGTCGACATGAACCGAGACGCTCAACCACGGCCGCGTCGAACGGCTGGAACGACACGCCCGCCGAAGGTTCTGAGACCAGGTCTTAGCCGCGCGGCTGGAGCCCGTGGCCCAGGCGGAAATTGCATGACGCTTCCCCCGAATGTCCTTCGGGGGTGGTCGATTCGTCCGAATAGTGCCTTCTGCATGACCAACCGTCATGCACTTTCGACGGCACGAGCCGCGGGCAGGACGGGAGACTTCGGTTGTGGCCTGCAAGCAGCTGTGCCCGAGCTGCCGATTCGGGTTCGACTCGCCAAGCGGATGCCGGGGCCGAGCGGCTGGAGGTAGCGCGTCGGAACTGCAGTCGTCCCTCGGGCCTGACGCCTTCCGTACGGGCGCTTTCCCCCCGAATCCGCCCTCGGCGGCTGAGAATGCGTGCAGTTTCGACCGACGGCGGTCAGCGGGCGCGGCGGACGAGCCGGTCGCGGTCGAGCAGAACCACCGCTCGGCTGTCGAGACGCAGCCAGCCACGTGTGGCGAAATCGGCAAGTGACTTGTTGACCGTCTCGCGGGACGCCCCGACCAGCTGGGCGAGCTCCTCCTGCGTCAGGCCGTGCTCCACCCGAACCGCACCGCCAGGGGCTGGGGCGCCGAACCTGTCGGCGAGGTCGAGCAGGGCCTTGGCGACGCGGCCCGGGACGTCGGTGAAGACGAGGTCGGCCATCGCCTCGTTGGTGCGGCGCAGTCGCCGGGCAAGCACCTTCAGCAGCACCTCCGCCGCCTCGGGGCGCCGGCCAAGCCACGGCCGCAGCGACTCGTGGGTGAGCGAGGCGACCTCGATGTCAGTCAGTGCCGTGGCTGTCGCGGTCCGCGGACCGGGGTCGAACAGCGACAGCTCGCCGAAGATGTCACCGGGACCGAGGACTGCGAGCAGGTTCTCCCTGCCGTCACTCGAGCGCCGTGAGATCTTGATCTTGCCGCTCAGGACCAGGAACACCGTGTCGCCGGGGTCGCCCTCGGCGAACAGGGTGGCTGAGCGTCGGTGCACGACGCGGGTGAGCCGCTCCGAGAGCGCCTTTCGGGCTTCCTCGGACAGGCCGGAGAACACCGGCATCCGTGCGAGAAGGTCATCCACAGCCGCCAGCATGCCAGGCTCACCCGTCACGGCGTAGCACCGCCAGCATGCGTCGTCGCTTCCAATACCGCTCCAGCGCCGGCGCGTAGCCCTGCGACACGAACGTCTCCACCTCGTCAGGTCGTGCTGAGCCCCAGAACTCGGTTAGGTCAGCGCCTACCTCGTCCACCCTCAGCGGCTGCTCGACGCGGTCCATGGCGAGGAGCAGCCCCATGAGCACCAACGGGAACGCCAGTGCGATCAGGACGAGCATTGCCGCTCCTTGATCCCCCGTGTGCGGTGGCCTACACGTCGCGAGGACGAGAGGGCCCTGGTCCCAGCCGCTCGGACGGCAGGGCGGACAGGCACGAGTCCGGCTCGTCACGGTAGCGGGCGATCAGCTCGTTCGTCGCCGTCTCGATGCGCTTGTGCAGGGCGGCGCGGTAGGCCGACAGCTCGGTCTCGGCCCGCTGCAGGTCGATCTCGACCCGGAGCCGACCCGCGTCGTCACCCGGTGCCACGGAGCGTTCCCAGAGGGCGGCGAGGTCAGGCAGCGGCGGGATGTCGTCCGCCGGCACCACCCGGACGAGCGCGGTCCGGCCCCGCACAACCCGGTCGCCCGACAGAGCGGGGGTGAGTGAGCGCAGGTCCCCCGGGCGGCCGTCGGGACCGTAGAGGCTGTCGAGGCGCGCCTGCAGAATGCGTCGCCAGTAGGAGACGCGGTCCTCTTCTGCGGTCAGCGCCGAGCGATACGTGCGCAGTGCCCCGAGGGTGAGGTGGTGCAGCTCGGCCGAACGCTGCGGCGGCACCGCGCGAGCAGCCGCTCGGGCCGCAGCCCGGACCGCTCGCGCTTCGGCTGCCGCTCGCCGCTTGTCCGCCCGCACGGCGTCGTCGGACATATCGAGCTCGGCCACGCGTCAACCCTCTCGTCACTCACGGCTGGCAGGACACTGCCGCAGCCCTTCCTTTAAGGGTCGGGTTGCACGCACCCTCCCTTGAGAACCGGCGGGAACTCATACGCTGCCCAGGTGGCGCCTGCGCTGAAGCCCTTCGAGGCAGAGACGCCCCTCGGTCGGACCCGCCGGGCGCGCCGCATCGTCCGCGAGCTCGGGGGGATCCACCCCGACGCCCGGTGTGCGCTGGCCTTCAGCACCCCGCTCGAGCTGCTCGTCGCCACCGTGCTGTCGGCCCAGTGCACCGACCGCCGGGTCAACGAGGTGACGCCCGTCCTCAACGCCCGCTACCCCGATGCCCCCGCGTACGCCGGCGCCGACCGCGAGGAGCTGGAGACGCTCATCCGCCCCACCGGCTTCTTCCGCTCCAAGGCCACCTCGCTGATCGGCATCGGCTCGGCGCTGGTCGAGCGGCACGGGGGTGGGGTGCCGCACCGCCAGCGCGACCTCGTCGCTCTGCCAGGGGTGGGGCGCAAGACCGCCAACGTGGTGCTGGGGCATGCCTTCGACATCCCGGGCATCACGGTCGACACGCACGTCGGGCGGCTGAGTCGGCGCTTCGGCCTCACGACCGAGGAGGACCCGGTGCGGGTCGAGCAGGAGCTCATGGCCCTGGTGCCCCGCCGCGACTGGACCGTCATGAGCGACACGTTCATTTTTCACGGCCGTCGCATCTGCCACGCGCGGCGCCCCGCATGCGGGGCGTGCGGTATCGCCAAGCTGTGCGCCTCCTACGGGACCGGGCCGACACAGGTCGACGAGGCGAAGCGGCTGGTCCGCTGGGACGCAGCGGCCGAAAGGTGAGGATGCACGAGCCCGACCCCGAGCCCCCGTGGTCGACCGAGCCCCCAGCGCCCCCAGCGCCCCCGGAATGGATGCGGCGACTCGCGGACGCCGTCAGCACCGTCTCCGGCGAGCAGCTCAGCCGCTTCCTGCCGCCGGACGAGGGCGGCCGGGAGTCCGCAGTGCTGATGCTGTTCGGCGAGGGCCCGGCGGGGCCGGACGTGCTCCTCATCCAGCGGGCGTTCACGCTTCGCCAGCACGCCGGGCAGCCCGCCTTCCCGGGCGGTGCTATCGACCCCGGCGACGACGGCCCCGTCGGCGCGGCCCTGCGCGAGGCGGTCGAAGAGGTCGGGATCGACCCCGCGGGTGTCGACGTGCTCGCCACGATGCCGCCGCTCTACATCCCGGTCACCGGCTACGTGGTCACCCCGGTGCTCGCCTGGTGGTGTGCGCCCGGCCCGGTCTCCCCGGTCGACGTGCAGGAGGTGGCGGCTGTCGAGCGCGTGCCGGTGTCGGTGCTCGCCGACCCCGCCCGGCGGCTGCGCGTCCGGCATCCCTCGGGATGGGTCGGGCCGGCTTTCGACGTGCACGGCCTGCTGGTCTGGGGCTTCACCGCCGGGGTGCTGAGCAGCCTGCTCACCCTCGGCGGCTGGGACCGGCCATGGGAGCACGGGGTAGTACGCGAACTACCTGTTTCGGGCGGTACGTTGCCGGAGGCGCCGCCGGATGTCGGGGGCGGCGCGACAGGGGAGGTGCAGGTGCCGTGACGCTTCGCGCTCGGACGCCGGTCGCCAGTGTCGCGCTCGCCGTATCGCTGGGGCTGGGGCTCGCTGGCTGTGGGGGGTCGGGGGGGAGCAGCGGCGGTGGCTCGAGCAGCTCGTCGCTGGCGTCCGCCGTGCTCAAGCCGACGATGAGCGGCACCACCCAGGTCTTCGACCTGCACGGGAGCGCCCAGAACCAGTTCTCCGCCGCGACGCTCGAGGCCAAGCCGGGCACGGTACGCATCGTGCTGCACGTCGATGCTGGCTCGGCCCCACACAACGTCACGTTCGACGCCCTGGGCGGTGCCGCGACGCCGACAGTCGACGCCGGCAGCACGGGCGAGGTCACCATCACGGTGCCCCAGCCCGGCGTCTACCCCTTCGCCTGCACCATCCACCCGGGCATGCGCGCCGCCCTGCACATCAGCTAGGCCAGCGTGTTCGACCTGCTCGACGGCGTGCTGATGGTCGCCCTGGTGATCTTCGGCATCTCCGGCTACCGGCAGGGGTTCATCGTCGGGGCCCTGTCGTTCATCGGCTTCCTCGGTGGCGCGATAGTGGGCGCCAAAGCGGCGCCCACCATCGCGGGCGCCCTGGGGATGAGCGGCCGTTCCGCGCTGACGGGGCTCGTCGTCGTGTTCCTCGGGGCCGTGGTCGGCCAGCTGCTGGCCGGAGCGCTCGCGGCAGCACTGCGCCAACGCCTCACCTGGCGCTCCGCCCGCTCGCTCGACTCCGCCGGCGGCGCCGTGACCTCGGGCATCTCGGTGCTGCTGGTGGCGTGGCTGCTGGCCACTGCCGTAGCCCGCTCGCCGTTCACCGAGCTGCGGCGGCAGGTGCAGAACTCGTCGGTCATCGCCGCGGTGGACTCCGTGGTCCCCGACAGCGCCCGGACGTGGTTCTCCACGTTCCTGCAGCTGGTCGAGCAGCAGGGCTTCCCGCAGGTCTTTTCCGGCATCGGCAACGAGTCGGTGGTGCCCACGCGTCCCCCCGAACGGGCGCTGTCGACGAGCGCCACGGTGCAGGCGGTCCGACCGAGCATCGTCAAGATCCGCGGGACGGCACCGTCGTGCGACAGGCAGGTCGAGGGCAGCGGCTTCGTCTACGCCGCCGAGCGGGTGATGACGAACGCCCACGTGGTGGCAGGGGTGCGCCAGCCGCAGGTGGAGGTCGGCGGAGCCACGCTGCCCGCCCGCGTGGTGCTGTTCGATCCCCACCGTGACGTCGCAGTGCTGCTGGTGCCCGGGCTCGCGCGACGCGCCCTGCCGTTCGCTCCCACCGCTGCGTCCGCCGGCGCGTCGGCCATCGTGATCGGCTACCCGCAGGACGGGCCGTTCACGGCGGTGGCTGCGCGCGTCCGCAACCGCTTGCGGGCTCGCGGGGCCGACATCTACTCGGCGGGGGAGGTGACCCGCGACATCTACGGGGTGCGTTCGCGGGTGCTGCCGGGTAATTCGGGCGGGCCGCTCGTGTCACCGGGGGGCGCTGTCTACGGGGTCGTGTTCGCTGCAGCAAGCGATGATCCAGAGACCGGCTACGTCCTGACGGCCGACGAGGTCGCCTGCGACGCTGCCAGCGGGCGTACGGCGACTGCTGCCGTTTCCACCAGCAGCTGCGACTGATTCCCTGCCATTGCTGAGATCCGCTCGGCTGGCGGGTCCCCAAAATTCCATGTTCCGCCACCCGAATAGGGGTGCGCCCGGGGACCGGACAGGGTAGCGTTTGCTGTAGTTAGCACGCGCAGACGTTGAGCGACAAGCGTTCAGCGCAGACGCACTCCCCGACTGGGGGTCGTGTGAGCACAGTTCGCTCCAGCCGCCTCGTCGCCGGTGACGCGACAAGCACCGCACTTCTGCTGTCCGGCCCGTCCGCCCTCGACCTGTGGCCCGGCCTGCGCCGGGTGCACGACGCGCCCGGCTACTACGACGCTCTCGGCCCGGTGGGCGACGAGGCAGTGCGCCGCCTGGTGGTGCGCGCCGACCCGCCGCGGCGGACAGCCACCTCTTATGTGACCCGCTTCTCGGTCACCGGTGAGGAGGTACCCGCTGCGTCCGGCGAACTCCGGGTCTCTGGCTCGTGGGCCGTCGACCACCCCGGCGCCACAGTCGAGCTCTGGCTCGCCAGCGACGCCTGGGACCCCACGCTCGAGCGCCACATCAGCTCCGCCGTCGAGGCGTTCCTCGACAACCTCGCGCAGCTCAGCGACAGGTACTCGGGCGTCGGCACGGCTGCCTGACCAGTTCGCGAGCAGTGCCGAGCACCGCCGAGCACTGCCGAGCCCGGCAAGCGAGTTCAGCCGCGCAACAGCCAGCACAGCCGCGCGGTGATCTTCTCGGTAGGCACACCGGCCTCGAGCAGCTTCTCGGTTTGCCGCGCCGTCGCCAGCAGCTCCCTGACGGCGATGCCGTGGGGAGCCGGCACCTCGACCGCCGCCAGCCGCCCCGCCCCGCGCCGCAGCAGCCGAAGCGCACCGGTCCCGTTGCCACGCTGCAGGTGGGTGTGACCCACCGCAAGCTGCGCGAGCCCCTGCCACAGCTGCCGCTCCGCCGCCGGCGCCGCCTTCCACGCCGCCTCGAGGACCTCGTGGGCGGCGAAAGCCCGGCCACCGTCGAGAAACGCCTGAGCGCGGTCGAGCGCGTCCTGCGGGCCGGTGAGCGGCTCCTGTGGCTCGCCGAGATACCCCGGAACGCCACGGGGCAGGGGACGGCCCAGCGCGTCGCGCATCCTCGCGTTTGTCGGTCGTCCGGTCGCGTCGCGGTCGCGGACCTGGTCAGTGGGCGTGGTGACGGCCGGCGGCGGCGGGTCGGGGGTCACAGCAGCCACCGCAGCACCTCCCCCGTCACGAGCTCGGGCGCTTCCTCGTGCGGGAAGTGTCCGACGCCTTCGAGCAAGCGCCACTCGTAGCGACCGGCGACGTACTTGCCCGATCCGGCCGCCGTACTCGGCAGTTGGCACGAGTCGAGCGCACCGTGCAGCTGCAGAACGGGCGTCTCGACCGGGCGGGTGAGCGCCTGCCGCAGCCGGCGACCGTCCGGGCGAAACTGCGAGCGAAAGACCCAGCGGTAGTACTCGAGCGCGCTGTGCACGACCCCCGGGATCTGGGCCGCCTCGCGGCAGCGTCGCTCCGTCTGCTCGTCGGGAAAGCCGGGGCCGCCCCACGCGTGCAGGATGCCCCCGACTGCCGCGGCGTCGTTGGCCACCAGCTCGCGTTCCGGCCGGCGAGGCACCTGGTAGGACAGCACGTACCGGCTGGCCCGCCGCTGCGCCTCGTCGGCGATCAGCGCGGTCCGCAGCAGCAGCGGATGCGCGATGCCGAGCACGACGAGCCGCCGGACGAGTAGTGGCTCGAGCGCGGCCATCGTCCAGCCGAGGACACCGCCCCAGTCGTGACCGACCACAGCGGCCTCGTGCTCCCCTAGCGTCCGGACGAGGCCGCTGAGGTCGGCGGCGAGGGTGAACAGGTCATAGCCCCGGGGCGGCTTGTCGCTCGCGCCGTAACCGCGAAGGTCGACGGCGACGGCGTGGTACCCGGCGCCGGCAAGCGCGACGAGCTGGTGCCGCCAGCTCCACCAGAACTCCGGGAAGCCGTGGACGAGCAGAACGAGCGGTGCGTGCGGGTCACCGGCCTCGGCGATATGCAGGCGGGTGCCGTTGGTGGACACGTCGCGGTGCCGCCACGGCCCGTCGACAAGGATGACGGTCGGTTCGACCGCCATCAATTCACCCGCGGCACGTGGACGGCACTTAGACGGAGGTGCCAACCTTGGTCGTCGGAGCCACGGTCGGGTGCTTCATCCAGGCGACATCGTCCTTGACGGTCTGGATGGTGCGCTTGGGCGGCTTCACACGCTTGAGCCGCACCAGCCCGAACAGTGCGAGCAGTCCCGCGATGACGAGGAACGCGCCGCCCACGATCAGGTAACCGACGAAGCGGGGCAGTCCGGCGGCGGTCAGCGCCTCGGCGAGGCAGATGGTAAGAGCGAACGCGGCGAAGAACGCCAGGCCCCCGGCGACGGCGAGGAACCCCGCCCCGAGACCGGCGCTGGTCGCCGTCTGCTTCAGCTCTGCCTTCGCCAGCTCCATCTCCTGGCGGACGAGCAGCGACATGTCGCGGCTCGCGATGGCAACCAGATCGCCGAGCGAGGCCTCGCCCGGGCCCCGCGCGCTCTCATGCCTGATGGCCACTGGTGGTATCCCTTCGCCGCTGGGCCGCGGGCTCGCGTCCGTCAGGCGTCCGTGCCCCGCGAGCAGCAGCCTGACACCCGACCAGGCCGGCTTGTGATCAGTTCACCAGCGGCTCGCCGGGCCGCTACGGTCGGTCGGTGACAGTCGCCGTCGATCCCCTCGCCCGCGTGGCGGCGCTGCCGGGGGTACCCGAGGCGTCCGAGTCCGCCCGGCAAGCCGTCGACCGGCTGCTGAGGCACCGCCTCCTTCGCCGCCGCAGCGCTGAGCTGTCCGCAGAGGCGGCACTTCGCTCGGCCCGGGCGTCGGCGGCCCTGAGCGGCGTCGACGTCCCGCTCGACGTGTTGCGCCGCGAGGGCAGCCAGGACCCGGTGGTCCAAGGGGCGCTGCGCGTCGCCGCCGAGATGGGGACGCTGCGGGACACCTTCGCGCGGGCTCCGCTGCAGGTGCTTGCGCGGCTGCACGTGATCGCGGCGGCCGACCTCTCACCCGAGCAGGAGCTGGGCCGCCCCCGCGAGGACAGGCAGGACGCCGAGGACGGACCGGGGCTGGCGCCGCTCGAGGTGTCGGTCCGGCTCGACGGGCTGGTGCGCGTCCTCGGGCTGCCGAGCAGCGCCCCCGCCGTCGTGGCGGCCGCCGTGCTGCACGCGGAGCTGCTCGCGCTGCGCCCGTTCACCAGCGCCAACGGCGTCGTCGCCCGCGGGGCCGCCCGGCTGCTGCTCGTCGCGCGGGGCCTCGACCCGAAGGCGCTGACAGTCCCGGACGTGGGTCACGCGGAGCTGGCCACCGAGTACCGCGAGGCGCACGAGGCGTACGTGCACGGCACTACCGACGGGGCCGCCGATGGGGTGGCCCGCTGGGTCAGGCACTGCTGCACTGCGGTCGAGCTCGGCGCCCGCGAGACACTGGCGATCTGCGAGGCGCTGCAGCGCTCGTCCTGACCCTTCGCCGCGCCACCAGCAGGGCGCCCGCAAGGACCAGCAGTGCCGCCGTTCCGGTGCCCGCCCTGCTGGGGCGGGGCAGCAGCGGAACAGGACGCTCGAACGCCAGCACCAGCCACCCCCTGGCCGCCGCGACGCGCCGGAGCGCGCGGTCGGGGTTGACAGCCACCGGATGACCGACGGCCTCGAGCATCGGCAGGTCGGTCGCCGAGTCGGAGTAGGCGTAGCTCGCTGCCAAGCTCCACCCGTGCTCGGCCGCGAGCGCAGCCATCTCGGTCGCCTTGCGAGGGCCGTAGACGTAGCGCTCGATCGCCCCGGTGTAGCGGCCGCCCGCAACCTGCATCCGGGTGGACACCACGTGGTCGGCGCCGACCATCGCGGCGATGGGAGCGACGACCTCTTCGCCGCTGCTGCTCACGACGACGACAGGCCGGCCTGACCGCTGATGCTCGCGAATCAGCTCGACCGCCTCGGCGTGGACCAGCGGGGAGATGAGCTCGTGCAGGGTCTCGTCGACTATCGCCTGGACCCGCTCCGCCGGCCATCCCCGGCACAGGTCGGCCAGGTAGTCGCGCATCCGCTCCATCCGCGCCTCGTCAGCACCGGCGAGCACGACGACGAGCTGGGCGTAGGCGCTGCGCAGCACCGCTCCGCGGCCCACCAGGCCGCCCCGGTAGAAGGGTCGGCCGAACGCGAGGGTGCTGCTGCCCGCGATGATCGTCTTGTCGAGGTCGAAGAATGCGGCACCAGCGGCCACGGCTGCACCAGCTGCACCAGCTGCACCGTGCCCGGTCACCTGCATGGCTCACACCCTGGCAGACCACAGCAGACGGCAGGCGATGGGCAGACGGCGGGCTAGGCGTATGGCGAGGTCTGAAGCGGGTAGCAATGACAGCGGGACGCTCAGCCGTCCTCGTGGTTCGACTCCACCCCCCCGGAGCCGGACCCGGCGACCCCCGTCACCCCCCCGACGGGGGTCGCCCCTTAGCACGGTGAGGCTGTGGACCGCGGTCGGCGTCCACAGCTCACAGGCGGCACGGTCGGGCTCCCGACGTCCTCAGGAGCCCGCCGTGCCAGCAGCCCCGATCCCGCGCCCGCTCGTGGTCACCCGCGACCCGGTGCTGCTCGACGAGCTGCTGCGGCTGGCCGCCGTCGCGGGCGTCGAGCCCGTTGTCGCTCCTGGCCTGGGCGCGGCCCGAGCGGCCTGGTCGTCCGCGCCTCTGGTCCTCGTTGGCGCAGACAGCGCCGGCGGCGGCAGGGATGCCGGTGGCGCGGGTGGCGCCGCAGACGGCTCCGGCGCCACCATGCCCCGGCGGCGGCGGGTCGTCGTCGTGTCACGGGACCTCGACGATGCCGACGTGTGGCGGCGTGCCGTCGGCGTCGGCGCCGAGCACGTAGCGGTGCTGCCCGACGCCGAGGCATGGCTTGTCGACCAGCTGGCCGAGCCGGTCGAGGAGTCCAGCCCGGCTCCGGTCCTCGCCTGCATCGCCGGCCGTGGGGGCGCCGGGGCGACGACGCTCGCCTGCGCCCTGGCCGTCACCGCCCAGCGGCTAGGTGCTGCTGCGCTGCTCATCGATGCCGACCCGCTCGGCGGCGGCATCGATCTCGCCCTGGGAGCGGAGGACGCCGCCGGCCTGCGCTGGCCCGATCTTGCCGGCGCTGAGGGTCGCATCCCGCCGGCTGCCCTCGCCGAGGCCCTACCCGCTCGAGCCGGCCTGCGGGTGCTGTCCTGGGACCGAAGCGACACCCCGCAGGTGCCGGCCCTCGCTCTCGACGCCCTGCTCACCGCCGCTGTGCGCGCAGCAGCGCTTGTCGTCGTCGACCTGCCGCGAGCCTTCGACGACGCGACGGTGCAGGCACTGTCCCGCAGCGGGACCACCCTGCTGGTCGTCCCCGCCGAGGTGCGTGCATGCGCCGCTGGGGCTCGGGTTGCCGCCGCGGCAGCTCGTCACTGTTCCGACCTGCGGGTGGTCGTCCGTGGGCCAGCCCCGGGCGGTCTCGCTGCCGGCGACGTCGCCGCTGCTGTCGGGCTTCCGCTCGCCGGGGCACTGCGCGCCGAGCCGGGGCTCGCCGCTGCTCTCGAACGTGGCGAGCCGCCCGGCAGCCGTGCCCGTGGCCCGCTCGCCCACCTGTGCGAGGACCTGCTCGAGCCCCTGTTGCAGACCGGCTTGCGGCCAGGGCGGGCTGCGGCATGAGCACGCCCGCGAGCCCGGCCTTGGCATCCCTGACATCCACTTCGTCGGGGTCGGACGCCCTGGCCTCCCGCGTGCGGCAGGAGCTGCTGGTCGGTGGCGGCATCGGCTCCGCTGCACTGGCTGCAGCCGTTCACCGCAGCGGACGGCCGACCGGTGGCGCCGGAGCCTTGACGGCGTTCGAGACCGCGCGCCGCGAGCTGATCGGAGCCGGGCCCCTCGAGCCGCTGCTGGCCGACCCCGCGGTCACCGACGTGCTTGTCAACGGGCCGGAGGAGGTGTGGGTCGAACGCGACGGTTGCCTGCACGAGGTCGACGTCAGCCTCGGCCGGGAGGATGACGTGCGCCGGCTCGCCGTCCGGCTCGCCGCCGCCGCCGGTCGCCGTCTCGACGATGCGTCGCCGTTCGTCGACGTCCGCCTCGCCGACGGCAGCCGCCTGCACGCCGTGCTGCCTCCGGTCTCCCCGGCCGGAACGCTGCTGTCGATCCGGGTGCTCCGGCATCGCGCACTCGGCCTCGACGACCTCGAGCGCAGTGGCACGCTGCACCCCTCGCTCGCCGAGCTGCTGCGATGCCTCGTTGCGGGGCGGCTGTCCCTGGTTATCACGGGCGGCACGGGGACCGGCAAGACCACGCTGCTAGGGGCCCTGCTCGACCTCGTCCCACCCGACCAGCGCATCGTCGTGGCCGAGGATGCGGCCGAGGTCCGCACCCACCATCGGCATGTCGTGCGGCTCGAGGCGCGGACCGTCAACGTCGAGGGGGCGGGGGCGGTGAGCCTTCGAGACCTGGTCCGGCAAGCGCTGCGGATGCGACCCGACCGGCTGATCGTGGGCGAGGCCCGCGGCCCGGAGATAGTCGACCTGCTGACGGCACTCAACGTGGGCTCCGAAGGCGGGATGACGACGCTGCATGCCAACTCGGCCGCCGACCTGCCGGCCCGCCTGACCGCGCTCGCCGCGCTGGCCGGCCTCGCTCCCGAGGCTCTCGAGCCTCTCGCCGCGGCCGGGTTGCACGCCGTGGTGCACCTGCGGCGCCGGCTGGGCCGCCGAGAGGTCGCCGAGATCGCGACGGTGAGCTCCGGGCGGGAAGCGGGCGAGCGAGGCGGTGAGTCCGGGCTCTGCATCCGGCGGGCGCTCTCCTGCGACGGCAATCCCGGCAGCGGCGCGCAGCTATTGCTCCGGCTCCTGTCCGAGCGCGGCGTCGAGCCCCCGGCCGCGCTGCTCGCGCCGGGGCCGGGGCCTGGGCCTGGGCCTGGGCCTGGATGAGCGCCGGCATGCAGTTTGCGGCTGTGGCAGCAGCGACACTCGCGCCCGCACTCGGGCTGGCACCTGCCGGCCGGCGCCCCCCGTCGGCGGCCAGGGGCGCAGGTGGGGGCGCAGTGCTTCCACCGCCGAGCGAGGCGCGGCAGCAACCAGCCTGGCGGCCATCGCCACTGCTCATCGCCGGTGTGCTCGGCGTCGGCGCGCTGGCTGCCGGTCGGGCAGCGCTAGGCGTCGCAGCGGCAGTCCTCGTCCTCACCGTGCGCCATCTCGTACAGCGCACGGGACGCGCGCGTGCGGCGCAGCGCGCCCAGCAGGACGCCGTGCTGGCCCTGCGAGCCCTGCGCGCCGACCTCGACAGCGGGAAGGACGTGGCGGGGGCGCTTGCCGAGGGGCGCCTGGCTCTCGACCCGGTTCCGCGGGTCGCGGCGGCGCTTGAGGCGGCCCTGACAGTCAGCCGGCAGACGGGCGCGCCTCTGGCCGACCTCGTTGCGCGCCTCGCAGCCGTCGAGTCCGCGGCCGCGACCGCTGGCCACGAGCTGGAGGCCGCACTTGCCGGTCCGAGGACGAGTGGGCGCCTGCTCGCCGTACTGCCGGCGGCCGGCTGCCTCCTCGGCAGCCTCAGCGGAGCCCGGACCATCCCCTTCCTCACCGGCACGGGGGTCGGAGGGGTCTGCTTGCTGCTCGGCGTCCTGCTCGACGCGACGGGGCTGCTCTGGCTCGACCGGTTGGCGTCCGCCGCCGATGGCACCAGTACTGGTCCATCGAAGGCGTCCTGATGCCACGGGATGCACCGCACGCGCAGCTCGCGGCGGTGCTGCTGCGCAGCTCGGCATCCGGCGCTCGCCTAGCCGAACAGCTCGGGCTGCTGGCCGACGACGCGCGGGCCCGGGCTGCCGCCGAGTCGCTCGCGGGTGCCCGACGCCTGGGCGTACTCGCAGTGCTGCCGCTCGGGGGCTGCCTCCTGCCGGCGTTCATGCTCCTGGCCGTCGTGCCGACTGTCGCGGGTCTGGTCAGCGTCGTCGCCGGCTGACCAGGCGTCCGCGATCGCTGAGCGGTCGTCGCCAGTTCCTCGCCGGTGTGGACAACCGCCGCCTGTCCACAGACGTTGCAGGCGGCCACCACCGCGACGGTTGGCGCCAGACGATCCGTGGGTCAGCTTCACCGTCGACCATCAAGAGCTGGTCGGTCATGGAGACGATCATTTCCGTCCTCGGCCTCGGTGGCGTCCTGCTGCTCAGCCTGGTCGTCTGATCTGTGCCACACGGCTCGTGCAACCGTCGGGCCCGACGCTGACGCGTGCCGGCGTGGGGCGCCGTGGGGCGCCGGCAGTACGAGCTGACCTGGGAGGTTGTCATCAATGCGCAGGGTCTGCCGCAAGGTCTCACGCCGGTTGCGGCGTGGCGTGCCCGGCCTTGCTCAGGATGACCGCGGTCTGTCCGTTGGTCCCTGGTCGCGGGTCGGGGTCCAGCACCCCTCGTACCGCGTCGCCGTCGACGGTCTCGTGCTCGATGAGCAACTGGGTCAGCCGGTCGAGGGCAGGCGGCGTAACCGACCGGGCCGAGGGCTGGGGAGAACCCGAACTCGGTAACCATGCGGTCGGCCAGGCCGAACATGCCCCAGGCCCGGCCCCGGGGCGATGAGGTCGCGGCGGGCGTCAGTAACCAGCGGCCCGTCGGTCGCGGGCAGGGCGTCCAGGAGCTGACGCAGGCACTCCTTGGCCGCCCACGCGGCCTGCAGCTGCCCGGTACAGGATGCGTAGCTGCCAAAGATCTTGCCCAGGTGGGCGTCGCGAGAACAGGGAGCGCGAACGCGTGCAAGCATTCGGTGGGCGTGTACGGGGCTTGCGGGAGGGGCGAGGGCTGACCTAGGAGGGCCGGATGTCCAGTGGCGATGCGTCATGGGAAGGCCGCGCCGGCGATATGATTTTCTTACCCGATGCCCGGCACAGCCTGCTGGCGTTGGAGGACTCGGCTGTCCTGCTGACGGTAGCCAAGCTGCCGTCGCCGCCCGGCAGAAGCGGAGCGAGGGAACATGCGAGAAGAGCTCCGAGCCTCGAACGGGGACCGGGAGGCGGTGCTCGCGCGGTTGGCGCGGGCCCTCACCGAGGGTCGCATCTCCGTAGAGGAGTTCGATGAACGGGCCTGCGTTGCAGCCGTCGCGAAGAGTCACGGAGAGCTGGACGCGCTGACGGCCGACCTGCCCCGCAGCATCTGGTAGGGCAGGCCGGCACTTGTGTTGCGGTTAGGCCGATGCGTGCTCCGGCGCCAACTGCGTGGCCTTCACATCGGCGGGGCGGGGTGCGGCCGGTTGGTGGCCGTTGGAGGTGTCGGCAGGGGCGTCGGTGACGTCGGTGACGTCCGAGTCGTTTGTCGCCGCTGTCGCCGCGGTCGCCGCGGTCGGCGCTGTCGGCGTGCTCGCCCCGCTTGCCTTTTCGAAGAAGCGGAGCAGCTCCACCGGGAAGGGCATGACCAGGGTGCTGTTCTTCTCCGCCGAGACGTCGACCACTGTTTGCAGCAACCGCAGCTGCATCGCGCTGGGAGTGTCGGCCATGACGCGGGCGGCCTGGGCCAGCTTGGTCGATGCCTGGAACTCGCCGTCGGCGGCGATGACCCGGGCGCGCCGTTCCCGCTCGGCCTCGGCCTGCCGGGACATCGAGCGCTTCATGGTGTCGGGGAGCGCGACGTCCTTGACCTCGACCCGCTCGATGTGCAGGCCCCATGGTCCCTCGGTGGGTGCGTCAATGACAGCCTTGAGCTCGTCGTTGATCTGGTCGCGGTCGGAGAGCAGGGTGTCGAGGTCGGCCCGGCCGATGACCGACCGCAGCGAGGTCTGTGCGACCTGCGAGGTGGCCTGGACGTAGTTCTCGACGTTGATGACTGCCTTGACCGGGTCGACGACGCGGAAGTAGACCACGGCGTCGACGGTCAGGGTGACGTTGTCACGGGTGATGGCCCCCTGGGCCGGGATGCCCATGACGACGGTCTGCTGGGACACCTTCGTCATGTGGTCGGCGAACGGGACGATCAAGCGGAGACCCGGCTCGCGGATCTCCGGCAGCAGCCGGCCGAAGCGCAGCACGACGCCTTTCTCGTACTGCTGCACCAGACGAACGCTGGAAGCGAGCAGCAGCAATGCGACAACGATGACAGCGGCGATGACAACAAGAGCAATGGTCATGGTAGTCCCTAGCTCGACAAACGGATCTAGTGGATGGAGGTCTCGCGCGCCTACCCGGGCTGGTAGCCAAAATCGACCAATGGCGCCGAGCGAGAGCGCGGGATGGGGGAAAGGTGCATCGGAGGCACGTGCCGGATCTCTGGCCGGGAGCGATGCTCGCGGTCCGCGGCGGTGAGCGGCGAACCGGTTCCAGACTGACTGATCTCCAGTGCTCCTATCCTATCGCAGTGTCACCTCCATCACCTCCCGCCGGGATCAGCCGTCCCGCACCCGAGAAGGAGATCGCGTCTCCACCAGCACAGCCCCGCGGCCAGGTCATCGTCGGCGTCGACGGCTCGACGTTTAGCCAGGAAGCGCTGCGCTGGGCAGCCCGACAGGCCCAGCTGATACCACCGCCGTGAAACGTTGCGACGTCAGCGAGGCAGTGGTGCTCGCCGACCTGCCGCGGTGCTGACTCGCCGTGCCGGTCTACCTGAGCGGCGCCGACCTGGCCGATCGGCGCCTATTGGGTGACAAGCGGCTCGCTACGGGAAGGACTGAGGTATGAACGTTCAACAGCAAGGTGTCCCTTCGCTGGGCCTGGCGCTGGAGTACCCGATGTCACTCGGCGTCTATGACGGGTACGCGCAAGCCCAAGGCGTCGTCGACTACCTCTCGGACAACGAGTTCGCTGTGCGAAACCTTGCCATCGTCGGTACCGACCTGCGAAGTGTCGAACGTGTCACCGGCCGCTTGACGCGCGGCAAGGCGGCGGCTGCCGGAGCCGTCTCGGGTCTGTGGATCGGCTTGTTCGTCGGCATCGCTTTCTCGCTGTTCAGCACGCAAGGTCAGCTGGGTTTCCTGATCACCACACCGTTGCTGGGTGCCGCTTTCGGGCTCATATGGAGCCAGCTGGGATTCACGGCGCTGACCCGAGGCGGAACTCGGGACTTCTCCTCCGTCAGCCAGGTGGTCGCGACCAAGTACGAGGTGCTGGTGGAGCACAAGTCCGCCGAACGGGCCCGCGGCATGCTGGCCCAGATGCCAGCCACTGTCACCTGAGGGCACTCGCCGTGCCCGGGACCGAGTGCGACCATGACCACGGACCTCAGGCGCGGCGGCGCCGGTAGCGCTCGATGAGGGCGTTGGTCGAGCTGCGCCACCGCCGCCGCCGCGCGAAGTTCGTGATCGACTCCGTCGTGCCCAGACCACGTGCCGATGACCGCTACCGCGGACGCTCGCCTGGTCTGGATCGGCGAAGACGATCGAGGCATCGAGCTCGAGATCGTGGCACTGGACCTCGACTACGCCATCGTGGTGGTCCACGTCATGCCGACCGCCCTGAGGAGGCGTTGAGGTGAACAAGCCCACCACGTACCAACTCGGCCCGGACGTGGCAGAGGACAAGGAGCTGTACGACAGTCGGGGACGCTTGATCGACGACGCCTACGTCGACGCCGCCGTCAAGGACGCCATCGCTCAGGTTCGCAGCCGCGGCCGCCCGTCGCTGTCCGCCTCGGGCGAGTCCCCGCTGCTGCGTGTGCGCCTTTCTGTTCGGCCAACGCGACCAGCGGCACCAGGCCGCTCGACGACACGAGATTCGGCTCATCAAAGCTCGCCCCGGCCACTGGGCGGGTGTGCGACAGTTGCATCCGCGAGATGCCCTTCGCGTTGTGCGGATCGGACCCTAGACAAGCCCGATCGTCCCAGCGTGCGAGGGCATTTCGCGTCTCAACCCGCCGCTACAGCCTCAAGATCGTCGGTGGATCGAGGCTAAGCAGCAAGCGGGTCCACGAGCAGTCGCTCGTCGAACGTTCGTGGGGTGCGCTCTGCTTCGAGGGCCTGCAGCTGCTCCGCGATGGTCTGTAGGTGGGTGCGCGCCGCCGCATTCGGCAGCGTGCCGTCGGCCAGATCGACGGCCAACAGCGACTAGCCAGAGTGAATGCGCTACCCATCCCGGCCGCCGGCATCGCACCAACGCCGGTGTACGGACTTAGACCTGGTCTCAGAACCCGTCGGTCGTGGCGAGGCGGCGGAAGTTGATCAGAGTGGCGGCGAGGGTGAGCAGGGGTCGCAGGGTGCGTTCTGTCCTGTCGTAGCGCAAGCC
>JAABUU010004149.1_pt1 | contig 17474 bp, 14 predicted proteins | sample 5559301 | NCBI WGS metagenome assembly JAABUU01 (sample SAMN10711884, study PRJNA513360) | rock metagenome | isolation source: Antarctica rocks | place: Antarctica: Victoria Land, Richard Nunatak white | reverse complement strand
CGACTGCGGTCGGGGGTCAGCCCGGTCGGGGCGCCCTCAGCGCCCCTCGTTCCGGCGCCGCAGTGCCCGTCCGCTGCCATGCGACCGCAGTCGCAGGCTCCATCTCACAATCGTGGGGCGCGCCCGCCGCTCAGCGGGCATTTGACAATAAGTGGAAGGGCCTCGTGCGGATGATGAAATCGTGGAACAGAGAGCAGGGGAAACCGATCAACCCGTCCTTTCTCATTGAAGTAATGGCGCTCGACGTTCTGCAGCCAGAGTGGGGTGGGATTTATGCGCGTGAGATTCAAGCATTCTTTTACACTCTCGCAGATCGTATTCACGAAAACTGGCCGGACCCCGCAGGGCTTGGACCGGACGTAAGCGACAGCATGGATACGCAAAAGCGAGATGAGGCGAAGAACGCTCTTCTTGCTGCCGGAAGAAGAGCCGATGAGGCCATCCGGTTAGAGAAGTCGGGTAGCAACGAGAAGGCGCTCAGAGCGTGGAAAAGGCTTTTCGGCAAGCACTTCCACCTGTCGTAGGGAGAGTCGAAAAATGGCAAACCAGGTGGCCGCACGATTAAGCGGCGACGATTACCAACATCTCTATGCTTGGCAATTTGTGCTCGAGCTTCTAAATGCCGAAGAAAAAAGTGCGACGCGTTACCGTCGAAGATGCTTTGGCAGGCTCGATGGATGACGTGACTATACAGCACGAGATTGGCACATCCTTACAGCCTATCCGGAAAGTGCCTAAACACGCTCGCAGCGGCTGCATAAGCCTCTCTGACGATTTTCCGGATAGGCTGTTACCCGATGAGTTCCATCAGGTGAAATATCATGTAGATCAGCGGGATGTCTACTCTACAGACTTCTTCATTACCCCAGCAAAACCAGGTGAAACAAGCTTACTTGGGAAGTTTTGGAGGTCGTGGGAACTTCTTCGCTTACAGGACACAAAGCGCCCTGTAGAGCTACATCTCATTAGCAACTGGACGTGGGACCCGGACGACAAACTACGTTCGCTCATCGACGGACACGACAATAGCATTAAAAAGGAGTTCCTTACTGCTACTCCCCGCAGCGACATCGGAAAGCTTCGGATAAAGTGGCAAACCTCGCTAGAAGCAAATGATACAGACTTCGCAGCCTTTATCGACTCGCTACGCTTGCGACTTGGGTTTGATTGCACTCAAGAACTTGAGAAGCGTGTCGCAGAGCGTATGGACAATCTTCATCTTCGCTCGGATGCAGCGACGCTCCTCACGGCAACAGGCATTGTTCGAGGATGGGTCAAGGCAGGCACCCAGGCTCTTTCCCGCGAAAACGTTGAACAGACCCTTCAGGCGTACGATCTATATCTTCCCGAAGATAGTGAACGGTGCGTGACCGTTTACCTCACAACTATCAAGGCTCAGAAATTCGATATTGAGCCTGACCACATGCTCGACTGGCGAGATCATTTTGTTGGCGAACCGAACAAGCGAGGTCACCAACTCAAAGACCCTGCCCAATGGAACGATGTACTCTTACCGGAGCTTCAGACACTTGAAGCTCAAGTAAATGAAGAGACTGATTGCCGCCTCATACGGGCGCGTGGGCTTTCTCACCTCTCTGGCTGGTTTGCCTTTGGGCACTGTTTCTCTGAGGTTGCACGCTACACGATTGAAGTGGATCAGTCGGGCGACCTGTGGCGCACGGATGCAATAGCAAACCCGGACTTTCAGGTGGTCCCTGTATGCGGGGACCATGTTCCAGACGGAGAAATTGTCGACGGCATAGGGGATACCGTGGCGGTAGGCATTAGCGTCACAGGATCGATTGATGATGACGTTCGCGCATATCTCTCCGAGAGAACGGAGAAGGTAGCTTCTCTTCTCCTTGTCCGCCCGACTCGGGAGCTCAGTCGAGAGTGCTTGCAGAGTGAACGCGATGTAGTCGCTTTAGCCGATGGGGTTAAGGAGCTAACACGCGCGTTCGTGAAAAGATGGAAGGCGCGGCGCCTTCTCGTCTTCTACTTCGGCCCTCTCAGTGGTGCGTGCTTTTTGGGGCATCGTTTTAATGCAGTGTGCCAAGAAGTCCAAATCATGGAAGATCAACAGCCTGGGTATGCTCCATCCTTCATACTTAGGTAGACAAATTGGGGTCTGCTTAAGATCTCTTCGGAGATACTACAGTCTTGGTCCCTCTCGATCAGGCCAACATTGCACCATCATGCCGCATAGAGCCATAGTCTTGCGTTTCTGTAGGGCGTTTTTCGCTCATTCGCCCCAGCTTCGACGCTGGTGCTTGGCATAACACGAGTAAGTAGGGGGTATTCCAAAGGCGTTAGGTGTCATGCAACAGCATGACACATCCTCTAGTCGTACATCGCCACACAGTCGATACCAGGGACAGGCACATTTGCTTCCATCAGTTAGCGTACAATGAGTCAACAGGTACGTCATGCAACACAGACTCATACGGGCGCGCGAACGCGATCACCAGCCCATTTGTTATGACACTATACCCTTCCCATCACGAAAATCGCCCGGTGTTTCATTCGCTCGCACCGCACGACGCCGCACAACCATCGCATCGTGTGCGGCGGCTAGGATTAAGGAGCCAGACCGACGGGTGCCACTGTGTAAAGAGAAGCAATAGGGGAGACTATGCACATGCCGCGCGGCCGCTAGCCCTGGATAAACGATAGTCACCGGAGACACCTTATGGGTGCGCCTGCTCCCGACCCCGCAACGACCAACCACCCTCCACTCGCGACGCTGGAGGCTGTGTTGGAGCGTATCACCTACGCCAACGACGAAACCGGCTACACCGTTGCCCGCGTCGCCACACGCGGGGGAGGGGCCGACCTGCTCACCGTCGTCGGGTCACTCCTGGGAGCCCAGCCCGGCGAGAGCCTGCGCATGCAAGGTGTGTGGAAGGCGCACCCGCAGTACGGTCGCCAGTTCGAGGTCCGCGGCTACACCACCGTGCTGCCCGCCACGATCCAGGGCATCCGCCGCTACCTCGGCTCGGGTCTGATCAAGGGCATCGGTCCGAAGATGGCCGAGCGCATCGTCGCGCGCTTCGACGCGGACACGCTCCGCATCATCGAGGAGGAGCCGGGACGCCTAATCGAGGTGCCAGGCCTCGGCCCCAAGCGCACGGCGATGATCGGTCGCGCCTGGGAAGAGCAGAAAGCGATCAAGGAAGTCATGCTCTTTCTGCAGGGGGTCGGTGTCTCAACCAGCATCGCCGTGCGCATCTACAAGACGTACAAGGATGCCTCGATCTCGGTCGTCAAGAACGAGCCGTACAAGCTCGCCGCCGACGTGTGGGGCATCGGCTTCAAGACGGCCGACAAGATCGCGCAGGCCATGGGTATCCCGCACGACAGCCCCGAGCGCGTCAAGGCTGGGCTACAGTTCGCCCTGTCCGAAGCGAGCGATGACGGTCACTGCTACTTGCCGGAGGACGACCTGATCGCTAAGGCGACGGAGATTCTGGGCGTCGAGGCTCCCCTGGCCGAGACGTGCCTGGAGGAGCTGAACGGGGAGGAGGGCGTGGTCATGGAGTACCTACCCGGACCGGACGGAGAGACGGTGACGGCCGTCTACCTCGTGCCCTTCCACCGTGCCGAGGTGTCGCTCGCGAACGGCGTGCAGCGCCTGCTCTCCGCGCCCGCCGAGCGGCTGCCGGGGTTCGCGGCCGTGGACTGGGACGCCGCCACCGCCTGGCTCCACAAGACGACCGGGAGCACGCTGGCCCCCGCGCAGGCCGAGGCAGTGCGCCTGGCCCTCACACAGAAGGTGGCGGTGCTGACCGGCGGCCCTGGCTGCGGCAAGTCGTTCACGGTGCGCTCGATCGTCGCGCTCGCCCGGGCCAAGAAGGCCAAGGTCATCCTGGCCGCGCCGACGGGACGCGCGGCCAAACGCCTCTCGGAACTCGCCGGGATCGAGGCCAGCACACTGCACCGCCTGCTGCAGCTCCGGCCCGGCGGCGACGCCGCCTTCGACCGTGACAACCCGCTCGACGCCGACCTCGTGGTCGTCGATGAGGCCTCGATGCTCGATGTGCTCCTGGCCAACACGCTGGTCAAGGCCGTTGCGCCGGGCGCCCACCTGCTGTTCGTGGGCGACGTGGATCAGCTCCCCAGCGTCGGCGCGGGCGAGGTGCTGCGCGACCTGCTCGGCGCCGGCACGATCCCCAGCGTGCGGCTCACCCACATCTTCCGTCAGGCCCAGCAGAGCGGCGTCGTCACCAACGCCCACCGCATCAACGCGGGGCAAATGCCCGTGACACGAGAGCTGGACGACTTCTTCCTGTTCGCCGAGGACGACACCGAGCGCGTGGCCGACCTCACGGTTGACATCGTGGCCAACCGCCTACCGCGCAAATTCGGACTCGATCCCCGACGCGACGTGCAGGTGCTCTGTCCGATGCACCGGGGACCGGCCGGGGCGGGCGTACTCAACGAGAAGTTGCAGGAGGCGCTCACGCCGGCCAAGCCAGGGGCACCGGAACGGCGCTATGGCGGCCGCGTCTACCGCACAGGCGACAAAGTGACCCAGATTCGGAACAACTACGAGAAGGGGGTGGCCGGCGTCTTCAATGGCTCGGTCGGCGTGGTGACGGGCCTCTCTCTAGAGGATCAGGCCCTGCGCGTCTTCATGGACGATCAGGAAGAGGTCACCTACAGCTTCGACGAGTTAGATGAGCTAACGCACGCGTACGCGGTGAGCATCCATCGCTCGCAGGGAAGCGAGTACCCCTGTGTCGTCGTGCCGCTGACCACCTCGGCGTGGCTGATGCTCCAGCGTAACCTCCTCTATACGGCGGTGACACGCGCCAAGCGCCTCGTGGTGCTGGTTGGGAGCAAGCGCGCCCTGGCAAAAGCGGTCCGGACAGAGGGAGCGGGGCGACGGTATACGGCGCTGGCCGAGCGGCTGCGCCGTGGGCGTGCCACGATCGCCGCGCCCCACCCGGCGGCACGATCATCGGGCGTGCGCGCAAGTCAGGGCGTTCAGCGGCGCGTCGCAGAACAGCGATACTCCTATCCCTCTACCCCAGACTAGCATCGCGGCACATGTGCGACGATAGCGTCTGGCTCACACCCGGACCTTATTAACGATCGGGCGTAAGGCCTTCTCCACGACACCCAGGGCATCGTCGAACGTCGGAGGATCGACGACGAGGGCCCTGAGCGCGGTGTCCCAAGCGGCCTCTTTCGTCCTGATGTTTGTATAAAGGGCCTGCTTCCTCCATCCCCGGCTCACCAGTGGGGGAGCGAATTTCAGGGGGATGAGCCGTGCGACAGTGTCGTCGACAAGCACCGCGTCGATTTGGGAAAAGATAAACCACAAATCGTAGAGATCGCGCGGGTTACCCCGCTGGACCAGCGCCCTGACTTTCTCGGCAACCATCTCATGGAGATCCATAACGGCGACCGGGAACGGTTCCCGAAACGGGCTGATGTACTCCAGGCGTCGGACAGGCAACTGGACATCCTCGCGGAAGCTCACCTCCACCTCGACCGTGCCGGGTGCCCGTAGCGGGCCCGTGTAGGAGATGGGGTCGATCTTGAGACCGAATTTGGTCGATGTCGGTGGCATCGCGGGCGGTCTGAGCGTGGGGTACCGAATGGTCAGCAGGTCACGCAACTCCGCGAATTCGACCCGTCGCCTCGCCACATAATCGACATCCTTCGAGAAGCGTCCGCTCCCGTAGACATGGCGTAGGGCCTGGCCGCCCTTGAGGACCAGGTCCTGCCCGACGGGCTGCTGGGCGAGGTGGTGGACGATCTCGGTCAGGACCCAGTCACGCTCCAGCACGAGCGGCTCGACTCCCAACTCTTCGGCCAGCTCCTGCAAGGTTGCCGGGGTGACTCGCCCGCTCATGCGCCGTGCTCGACGCTGTCGTCGGAGACGTTGACCATGACATTCCACTCAGGGTCTCGGTGGGCCTCGACGCGCGGCGCAACGCGCGACAGGTAGGGCGGATACCCCGTCCGGCGCACGCGTCCACGCAAGGCATCGAGCGCGTCTTTGTCTGCGCCACTGCGCGAGAGGATATAGCCGAGACGATTGATCACCGCCCTATTCGGGTAGCGCAGCGCATCGTCGATCAGATGCGATAGCGAGAGACTCCCGTTTGCCAATCCACGGCGCACCGACTCAATAATCTCCGCTATTCCACCAGCCAGACGCTCATCGTCGAGCGAGTCAAGGATCGCTTTCCCGGGATCGGCGATCATGACCTCGACGTGGGCAGCACCGTTCAAGCCGGTCATATCGTGAGCGTGTATGCCGAAGAATGTCGTCTCTGAGCGGGAGATGAACTGGTAGTGGTAGCCTTGAAAGGTGACCTGGGACCTCCTGCGGCGATGATCCGCAGCGATCACCACGACAACACTCCTGGGCAACTGCGTGGTCAGGTTGTGGAAAGACAGGGCTGACCAGTACGAGATGTAGTAGGGATCGGAGGCCATGGCCGCCGCGATGATGAACGGGTGCTCATGCCAGGTCCTGCGCGCGGCGCGGGGCACGACGACATAGGTTCCCTGCTCCACGCGCAGCAACCATCCCTTGTCCTCTAACTCGGTCAGGAGATCGTACAGATCAGGATCGGCGATGTCGTCGAGGAGCGTGCGATGACGCTTTAGAGAGAACACCGGTATCTCAAGCCGCTCCATGTCAGTAAGGAAACGGCTCTCGGCGGGACCGGTCGATAGAACCCTCTTCATATGAGGGGCGCTTTTCTGGGATATCATCCCAGTAGTGTAACACGAATATGAACGGATTGGTCGCCGAGGACGATAACGAGCGGATTGCGGACCTGCCTGCGGGGGTGCGGCCAACCATCTGCGACGCACGCACAGCACATCGTGCGGCGTCAGGCTGACATAGAAAGGAGCACGAATGGAACCACGCATCAGCCTTATTACCCTGGGCGTCGCCGACCTGTCACGAGCGTTGCGCTTCTACCGAGACGGGCTCGGCTGGCCCCTCTCCCGCGCAAGCGTGGGCGACATCGCTTTCTTTCAGGCCGGGGGCGTGGTCCTCGCGCTCTATCCGCGGACGCTCCTCGCCGCCGATGCGCGTCAGCCCGATGAGGGACACGGCTTCGGCGGTATCACGCTTGCCCACAACGTGCGTCAGAGAGCAGATGTCGATCGCGTGCTGAACGACGCGGTCACGGCGGGTGGCCACCTCCTCAAGCCGGCGGAGGAGGCCGACTGGGGCGGCTACTCCGGGTACTTTGCCGACCCTGATGGGCATCCGTGGGAAGTGGCCTGGAATCCGCACTTTCCGTTCAACCAGGATGGGAGCGTGCGGCTCCCCGAGGCGGACAGCGCCGACGGAGCGGCAGAGGCTGAGACGGACAGCGCCATCACGAAGGCCGACCTGCTACCTATCGTGGAGGCGTCGCAGCGCCGCTTTGATGAGGCCATCGCTGGTCTGGACGACGCGGCAATGATCGAGCCCGGCGTCGTCGAGCAGTGGTCGATCAAGGACCTGGTAAGCCATATCGCGGCGTGGGAGCACCTCGTCGTGCAGTACCTAGAGCGGTGGCGGCGCGGCGAACCGGCGCTGGAGCCGACGTGGTCCTCGGCCGATGAGTACAACGCCGGCGAATCGGCCAGGCGGCACACGTGGACGCTGACGCAGGTGCGCGATGACGCGGCGGAGACGCGACGCCGCTTACAGGCGTTGCTGGTCGGCATGACGGATGAGAAATGGGACATGCAGATGACCATGCGCGGGCGCGAGCGGCCGCTGGGCGCGTGGGTCGGCGGTGCCCTGAGCGGTGATGACGGACCCGGGACACACGCGGCGGAGCACGCCCGGCAGATCGTGGCCTGGCGCTCGAAACGAGAGTCCGGCAGAGCGCCCGATCAGCAGAACGAGAGGGTTGGATCATGACTGACACCTCGATGGCAGGACGCAGCGCTCTCCTGGTGATGGACGTTCAGCGCGGGATCGTGGAGCGCTTTGGGGAGACGCCTCACCTACTCGATCGACTCCCAGCCACCATCGCCGTCGCCCGGTCGGCGGCGATTCCAGTCATCTACGTCGTGGTCCGGTTTCGCGCGGGGTATCCCGAGATCAGCGCGCGAAACCGGAGCTTCGCGGCGATCCGCGACGCGGGGACCAGGATGGAGGAGACCGATCCCGCAACGGAGATTCATCCTGCGGTCGCGCCGCAGGCAGGCGACATCGTGGTGCCGAAGCGCCGGGTCAGCGCGTTCGCCGGCAGCGACCTGGATGTGGTGCTGCGCGCCCAGGAGATCACCCACCTGGTCCTGACCGGCATCGCGACGAGCGGCGTCGTCCTGTCCACGCTACGCGCCGCTGCGGACCTGGACTATCGCCTCAGCGTCCTCTCCGACTGTTGCGCGGATGCCGACGATGAGGTGCACCGCGTCTTGCTCGGCAAAGTGTTTCCGCGCCAGGCGACCGTGCTGACCGCCGAGGAGTGGGCCGCGACGCTGAACCGCCGTTGACATTGGGTCGCTTACCCGAGGTGATCCCGGTGACAGATAGACTGATGACGATAGGCGCGCCGGAACAACATGCCGACGCCGGTGAGAGCCGTGAGCGGAACGAGGGAGAACTGACGTATGGCACAGGGACAGGACGCATCCGACAGGGCGACAGTATCGGCCGCGCACGCTGGGACGGTGACGATCGGCGGCGATCTCGTGGTCGCGCGCCTGGGGTACGGCGCGATGCGTCTGCCCGGCCCCGGTGTGTGGGGCGAGCCCGCCGACCATGACCAGGCGCGAGCAGTCCTGCGCCGTGCCGTCGACCTTGGCGTGACGCTGATCGACACGGCCGACTATTACGGCGACGGCGTGGCCAATCGTCTCATCGCCCAGGTGCCGTCCTCCTTCTTGTGATATTGACAACTTAGTAACTCCTTCGCACATGACGCGTAATGCTCTATGGTAGATTGAATTAAGTGGAGGCAGGTGAGCAAGCTCGCGCGGATGTGTATGGCTACGCTGTGGGAGTTAAGGCAACAGCACCGTCTTACGCGAGAGCAACTTCCGATGGCGGACAAGGTTTTAACTTCGACGGTATATCACATCAAGTCCGGCTAGGTGCGACCGCTCCCTTCGATGTGCGACGGCTAGCGTGCTTTAGATGTAGCGTCTCACACAATAGATCTCGACACTATCACACAAGCGCTGCAAGGATACGTCACGCTAAGATCATTAAGAGAGCAATAGACGACTATCGAAGGAGGCGCCATGGTCGATCAGGGTGATCCGCAGGAAACAGATCAGGAGCAGCAACAAGATCTGGTCGTCGATATGCTCACAGGCCGCGAGCTGAAGCCTAGCGACAAGGAAGAGATTGTCCAACGGATGATCCGGGTGCTCGCAGGTGAATATCATTTCCCGTTGGAATGCATGGGGAGAGATGTTCCCATTCCTATCGAGATAGATGGACGAAAGCGCACCAAGTACGCTGACATTGTTGTCTATGCATCTCGCGATCCGCATACGCTTGATCAGGCACAGCGGCTTGTCGTGGTTCAACCCCCATCAGTTAAGCCCAACGATCGAACGCGTGGTCTGGAGTTGCTCAAGGATCTACTCGATGCGTCACCGGCCTGCGAGTTCGGCTTATGGAGCAATGGGAAAGACATCGCCTATCTGCGAAAACGCGTGGGCATCTTTGAATCCAACTTCGATGAGCTTTCCGACTTCCCCGGCGTGGGCGAGACATTAGAAGAGCTGGACCGACCTAACCGACGCATCGCCCGTGTAGCTGTCGCCGAGGACCTTCGCGACACGGTGTTGCGGTGTCACGACTATCTCTATGGCAATCAGGGGATGATGGCACCGAAAGCGTTCGGTGAATTGGTAAAGCTCATCTTCTGCAAGATATTCGACGAGCAGCAACTGCGTGCCAACTCGGCCTATGCCAGACAGTTCTGGGTTGGCGTTACCGCTCGACAAAGCCAGGAAGGCCAGGAGGGAATCGCCCGACGTATTCGTGAGCTGTTCAAACGAGTGAAGGAAGCGCCGGAGCTGGTGGGCGTCTTTCGATCAGGCGATGAGATTGAGTTGGATCCCAAGCACCTGGCGTGGGTTGCCAGTGAGCTCGCACGCTATCAGTTCCTCGACGCCGAGGTGGATGTCAAGGGAATGGCCTATGAGGCGATGGTAGCTACAACAATGAAACGTGAGCGCGGCCAGTTTTTCACTCCGCGCAATGTGGTAGAGGCCACGGTGGAGATCCTCGACCCAAAGCCACACCAACGCGTACTGGATCCGGCGATGGGAAGTGCACGCTTTCTGGTAGCCTGCTTGGACCGCTTTCGGCGACAGCGAGCCCGCGAACTGTTAGGTGAAGACGCGTCTGAGACAGCGTTGCGCCGCGTCCGAAATAGTAAGGATGTTCTGCGGGACGCTACGATTTATGCACAAGAATGCCTATTCGGAATCGACTTTGATCCGGAGCTCCTGCGCGCCGCCAAGATGAACATGTTGATTAACAACGATGGACATGGCAATCTAGTGGTCGCCAATAGCCTGGAATTGACTGCAACGGAGCTCAACGCTGGTCGGTTTAATGGCCTTGATCTACGGCTAGGCTCGTTTGACATCGTGTTGACCAATCCTCCGTTCGGCACAAAGATCCCTGTAGACGATCCTGCCGTGCTACGTGCGTATGATTTGGCTCATCGGTGGCAAAAGACTGATACGGGCTCCTGGGTAAAGCAGGAAGGGTTGCCACGAGCTAAGATGCCGCCAGAGATTCTCTTCATCGAGCGATGTATGCAGTTTCTCAAGGAGGGTGGTCGAATGGGAATCGTGGTGCCCGACGGTATTCTTGGCAATCCAGACAACGAGCCCATCCGCGCTTGGATTTTGGAGCACGCGCGCGTCCTGGCCTCCATCGACCTACCAGTCGAAGCGTTTCTGCCGCAGGTAGGAGTTCAGGCATCATTACTGTTCCTGCAAAAGAAGACGACCGCTGAGATTAATGCTGGGGTGGACGATGACTACCCGATATTCATGGCGGTGGCGGAGTACGTTGGGCATGATCGCCGCGGCAACCCGACGTTCCGGCGGGATCCAGATGGCTATGAGTTGACGGAGGAATATACGATCGAAATGTCGGTATTCCGCGACGGACGAGAGTCAATCGAAACACGCCGACTGCGCCGCAAGCAGCCGGCCGACGACCTACCAATAATCGTTGACCGTTACCGAGAGTGGCAAAGGTCGGTTTTGCATGCCCCAGTGACTACTTCAGGAATGCTAACTGTATCTACGACAACTGGACGCGAGTGGTGAGAGTTTTCACAGCCAAGCGCCACTGGTTTCTTGAACAGGGTCTGCGCCTTGATGCTACTGCCTACGGCGTGGGGGGACTTGAAGCGCACGATCGGATTGTGAATAGTGGGCTATCGTACCAACGCTTGAGTAAAGTAGCGCGGCTGTTCCACACTGGACGCGCCGCGCGAGTATACGTACGAAATCAGGAGCGGGGCGTCCCTTTTCTCTCAAGTTCCGATGTTCTAATGGCCGATCTAGATGGAGTTTCCTACGTCTCCAAGTTGGCCACAGCGAACCTGGAGGAGTCGCTAATTGGTGAGGGATGGACGCTCATTTCACGCTCTGGCACCGTAGGTAACACGGCATATGCGCGGCAGGAGATGGTTGGCATGGCAGCGTCCGAGGATGTTCTCCGTGCGGCACCTTATGAAGAGTCCATCCGAAGTGGCTACCTCTTCGCTTTTCTCAGTTCACAACGCGCACAGGCCATGATTCAGCAGAAGACCTATGGCAGTGTGATCCAGCATATCGAGCCGCATCATATAGCCGACCTCCCCGTGCCGCTACCTGATGATACGTTCCATGCCCATATCCACGCGCTTGTGGTGGACGCAGCAGAGGCACGTTCAGAGGCACGCCGACTGCTCGACGAGGCGTCGGGCTATTTCGACGCACTGGCCGGATCAATGCCAAGCACACATGAGCATGCTTTTGCTTATGGCTCAGTACGTCAAGCGGATCTTGGGTTGCGCCTCGACGCGTTTCACCATGTTGGCTGGGCTTCCGAAGGTACACGCCAAGATGGTGTCCCGTTGCATACGTTGGGTCACGTGAGCCGCCCAGGAATCGTCAAGCGTATCTACGTCGAGCACGGCGTTCCGTTCGTCTCCGGAATCGACGTATACCAGGTCCGGCCATCATTCAGAGAGCGAATCATGCGTGCTGAAACCGAAAAGGCACACTCCCTAATTAAGGCTGGGCAAATCCTGATCCAGCGGTCAGGCCAGCGATACGGCCTCTTAGGTAGGCCGGTCTATGTCGGAAAGCGCATGGATGGGTGGGCCGCTACTGAGGATTTGCTGCGAGTGACGCTCTCTGACCCTAGTAATGCTGGTTGGCTATTTGCCTTCATGCGAAGTGAACTCGGTCGGCGTATAATCGTTCGTGGCTCATACGGCACCTCATTACCGCACCTCAACCCGGAGGGTTTAGCAAGTATTTGTATTCCCCTCCTTCCCCAAGGCCTGGCAGATAAGGCACAAGGCGCGCTAGCACTGCGTGAGTATGCGGACGCTAGTGAAGAGCAGGCAATACGTGAGGTAGAGGCATGGCTCGGCTGATCGAGGTACCAGGTAACGCCGGTCCGATTAATGATGGCGAGCGCCGCGTCGTTAAGGCCTTGGTCGAGGGGCTACCCGATGGATATTGGGTGGCAGCCAATGTGGAGCTGGCAGAGCCAAGCGGGCAATCGTTCGATTACGATGCCATCGTCGTCGCGCCGCACGCGGTCTACGTCATCGAGATTAAGGATTGGCGAGGACGGATCGTAGGAGATGAACGCGAATGGCAAGTCAATGGGGATGTGCGGCGCGCTCCAATCCTACCGACGCAGCGGAAAGCACGCGTGCTGAAATCTCATCTTGCGGCTCGTATGCCGGCACTGGGACGTGTATGGGTCGAGGCAGCAGTTGCGCTTGCCACTCCACCCGCACACCTTGCTCTGACGCCGGAGGGCCAACGTCGCACCTTTCTTGTTCCAGATTTGCTGCGTTTCGTCACGGATCCGTCGCAAATCGCGAAGCCCAAGGACGGGATCACGGATCTAGTCGGACCCATTTTGCGCGTCTTCGGGAGTGTAGCGCGGCGAAGAAGCGGACCGCTGATTTTTGGGCACTACGAAGTGCTCGAGACATTGGAGCAAGGGCCGGACGAAGCGTGGTACCGCGCACGACATCGGCTATTTCCAGATGTCCCGTCCGTCCGGCTCCGGGTTGTAACCCTGTCCACGTACGCGCTTAATGAGGATCAGCTTCGTGCGCGTCGAACGCAGGTGCTACGCGAGACGGAGGCGCTGCTGCGCATGGGCAGCCATCCTAACGTGATCACCGCGCGCGAATCGTTCCAGGACGATGCAGGACGGATCATCGTGGTGCTCGACGACACACCTGGCCGCACGCTGCGGCAGCGGCTCCAGGATGGCACGCCGATGACCGTTCAGGAGTGCATCGACGTGTTACAGGATATTTGCCATGCTTTGACTCATGCCCATGCCCACGGCGTGGTCCACCGCCAGGTTGAACCCCAAACCATCCTGCTAACCGACGACGGGACAGCACGGCTAGCTCGTTTTGGCTTGGCTAAGTTTCTGACCGAGGGAGCGGCGACCGTATGGCAGAAGGGAACCATTGACGAGATGGATCCTCGTTACTTAGCTCCGGAGTTGGTCAATTCTCAGGTTGGCGCGGTTGGTCCTTCAACTGACCTCTACGAATTGGCAACCGTGGCATATGAGCTTTTTGCCGGGCACCCACCCTTTGAGGATCCCATGCGCGCTTTTGCCGGTGCACCACCACGCCTTGAGAATATGCCCGCGCCGCTCGCCGACATCCTGCCAAACTTGCTGGCAGGTCAGCCTGATCTACGCCCCACCAATGTCCAACCTCTGTTATCAGCGCTTCGCCATTCCCACGTAGGTGAGCGTGTCAAGCGAGTGACTGGGCCGAAGTCGTTTTATGAGACGTTGGGGATCTCATTGACGGCGACTTTGAGGTGCGCAGCAAGCTTGGCGGCGGAGGCTTTTCCAGTGTGTACCGGGTCTATCGAGCCCTTGACGATCGGGAGTTTGCTCTCAAGGTATTCAATGAGAACGTTGAATACGAGAAGGTGCAGCGTGAGATCACGACCCTTCGCCAGATCAACCATCCACACATCGTCCGGGCAATTTGGGCAAGCCGGACGCGCGAAGGTCAGTGGTACTTAGTTACGGAGTTAGTGGCAGGGGAGGCGCTGACAGCGTATACCGAAGGCCCGAAGCGACTATCCCCAAACGAGGCCGTTGAGGTAGTCTGCGATGTGCTAGGAGCATTAGAGGCGATCCATCCACAGCTGCAACGCATTTCAATACTCCGTGCTCGCCTGGACGACGGAGAAGGTGGTCAAGAAGAGTTTTTGGAGTGGCAGAAGCTTTCCCAGGCCGGCATTGTCCACCGAGATATTAAGCCAGAGAATCTGATGCTCACCGACAGCGGCGTGATGGTGATTGACTTTAACATTGCGTCGCAAGTTGGTCAACCGGTGCAGACGGTGTCCGGCACGCCCCGATATATGGCTCCGGACGTGACTCCAGGACTAGATACCTGGGACACCTCGCCGGATCTCTTTGCCGCAGGGATTGTACTCTACGAGCTCCTCTGCCATGATCACCCATATGTAGGTGGCATGCCACGCCTTGATCGCGCTCCACGGGACCCTCGAGAGTTGCAAAAGGACATTTCTCCGGCGCTAGCGGAATTTCTACTCAAGGCATGTGCGCCGTACCGCGCCGACCGGTTCGGTAGCGCTTTTGAGATGCAGATCGCATTACGCGCCGTCGATCCCTTGCTAGTGCCTACAAACGACCACACGGAAGGCGATCTTCCCCCTCAACTTAATGCGCTGTTGGCTGCCGCACCACCTAATGTCAATCCGATGGTTGAAGTATTCCTTGGCCTTTCCAGTCAAGCCCGGCGCACCAACCGCAGGACGCGAGGCCTCGATGATCTTGCCGCCGCGACCTATGTCAAAACACGCTTAGATGCTGACCTCGCGCGCGCGATCCTCGGAGGCGACTACCGCTTGGTGATCGTGACCGGGAATGCGGGTGATGGCAAGACAGCGTTCATCCAACAGGTGGAAGCCGCAGCCATACATGAAGGTGCTGTCGCGCTTGCTCACAACCCGAACGGCAACGTTCTACGACTCACCGATCATGAGATCCACACCCTGTACGATGGTAGTCAGGATGAGATCGATCGGACCAGCGATGCCGTCCTGTGCGACTTCCTAGCTCCTTTCAGCGAGGGGGCTCCGCGTGGTAGGGAGGTGCGTCTGGCAGCTATTAATGAGGGACGCTTACGCGACTTCCTGCTCGCCCATAGGTTCGAATTCGACGGGCTTGCGCGATCGATCTTGGCCACCTTAGATGCCCCAGATCATCCCCAACAAGATCAGGATATTATGCTTGTGAACTTGAATGTTCGCTCAGTCACTGCCGGGGGGGACCAGTCGATCTTCAGCAGGCAGCTGAAAATGATTGTAAGTGGGCCGTTTTGGGATCCGTGCCTGAGTTGCGACTATCAGGATCGCTGTCCCCTCAAACATAATGTGGATACCTTCCAGGACCCAACATCTGGCTCCCAAACGATTGAACGTCTCCGCACGCTCGTTGACTTAATCGGATTGCGCCGTCGACGCCACCTGACAATGCGCGATATTCGTTCATTGATCAGTCACGTTCTGTTCCGCGACCGGGTGTGTCAGGAAATACCCGGTGTTCTCTCATCTGATGATCCTAGTGTTGTGCTCGATTTGGCGTATTTCCAGGCTATTGGCGGCCTCGGCACGCCGCCTGGCACGACAACTGAAAGGGGAGCGGAGCTTTTGCATGAGGTGGATGTGGCTATGGTATCCAACCCGAGTGAGGATCACGCGCTGGCTCGAGGTGAGGGGCCTCGCTTAATGCAATTTCTGCAGCGCGCAGGGGGCGATTACCCACAGACGCTCATTGGCACGCTTCGTGAGATCGCTGGTACCGGGTATGACGCGAATATCATCCTTGCGCGTCGATCCCATCAGGCAGCTCGTCGGCACCTCTTTTTTGAGCGCTCCGACGACGGATGGTGGAGAATGCTGCCCTATAGTAGGCTACATGACTTTCGACAAGCGATGGGTCAAGGTGATTCGAGTAGTACTATTTTAGACCGTTTGCGCGTAGAGACGATCGACGCTATCTCTCGCTACGAGGGCATCGTGAACACGCAGCAAGCGAGCGAAGCTCTCTGGCTTGCCACTGGAGCGGCAGGATTTGCAGGGCTTCGAAGCGTCCGCCGCTTTCCTGCCTCGGAGTTTACGCTCCGCGTTGTAAGAGCCAGCGCGCCATACGTCGAATCGGAGGCAGATCGCCTCCAGTTCGTTCACCTGCCCAGCGACACCATCCTTGAACTGACGCTCGATATGGTAGAGGTACTCGGGCGACTGCGCGAAGGCTATGTGCCATCGGCGGACGAGGGGCGCGGATTTTTAATCAATCTTGAACTCTTCAAGCAGCGCCTCCTTGCCCTTGAGTCAGCCGAACTGTTAATGGTTGGTGAAGAAAAGCGAATGCGCATTGCCCTCGGACGGGCGGCAGGCAGCGTCGAGCTACAGGAAGACGGTCGATGAGCATCTTAGAGCGTGTCCACAAACCCCCCAGCTCCCAGGTCTCGTTTTCGACCCAACGGGGACCACATCGGTGGTTGCGGGGGCCGCCGGAGGACGCGCCCGCCACCCTCGTGCGGTTGCTCACCCTCAGGAACGGCGCGGGGGCGGGTGCGGAGCATCGGGTGACCGCTGGTGGACGCAGGATCGTGTGTGGATGGCACCAACGGATCCTGGGATCGATCAAAACGTGAGGGGGACAGGTGGGAGGTTTGTGGACACGCTCTTAGATAAGAGTCAGACCTCGTTCAAAGCTGATGAGATAACCTATCTCGACCGCAAAGCAATCAAGCTCGATCGTATGTTACTTAATCTGTTCGAGTTGCTTCGCTACGACGGCCGCCGTGCTCTACGTAGACGTCGCCGCCCTGTCGATGTAGACAACCTTGTCGAGGCCATGCGGCTAACGACGGATCGTTTCCCTGGCTTCGCCGATCATCCTGAAATCGCCAAGGCTTGGCTAACGAATGATTTACTGGAGATCATGAATCGGGGGAAACCCGGGCGTGAAACAGTCGTCGGGCCTCGCCCATTTCATCTGAACGCCTTTAAGCTGGCAAACCCAAAGGCCGTGGATGATTACGGTGCAGCATCGCAGGTGTGGGCTATGCTGTTTTACGCGGATCGGCCCCTCTTGACTAGATGTCTTGAATAGGGGCAAATCGTGCGATTGCGTCAAGTTTAGGCGGCGAGTTTAGCCTGGTCGATCCAGCGGTCAAGGGCTCCCTCCAATCTGTCGAAATAGGGCTGCAGCGCTGTATCGC
>JAABUU010004147.1_pt1 | contig 17476 bp, 18 predicted proteins | sample 5559301 | NCBI WGS metagenome assembly JAABUU01 (sample SAMN10711884, study PRJNA513360) | rock metagenome | isolation source: Antarctica rocks | place: Antarctica: Victoria Land, Richard Nunatak white | reverse complement strand
ACAAGCGCCTCGGCTTGCGCTACGACAGGACAGAACGCACCCTGCGACCCCTGCTCACCCTCGCCGCCACTCTGATCAACTTCCGCCGCCTCGCCACGACCGACGGGTTCTGAGACCAGGTCTAAGACCGGCTCGTCGCAGTGCTCCACGCGGCGCCGGGGCAGGAATGTCCGTGGTTCTCGACCTGCACAACTACGGCAGATACGCCGAGGAGACACCTGGCGCGGGGCGAAACGTACTGCTGTTGGGATCGTCCGGACTGCCCGCCTCTGCCCTCGCCGACTTCTGGCAACGATTGGTGCTGGCGTTAGCCGGAAGCACAGCGATCTCGGGGTACGGGCTCATGGACGAGCCGCACGACCTACCCGGCGGCGCCATACGCCCACTCCGGGGCGGCGACGTGGACTCAGGAGCATCCGCACCCGTGTTGGTTGTGAGACACGGCTTGATGAGACGAGCCGCTGTCGAGTAGCGGCAGGTGAGGTCGTCTCACAAGTTGGTCCGAAGCAGGGCGCGTCGATAGGTGTCGTCACGCTAGCTTCTACGACACTTCCTGGGTCGGTCATCGGCTAAGCCCGAGTCAGTACTGATCATCAGTCGTTGGATCAGCAGCGTGACGCGTTGACCGCCGCGGGCTGCGAAAGGATTTTCGCGGATCAGTTGTCGGGTGTTCGCGGAGACCGCCCGGGCCGCTCGAGCTTCTCAGCTGTGTCCGGGCGGGGGACACGGTGATGGTGGTCTCGCTGGACCGCTTCGGTCGGTCATTGTCCCAAGCCGGCGGCGCCGTCTGCATCCGCCCGGTGGCGCTGGAGTAGTCGATCCCCTCCCGGAGCGACCGCAGCTACACCCCGGCCTCGGTCAGCGACTCGACAGTCCGGAGACCCCGGACCCGGATCGGCCGCTTGACCCGCTGCCGGTCCGGCAGCTGAGCGAGGTCGCGGGGCACGGAGCCTTGTCAGCCGCTGGCGGCGACCAAAGACAGCTGCTGACGGGCGTCGGGTGCTCGTCGGCCGCGGACGAGGTCGGCGGCCTTCTCGCCGATCATGTAGGCGGGGGCCATGGTGTTGCCGTGGGTGATGGTCGGCATGACGGAGACGTCTGCGACGCGCAGACCGTCAACGCCGTGAACGCGCAGCTGCGCGTCGACGGCGCCTTCTTCGGGTGAGCCGATGCGGGCGGTGCACGACGGGTGGTACGTGTGCTGGCAGGTCTGCCGGATGGCGGTGCGCAGGACGTCCGGTTCGGTGCTTGAGGCGAGCGGGCCGGCTGGGACGCCGCGGAAGGCGCGGACAGGTTCGGAGTCGGCGATGCGGTGGGCGAGCGCGACGGCTTCGAGCATCTCGTCGATCTCGTCGGGCTGGGAGAGCAAGTTGTAGCGGACCTGGGGCTTGTGGAGCGGGTCGCTGTCGGCGACGAGGACGCTGCCGCGGCTGCGGGGGGCGAGGTAGGAGACGGCGATGGTGAAGGTCGGGGTGGGCCAGCTCTCGGCGCCGTGGTCGACGACGTGCCCGGGGGCGAAGATGATCTGGAAGTTGGGTGCGGGGCCGCTGGTGCTGCTGCGCCAGTGCCCGGCCGCTTCGACGACGTTCGAGCTGAGCTTGCCGTTGCGCCGCACCAGCCACTGCGCGAGGTAGCGGGGGTGCTCGGCGTCGAACATGCCGAAGTTGCCGAGGCTGAACTCGTAGGGGATCGAGATGAGCGGGTGCTCCATGAGGTGGGCGCCGACGGCGGGCAGGTCCACCAGCGGGGTGATCCCGACCGAGCGCAGGTGCGCTGCGGGGCCGATCCCGGAGTGCTGCAGCAGCGCGGGGGTGCCAAACGCGCCGGCGGACAGCACGACGTCGCCGGTCACGTCGGCTCGCCGGGGCCGGCCGTCGAGCAGGTATTCGACGGCGACGGCTCGCCCGGCCTTGAGCACAATGCGGGTGACGTGTGCCTTAGTGTGGACGGTGAGGTTAGCGCGGCGCATCGCCTTGCGGAGAAAGGCCCGGGCGGCGTTGAGACGGACCCCGTTGCGCTGGGTGAGCTGCAGGGGCCCGAAGCCCTCCTGGTCGGCCCCGTTGAAGTCCGGGTTGTGCCCGAGCCCGAGGGACAGCGCGCCGTCGAGCAGCCCGGCAGTAACGGGATCGGTGTGCCGCGATCGGCTGACGGTCAGCGGTCCGCCGCGGGCGTGGTAGTGGTCGTTGAACTCCTGGTTGTCCTCGGAGCGCCGGAAGTAGGGCAGGACCTCCTCGTAGGACCAGCCGGAGGCTCCCTGATCGGCCCAGCCGTCGTAGTCGAGGCGGTTGCCGCGGATGTAGGCCATCGCGTTCATGGAACTGCAGCCGCCGAGGACTTTGCCGCGCGGGGAGCGGATGCGCCGGTCCGCCAGGGTCGGCTCGGGCTCGGTCCAGTAGTCCCAGTCGATGGCGGTCTTGCCGAACTGCTGGATGAAGGCGGCGGGCATGAGGATGTCCAGGCGCCGGTCGGAGCCGCCGGCCTCGAGCAGCAGCACCTGGCGGTCGCTGTCCTCGGTGAGCCGGGCGGCGACGACGCAGCCGCTGTTGCCGCCACCAATGATGATGTTGTCGTAGCCGATCATGCTGCCTTCTTCCGGTAGGTGAGGCGACGGCGACCGCGCCCGACGGCGAAGCGGACCACGGCTGCTGCCCGCCGGCTCTTGGCCGGCGAGTACGGGTACCAGAGCAATTCGTCCTTGGGGGCGACCCGCGAGACGGTGATGGCTTGGGTGCGGCAGAAGCGCAGCAGGCCGTGCGCGCCGCCGAAGCGGGCTCCGACTCCGGAGTCGTGCCAGCCCGACATCGGGACTTGCGGGCTGATGACGTTGGTGAACATGTCGTTGACGTTCACGGCGCCGGCCTCGATGCGGCGGGCGAGCTGGCTGCCGCGGCGCCGGTTTCGGGTCCAGACGGTGGCGGACAGCCCGTAGGGGGAGTCGTTGGCCAGCCGCACGGCTTCGTCGGCGTCGCGGACCTTCATGACCGGCAGCGTCGGGCCGAAGGTCTCCTCCCGCATGATCCGCATGCCGTGGTCGACGTCGACCAGGACGGTCGGGGCGTACCAGGACCCGCCGCGGGCGCCGGCGGCGCCGCCGGTCAGGGCTTTCGCGCCGCGGTCGACCGCGTCGTCGACGTGCGATGCGACGATGCCCACCTGCGTGTCGTTGGCCATCGCGCCGACCTCGTTGTCGCCGGCGACGCCGTCGATGCCCTGCCGCAGTGCGCGGGCCTTGTCGGTGAGCTTGGAGACGAAGGTGTCGTAGACGCCGTCCTGCACGTAGACCCGCTCGACGGAGGTGCAGACCTGTCCGGAGTTGAAGAAGCCGCCCCACAGCGCGCCGTTGACGGCGCGGTCGACGTCGGCGTCGTCTAGCACGATCATCGCGTCCTTGCCGCCGAGCTCGAGGGAGCACGGGATCAGGCGCTGCCCGGCGCGCTCGGCGATCTTGCGGCCGGTGGCGGTGGAGCCGGTGAACTGTACGTAGTCGACCACGTCGACGACGGCGGCTCCCGTGCGCCGTCCGCCGATCACCACGCGCAGCACGTCGGGGGCGCCGATCTCCTGCCAGCCGCGGCCGAGTTCCTGGGCTGTCAGGGGGGTGACCTCGGACGGCTTGAGGAGCACGGCGGCGCCGGCCATCAGCGCCGGCGCGGCGTCGGCGAGCGGGATGAACAGCGGGAAGTTCCACGGGCTGATGACGGCGACCAGCGGGTGCGGGCGGTAGGCGACGGTGAGGGCCTTGCTGGCGGTCAGCAGCCCGTGCGGTCGGGGGTGGCGGTCGGCCATGAACCTTTTGGCGCGCCGCGCGTAGTAGGTGATGACGTCGGCGCTCGCCGCTGTCTCGAACGCAGCGTCCTGGCGGACCTTCCCGCTCTCGCGTTGCAGCGTGTCGAGCAGGTGCGCTTCGTTGTCCAGCACCCAGTCCCGCAGGCGCAGCAGGTGCCGGGCCCGGCCGTCGGGCCCGATGCGCTCCCACTCGACCTGTGCGGCGCGCAGCGCGTCGGCGGCCTGCGCGACGTCGTCCTGCCCGAAGTCGGGCAGGCGGGCCAGCAGGGCGCCGTCAACGGGGGAGCGCACGTCGAAGGTCCCGGGCGCCACCTGCGGCACGGCGGGCTGAGTGGACGTCACCGTCGTCATGGAGGGCCTCTCGGTTGACTTACTGAGCAAGCAAGTACGTGGACGGTAGCGCGTGGTGGCGCCGGTCACAAGAGGCGTTCGGGCGGGGCCCGGTCGGCGTGCCCGGGACGGTGGCGGCTGGTGCCGCCGCCGGCCGGCCGCCGATACTCGGTCAGGTGGCGCGGGCGGCTGTGGGGGACAACCGGAGCGCCTTCTTGTCGATCTTGCCGAGGGAGGTGGTCGGCAGGGCGTCGACGACCTCCACCCTCTTGGGGGTCATGTGCGGGCCCTTGCGCTCGCGGACCAGGCTGGTCAGGGCCTGGCCGTCGAGCTGCTGGCCTGGCCGGGGCACGACGAACGCGACGACGGCCTCGCCCCACTTGGGGTCGGGGAGGCCGACGACGGCGGCCATCGCGACGTCCGGGTCGGTGGCCAGGACGTCCTCGATCTCGCGCGGGTAGATGTTGAAGCCGCCGGAGATGATGAGGTCCTTCTTGCGGTCGACGAGGTGGTAGAAGCCGTCGTCGTCGCGCACGGTCAGGTCGCCGGTGTGCAGCCAGCCGTCGCGCAGCGCCTCTGCGGTGAGCTCGGGTTGTCTCCAGTAGCCGCTCATGACCACCGGCGAGCGCAGGCACAGCTCGCCGACCTCGCCCCGGTCGGCTGGGTGCCCGGCGTCGTCGAGTGCGGTGACGGTGACGCCGTGGACGGGCCGGCCGCAGGAGCTGAGCAGCTGGGGCCGGTGCGCCGGGTCGTGCTCGTCCTTGCGCAGGGTGGTCGCCATGCCCAGGGACTCGGTCTGCCCGTAGCCCTGCAGCAGCACCGGGCCGAGCGCGTCGAGCGCCTCGACGAGGCGCGGCGTGGAGGTGGGCGCGGAGCCGTAGACAATCGTCTGGAGCGAGCTGAGGTCGTAGTCGTGCGGGTCGACCGCGTCGAGCAGGGTGTAGAGCATGGTCGGGACGATGAAGCCGTAGTTGATGTGCTCGGCGGCGACCGTGCTGAGGTACTCGTCGGGGTCGAAGCGCTGGTGCAGCACGACGGTGCCGCCGCGGGTCAGGACCGGCACGATCGGCAGCCCGCCGGCGTGCGTGATCGGCGCCGGGACCAGGTACCTGGGGTTGTCGGGCAGGCCCCACGCGGTGGCCACGCACGAGGTCTCGGCGGCCATCGCCCGCTGGGAGAGCATCACGCCCTTGGGCAGTCCGGTGGTGCCGCCGGTGTAGGTGAGCCAGGCGAGGTCTTCGGGCTCGGCGGGCCCGGGGTGCAGCGGCCGCGCCGGGTGCTGGCGGCTGAGCGCGAGCAGGTCCTGCCCCAGGTCCGCCGGTCCGAGGGTGAGGACGTGCCGGATGCCGGGGGACTGCTCGAGGACGGCTGCGGCCCGGTCGGCGTAGGCGGGATGGACGATGAGGATCTCGATCTGGGCGTCCTGGCAGATGTGCGCGTGGTCGCCGACGGAGGCGAGCGGGTGCAGCCCGGTGTAGCGGGCGCCCAGCAGGTAGGCGGCGATCTGCAGCATCCAGGTCTCGGGCATGTTCGGGCTCAGCGCCGCGACCGCCCCGAACCGGCGCAGCCCGAGGCCGGCCAGCACCTGCTGCATCTGGCTTACCAGCGCAGCGGTCTGTGCGTAGGTCAGTCTTCGGTCGCCCAGGACGAAGGCGGTGCGGCCGGAGTACCGGGACAGTGCCTCGACCACGACCTCGTTGAAGGTGGGTGCCTGGGCCGCTGGGTGCGCTGGCACAGCTGCTCCTCGTCTGGTGGGTGGCCGGCTCCCGCTGGTGCCGGCCCGGGGCCGCGGCCGGCACGGACGGCGGCTGAGGGGATCTGGAGCCGAGCATGATTGATGACATACCAGTTAGTCAAGTATCACGGATCGGCACCGTTGAGATTGCCGGGCATGACGATCTCGGCGGCGCATGCAGGGCACGGGCATCGGTGACCGGACGGTCGCGGTCCTGGGAGGCACGGGGGAGCAGGACCGTGGACTCGGGCGCCGCCTGACGCACGCGGGCGCCGTGGCCAGTGACGTCGTGGTGGTGGCAGTGCCCTGGCAGGGCCACCGTGACCTGCTCGCGTCGCTGGCCGGCCCGGTGGCCGGCTAGGTCGTCGTCGACTGCGTCAACCCGCTGGGCTTTGACAGCCGGGGCGCGTACGCCTTGGCCGTCGTCGAGGGCAGCGCCGCGCAGCAGGCGGCGCAGGTCCCGCCCGACAGCCGTGTGGTCGCCGCCTTCCACCACGTCAGCGCCGTGCTGCTCCTGGACGAGAAGGTGGATACCCGCGACACCGACGTGCTGGTGCTCGGGGACGACCGCGAGGGCACCGACCTCGTGCAGGCGCTGGTGGAGCTCGTGCCCGGCCTGCGGGGCGTGGAGGCCCTGACGGCCAACCTGATCTGGGTGAACCGCCGCTACAAGGCGCACGCCGGGCTGCGGGTCACCGACGTCTGGTGGCGCGCCCGGCGCTGCCGGCACGTCGCCCGCGCAAGGTGCCAACCGTCGGCGCGTCACCCGAATGTCACTGCTGTCGCGGCGCGGGGCGGTGGCGACACCGCAACCGACGGCACAGCCGAGTCGGACGACGGTCTGCCGGCAGGATAGGTTGACTACCTAGGACGTCAACGGGTCCGGGAGGACGGCGTGGCCAGGAGCCGAGCGACGAGCAGCGTTGCGCTCGCGGAGGCGGCGGCCTCGGTGTTTCAGGCCAAGGGTTACCACAACGCCAGCATCGACGATATCGCCGAGGCGGCGGGGATCTCGCGGCCGACCGTCTACAAGTACGCCGAGAGCAAGCGGGCCCTGCTGGACGGCATGGTCACCACCGTGTGCGACGAGCTGGGCGGCAGGCTGCGGCAGGCCCTGACCTGCGACGCGACCGCGGGGGAGCGGCTGCGACGGGTGGTCATCGAGCACGTCGAGGCGGCAACCGCCATGAACAACTTCTACGCGATCTTGTTCAGCGAGCAGACCGAGCTCTCCGGGACGGCCAGAGCGCGCTTCCATGCCTTCTCGCACGACACCGCGACGGACTTCCAGGCCCTGCTCGAGCAGTGCGTCGCCGAGAAGGGCGACGGTGCGCACCCGGACATGTGGATCGCCGCCAACCTCATCCTGTCGATGTTGACCTCCCTGTACCGCTGGTACGACCCGGCCGGGCCCACCAACCGCGAACAGCTCGCCGAGACCGTCCTCGCCGTCCTGGGCGCCCTGGTCCCCGACGTCCAGCCGACAGCCACCTGACGACGCGGGCCAGCCGCTGCCGACGCGCCGACCCCGTACGCGAGCCAGCCGGCCTTGACTGCCTGATAAGTATTGTGTCACGGTGCGCCCCTGGGCCGGCACACCGCCGGGCCACGCGCCCCACCCGGCCCCCGCAGGTCCCGGGGCCGCCGACCGACAGGGGAGGACCGCGTCATGGGCATTGGTGCGGTCCGGCCGCTTGCGGGCCTGCGTGTGCTGAGCCTGGCCGAGCAGTACCCGGGGCCGTACGCCGGGCTGCTGCTCGGCGACCTGGGCGCCGCCGTCGTGCAGGTCGAGCGCCCCGACGGCGGGGACCCGGCGCGTCGGTTCCCGCAGCTGCACGCCGCTCTCAACCGCGGCAAGCGCTCGATCTGCCTGGACCTCAAGAGCCAGCAGGGAGCCGCGGCCTGCCGGCGGCTCGCCGCCACCAGCGACGTCCTGCTCGAGGGCTTCCGCCCCGGGGTGGTCGACCGGTTGGGTCTGTCCGCGGCCGCCCTGGCCGCGGAGCACCCCGCCCTGGTGTACGTGTCGGTCTCGGGCTTCGGGCAGAGCGGCCCGTACGCCCACCGCCCCGCACACGACCTGTCGCTGCAGGCCCTCGCCGGACTCCTCGGCGGCTCGCCTGGCCAGAGCGAACAGCTCCCGCACCTGTCGCTGGCGGACGTGGCCGCCGGCCTGTTCACCGCGCTCGCCGCGCTGGCCGGCGTCGCCGGCCGGGCAGCCACCGGCCGAGGCGGCCACTACGACGTCGCGATGTTCGACAGCCTGGTGTCGTTCATGACGACCGCTCTGGTGCCCGCGGCCAACTCCGGCGCCGTCGAGAACATCGGCCTGGACCCGGGCTACGGCGTGTTCGCCACCTGCGACGGCCGCTGGCTGTCCATCAGCATCGCGTTCGAGGACCACTTCTGGCAGGCGCTGTGCGCTGCCGCCGGCCTGCAGCAGCACGCCCACCTGGACGCCTCGGCGCGCCGCGTACGCCTCCAGGAGCTCCGTTCCGACCTCGCCGGCCAGCTCGCCCGGCACGACCTGGAGCACTGGGAGCGGACGTTGGGGCAGGCCGGAGTGCCGTTCGGAGCGCTCAACGACCTTCCCCGGCTGCTCGCCGACCCGCACCTGCAGGCCCGGGGGCTGCTGCAGACCGTCGACACCGACGACGGCCCCCGGCGCTACCTGCGCCAGCCGATCCTTGTGGACGGGACCGCACCCGGCCCGCTCAGCGCGACCCCGGCGCTCGGCGAGCACACCCGGGCTGTGCTGAGCGCAGCTGGCCTGCCCGACTCCGACATCGTGCGCCTGCTCGCCTCCGGCACCGCCGTCCAGGCCGCACCGGCGCTACGGGGCGTACCCGCATGACCCGCCTCGCCGGGCCGAACGCCGCCTCCGGGTCGATGCCGGCGGGCCCAACGGCCGCCCCGGGCCGCGCGGCCGCGCGTCGGCAGATGCGCGCCGTGCAGGTGGTCACCCTCGACGGGCCCAACGCCCTGCGCATCGGGCCGGTGCCGGAGCCGGACCCCGACGGGCGCGTGGTCATCGACGTCCGTGCCGCCGGCGTGGTCTACCCCGACGCCCTCAAGGCCCGCGGCCGCTACCAGGACCGACCTGAGCTGCCGTTCGTCCTCGGGCAGGAGTGCGCCGGCGTCGTCCGGTCCGCTCCCGACGGGTCCGGGTTCGCCCCAGGGGACCGGGTCGCCGCCTCCACCACCGCCGGCGCGTTCGCCGACGTCGTCGCCGCCGACCCGGCCAGCGTCTTCCCGCTGCCGGAGGCGGTGTCGTTCCGGCACGGCGCCTGCCTGCCGGTGAACTACCTGACCGCGCACGCCGCGCTGCTGCACCGCGGTCGCCTGCGCGCCGGCGAGACCGTGCTGGTACACGGCGCGGCCGGCGGCGTCGGCTCGGCCGCCGTCCAGCTCGCCGTCGCCGTCGGCGCCCGCGTGATCGCCGTGGTCTCCGACGACGCCAAGGCGCGGGTCGCCCGCCGGGCCGGCGCCCATGACGTCCTCGCCGTCGACGGCTTCGCGCCGGCCGCGCGCCGGCTCACCGGCGGAACGGGCGTCGACGTCGTCGTCGACCCGGTCGGCGGTGACCGGTTCACAGACTCCCTGCGCTGCCTGGCGCCGGGCGGCCGGCTCCTCGTCGTCGGGTTCACCTCCGGCAGCATCCCGACGGTCCGGGTCAACCGGCTGCTGCTGAACAACACCGAGTTGGTCGGGGTCGGCTGGGGCGCCCTGGCGCAGCAACCGGGCTACCTCCACCGGCAGTGGGCGGACCTGCTGCCGCTGCTGCAGCGCGGGCAGCTCACCCCGCAGATCGGCGCGGCCCTGCCGCTGACGGCCGCCGCCGCCGCCCTGCACCAGCTCGAGCAACGCCGCCTCGCCGGCCGAGCCGTGCTCCTCACCGCCCCCGACGAGCCCGAACCAGCGCCCGCAGAGCACGAGGAGACCCGATGACCCAGGCCACGGGCACAGCCAGCAACACCACAGACCTGACCGCAGCCGGAGCTGGCGCGGCCACCGCGGACGGGACCCAAGGCGCCGACGACGACAGGGCGGTGCTGGTCGAGCAGCGCGCCGCCGGGTTGTGGCTGCGGCTCAACCGGCCCCGGGCGCTGAACGGCATCACCCCGGCCACCGTCACCGGCCTGCACGCCGGGCTGGACCGGGCCGAGCGCGACGACAGCGTCCAGGCCGTCGTCCTCGCCGCCGTCGGCCGAGTGTTCTGCGCCGGCGCCGACCTCACCCTCATCCACCAGATGGCGTCCGCGCCGCAGGCACAAGCCGCGGCGCTGCAGCAGTCGTTCCTGCAGAACGTCGGCGACGTGCTGAACCGACTCGAGGCGTTCGGCAAGCCGGTCGTCGCCGCCGTCCACGGGCTGGCCGTCGCCGGCGGCCTCGAACTCGTCCTGTGCTGCGACCTGGTCATCGCCGCCGCGTCCGCGCGGTTCGGCGACGCCCACGCCAACTACGGCCTGCTACCCGGCGGCGGCGCATCCGTGCGCCTGCCCCGACGGGTCGGCCCGTCCCGCGCCAAGCACCTCATGTTCACCGGGCTGGACCTGCCCGCCGCCGACTTCCTCGGCACTGACCTGGTGACCGCGGTGGTCCCGGACGCCGACCTGACCGACAGCGTCGACGAGCTCGTCGCCCGCATGGCGACCAAGAGCCCGACCGGGCTGGCCCGCATGAAGGACCTGGTCGACCGCGGGCTGCAGGCCCCCGCCGAGCACGGCCTGTGCGCCGAGCTCGACGCGGTCGCGCAGCACGCCCGCACCGAGGACTTCGCCGAGGGCCTGCGCGCGTTCGCCGACAAGCGCCAGCCCCGGTTCACCGGCCGATGACCCACCAGCACCGAGCAACGAGGAGCCCATGCCGTGACCGTGCCTGACCTGCTCGATCTCACCGGACGCACCGTCCTGGTCACCGGTGGCGGCCAAGGGGTCGGCAGGCAGGTCGTGCTGCACTGCGCCGGCCACGGAGCCCGGGTCGTGGTCAACGACTACCACCTCGACCGGGCGCAGAACGTCGCCGACGAGGTCACCGCCGCCGGCGGCACCGCACTGGCGCTGCGCTGCGACGTCACCGACTACGCCGACGTCACCGAGATGGCGGCCGCGGCCGCGGCCCAGCTCGGGCCGGTCGACGTGCTCGTCAACAACGCCGGCAACGCCGGCCCCACCAGCGACGCCGCCCTCACCCCGGTGCCGTTTTGGCAGACCGACCCGCAGGACTGGGCGCCCTGGCTGGGCACCAACCTGTTCGGCGTTCTCAACACCTCCCGGGCGCTGCTGCCCGGCATGGTCGAGCGCGGCTGGGGCCGGGTGGTCAACGTGATCAGCGACGCCGGCCGGGTCGGCGAGGCCAACCTCGTCGTCTACGGCGCCGCCAAGGCCGGCGCCGCCGGCTTCTCCCGCGGTCTGGCCCGCGCCGCCGGGCGCCACAACGTGACCGTCAACTGCGTCGCGCTCGGCACCATGAACACCCCCGCCGTCGCCGCGGTCACCAGCCAGCCCGACCTGCTCAAGCGGATGCTGTCCAGCTACGTCATCCGCCGCCTCGGCGAGCCCGACGACGCCGCCGGCATGGTCCTGTTCCTGGCCTCCGACGCCGCCAGCTGGATCACCGGCCAGACCTACCCGGTCAACGGCGGCTTCTCCTTCGCCGTCTGACCCCCGCACCACCCACCCCGACAAGGAGCCCGTCGTGCAGATCGGCGTAGCACTGGCCTACTGGCCCTGGTTCGAGATCGACGAGCAGGTCGAGCTGTCCAAGCTCGCCGACCGCCTGGGCTACCACTCGGTGTGGCTCGCCGAGGGTTACGGCCAGGAGGGCGTCGCGATGCTCGGGCTCATCGCCGGCCAGACCGAACGGATCCTGCTCGGCGCCGGCATCCTGTCGATCCCCGCCCGGCAGCCCACCACCGCCGCGGTCGCCGCCAGCACCCTGGACCGGATCTCCGGCGGCCGGCTCCTGCTCGGCCTGGGCCTGTCCGGCCCGCAGGTCTCCGAAGGCTGGTACGGCGTGCCATTCACCGCCCCCTTGACCCGCACCCGCGAGTACGTCGACATCGTGCGCCGGACTCTGTCCGGCGAGCGCGTCGACTACCAGGGCAAGCACTTCGCGATCCCGCTTCGGGAGGGCGGCACCGGCCTCGGTAAGGCGCTCAAGCTCATGGGGCGCCCGGTGCAGCCCCGCATCCCGGTCTACCTCGGCGTGGGCGGCGAGAAGACCGTGCACCAGGCCGGCGAGATCGCCGACGGGTGGCTGCCGTTCCTGTACAGCCCCGAGCACGCCGACATGCTCACCGCACCGCTCCTGCAGGGCATCGCCGCCGCCGGCCGCCAACGCGCCGACGTAACGATCGCCCCGATGGTGCCCGCCGCCGTCCACGACGATCTCGCGGTCGCCCGCGACCACGTCCGACCCCTGGTCGCGCTGTACCTGGGCGGCATGGGCGCCAAAGGCAAGAACTTCTACGTCGACCTCGCCACCCGCTACGGCCACGGCACATCGGCGAACGCTTGCCAGGACGCGTTCCTCGCCGGCGACCAGGACGCGGCAGCCGCCGCCCTCACCGACGAGCTCATCGACCTCGTGTCGCTGATCGCCACCCCCGAGACGCTCGGCAAGAAGCTCGGCGCCTACGAGTCCGCCGGCGTCGACACCCTCATCGTCACGCCCTTCGGCGACCGGCCGGCGCTGCTCACCACCCTCGCCGAACACCTGCACAGCCCCTGACCGGCCGGTCGGTGCCCTAGCGCCCGCAGGCCGCTCACCATCCCACCCCGACAGTTCAGGAGGTGTCCCGTGCGGGACGTCGTGATCGCAGGCGTCGGTATGACGCCGTTCGGCAAGTTCCCCGACCGCAGTTACGCCTCGCTGGTCGCGGAGGCGACCCGGCAGGCACTCGGTGACGCCGGCGCCCCCGCCGGCGACGTCCAATTCGTGTACTACAGCAACACCGCCGCCGGACTGATGACCGGTCAGGAGTCGGTCCGCGGGCAGCACGCCGTCCGCGGCACCGGCCTGGAGGGCGTCCCGCTGATCAACGTCGAGAATGCCTGCGCGTCCGGCTCCACCGCCCTGAACCAGGCCTGGCTCGCCGTCGCCTCCGGCCAGGTCGACGTCGCCATCGCCATCGGCGCGGAGAAGCTCACCTCCTCCGACAAGTCCAAGGCGCTTGCCGTGATGACCTCAGCCCTGGACCAGGACTGCCTCCAAGAGGTCCGGGACGACCTCGGCGACGCCGGCACCGGCTCGGTGTTCATGGACATCTACGCCCGCTTCGCGACCTGGTATGCCAACCGCACCGACGCCACGCCCGAGGACTTCGCGCAGATTGCTGTAAAGAACCACGCCCACGGCGCGCTCAATTCCAAGGCCCAGTACGGCGGGCAGATGACCGTCGAGCAGGTCCTGTCCGCCCGGCCGATCAGCGGTCCCCTGACCCTGCCGATGTGCGCGCCCATGAGCGACGGGGCCGCGGCGACCGTCGTCACCACCCCGCAGGTCGCCGCCCGGTGGGGCGCCGAGTCGGTGCGGCTGCTCGCGACCGTCATCGGCGCCGGCACCCCCGGCGTCTACGGCGAGCTGGTCCCGGGCACCGCCCGCCGCGCCTATGAGATGGCCGGCCTGGCACCGGGCGACCTCGACGTCGTCGAGTGCCACGACGCCGCGTCGCCCGCAGAGCTGATCGTCTGCGAGGAGCTCGACCTGTGCCCGCCGGGGGAGGCCACCAAGCTCCTGCGCACCGGCGCCACCACCCTGGGCGGTGGCCTGCCCATCAACCCCAGCGGCGGCCTGGAGAGCAAAGGCCACCCGATCGGCGCGACCGGCCTGGCGCAGGTCGTCGAGCTCGCCGACCAGCTCCGCGGCCGCTGCGGCAGCCGACAGGTCCCCGACGCCCGCGTCGCCCTCGCCGAGAACGCCGGCGGCTACGTCGGCCCCGACGCCGCCGCCGCCTCCGTCACGATCCTCGGCGTCTGAACCATCGACACCACCAATGTGACGACGACCCCGTACCGACCCCACGGACAAGACATGGCTGAAGCCGACCGGCACGAGCCGACGGTCCTCCTTGAAACCGACGGGGGCGTGCGCCGGCTGGTGCTCAACCGACCCGCCCGCCACAACGCCCAGACCGCGGTGCTGTGGCAGGAGTTTGCGGCGCTCGGCGAGCAGCTGACCCGGGACCCCGACGTGCGGTGCGTGATCGTGACCGGCGCCGGCCCCTCGTTCAGCTCCGGGCTCGACCGCACCGAGCTCCAGCCCGGAGGCCTCCTCGCCCACATCGCCGGGATCGGGCACCACGACCCCGGCGCCGCCGAGGCGATGATCGCCGACATCCAGCGCACCTTTGCGTGGATCCGCCGCGCGCCGTTCCCGGTCATCGCCGCTGTCCGCGGCGCCGCCCTCGGCGCCGGCTTCGAACTCGCACTCGCCTGCGACCTGCTCATCGTGGCCGACGACGCCCGCCTCGCCCTGCCCGAAGTGCCGATGGGCGTGGTCCCCGACCTGGGCAGCTGCCACGCCCTGCGCGCAGCCCTGGGCTACCAGCACGCCATGGACCTCATCCTCACCGGCCGGACCCTCAGCGGGCGGGAGGCGGCGGATCTCGGGCTGGCCCTGCAGCACCACCCTGACCCGCAACTCGACCACGCGGTCATGACCTACGCCCAGGCCGTCGCCCGCAGCTCAGCAACTGCCCTGCGTTACGCCAAGCGGGCCCTCCTGGACACCGACGACAGTGCCAGCCTGGCCCACGCGGCCACCGGCATGGTCCGCGGCCTCGGCCACCTGCTGACCGCCTCCCGCAGCCCACGCCTCTGACGCCGGCTTGAGCGCCGGCCGACGCGTCCCGGACAGCGCACGTAAACCCTGCTGAGCCACATCCACCTCGACCCGGAGGACCGCGACATGCGCCCCCTGATGACGCCCGCCACCGGACGCCGAGCCGCGCGCACCGTCGGCTTGGGCACGCTGGCCATTGGAACAGCCCTACTTGTAGCTCCCGAAGCAGCCGGGCCAGTGCTCGCCCTCAACGATCCGCAGGGGGCCCGGGCCGTTGGGCTGCTCGACCTCGCACTCGCCCCCGGACTACTCGCCGGCGAACCGCGCTGGCCATGGCTGGGTGCCAGAGCCATGGCCAACCTCGCCATCGCCGCATACGCCCTACAGGCCGCCGAAGGTCACAATCGAGTGAGGCGCGCCCGCGGCGTGGCGCTGGCCCTCGCCGCAGCCACGGTCGGCGACAGCACCGCAGCCGTCGCCACGCACGGGTCGCCGCGGCGGAGCTAGTGCGCCGGAGTGGGACCCCTGTGACGCCAGGGCGCCACGTGGTTCGCCAAGTGCCGAGCATCAGCTGGCATCAAAGCATCAGCGCGTTGACGGCCAGGTCGTGGTAGTCCAGCCGTCGCCGACTCAGTCCTGATCCACCGCGCCAGAGTGTGCTGACGGCGGGTCGCCGCCAGTGTCAGTCAGGATCGGCTGCCGCGACCACCTCCCCCTGCGGCCCGTGCATCACACCCCGAAACCGCCTGCGATGCCATCTCAACCGCAAAGCGGCACTTCTCATGGCCTCAATCGGTCGGATGAGCCGGCCTAGGAACGGCGGGCCAGGACACCCACCGACACCTTGCGGCCTGGGCCAGGTTCGGGAGCACTGGGCCGGCACAGTGCGAAGCAGTCAGCGGAAAGGGAGCGCACCGATGGCCAGCGACGTGACGCCCGCGGGTAGTGATTTGTCTACTGCGAACTGCGCGGTCCGGATCGCAACTGCGGACGATGCAGTTGGTATCGCCGAGACCCATGTCGCGTCCTGGCGGTCGGCCTACCGCGGTCTCCTGCCGCAGACAGTGCTGGACGGGCTTTCGGTCGAGCGGCGCACCGCAGGGTGGCGGGAGCAGATCCTGAACTCAAGTTGCCTGGTCCACGTGGCCATCGGCGCGGCACGGCAGCCGGTCGGCTTCATCGCGACGGGCAAAAGCAGGGACAGCGATGCGGGCTGCCATGTCGGCGAACTCCAGGCCATCTACCTGAGCCCGGAGCTGTGGGGGCGCGGCACTGGCTCCCGGCTCCACGACGTGGCCATCTCCGCATTAGCGGCGGCTCCTTTCGGCGAAGCGACCCTCTGGGTGCTTGAAAGCAACAGCCGCTCGCGCTCGTTCTACCAGTGGAAGGGCTGGCAGCCCGACGGCACGGTCAAGCGGGACGGCATCGGCGGTGCGGACGTCGTTGAAGTTCGTTACCGCAGGTCGCTGCATCTTGAGCCACTTGCCTGACAGGGGACTGTCAGCGCTGTCTCGGTAGCCGATCGTCCTGCGGCGCAGCTGCAGGACGAGTTCGAGCCACTCTTACTCGGGCACGCCATAGCCTGCTATCTGGCTCCATAGCCAGCTATGGAGCCAGGGGGTCCCTCGTGACCAGCATCGTCGCAGCACATCGTCCCACTCGTCGGCAGGTCCGCGACCTCCAGCGTGCCGCTCACCTGCTTGCGGGGGTCGTGCTGCTGGCCTACGTCTACGCGGCCCCGCTGCTGGGGGCGGGCTTCACCTCGGCCGTGCGGTGGCTCGTGGTTCCCGCGCTGGTGATATCGGGGGTGGCCCTGTGGCAATGGCATCGGCTCCGCACCAGGCTGCGGACGAGGAAGGGCTGAGCCGGTGTCGCGCGCCTCGTTGGCCCGGCAGGGGTCGGTGGGCTATCAGGTCAACCACCTGGCCCGGCTGCTGGCACAGGCCCTGCGTGAGCGGATCGAGCCGCTGGGTGTGGCACCCGGCCAGTTCGCCCAACTGCTCGTGCTGTACGAGCAAGACGGGCTGTCCCAGGCGGAGCTGTGCGCGCGGGTCCGCATAGAGCAGCCCACGATGGCCAACACGCTGGCCCGGATGCAGCGCGACGGACTGATCGATCGGGTCCCCGACCCCGCCGACGGCCGCCGGGCGCTGGTGACACTGACCCCCCGGGCCCGCGCGCTGCAAGACCAACTGATCGCCGCGGCCCGCGCCGTGAACACCACGGCTACCCGTGGACTCGATCAACCTCAGGCCACCGCGTTCCTGGCCGCGCTGGGCCATGCGATTAGAAACCTCGACCCCACCGACGACCCCGCACCCGAGGAGAAACCATGACCAGCACCACCATCGCCACCGGGACCGACCTCGCCACCCGATCAACGTGTTCACCGTGACGCCGGAAAGCGCCCAACCGCTCGTCGACCTTCTCGTCGAGGCCACCGAGCAGTGTCATGCGCCACCGGCCCGGCTTCGTCTCCGCCGCCATCCACGTCAGCCTCGACGGCACCCGCGTCGTCAACTACGCCCAGTGGTCGAGCCGCGAGGACTTCCAAGCCATGCTGGACGACCCCACCGCCCAACAGCACATGGAGGCCGTCGGTGACCTCGCTCCCGCCGATCCCCGCCTCTACCAAGTCACCGCAGTCCACCACGCGTAGCCGCGGGAGGGCGCCCGCAGGCGGATCCTCCTACGGGGACGGAGTGGCCGGGCGCTACCTGGCGGACCTGGACGTGCCGGCAGCGGCGAACCAGGTCCCGCTCAGCAGCATCTCGCCGTCGAGTTCGTCCGCCAGTTGCTGCCCGGTGAGGTAGCGCTTGTAGACCCGGTGACGTGAGCCGTCGT
>JAABUU010004144.1_pt1 | contig 17483 bp, 16 predicted proteins | sample 5559301 | NCBI WGS metagenome assembly JAABUU01 (sample SAMN10711884, study PRJNA513360) | rock metagenome | isolation source: Antarctica rocks | place: Antarctica: Victoria Land, Richard Nunatak white | reverse complement strand
ATGCGCCTAGCTGCGGGCGGCGTCCGGGAACTGCACTGGCACCAGGCTGCCGAGTGGGGCTACATGACCTATGGTGCCTGCCGCGTCACCGTGCTGGACACGGAGGGCCGGGCCTATGTCGCCGACACCAAGGCGGGCGACCTGTGGTACTTCCCCGCAGGCTTCCCGCACTCGCTGCAGGGCCTGGGGCAGGATGGGTGCGAGTTCATCCTGTGCTTCGACAGCGGCAAGCAGTCGGAGTACAACACCCTGCTCGTCAGCGACTGGATGGCGCACACGCCGCCTGACGTGCTGGCTCTGAACTTCGGCGTCTCAGCCGAGACCTTCAGCAAGATACCGCTGCACGACCTCTGGATCTTTCAGGGCACCGTGCCTGGCCCGCTCGCTGCCGACGTGGCCGCGGCACAAGGCCAGGCTGGGGCGCCGCCCAACCCATTCGTCCACCGGCTTGCCGATGGGCCGGTCACCAAGCAGACCCGCGGCGGCATGGTGCAGGTCGCCGACAGCAGCAACTTCAAGGTGTCCACCACCATCGCGGCGGCGCTGGTCACGGTCCACCCCGGCGGAATGCGAGAGATGCACTGGCACCCCAACGCAGACGAGTGGCAATACTACATCGCCGGGTCAGCTGAGATGGGCGTGTTCAACACCGGGCCGAAGGCCGTGACGAACGACTTCAGGCCCGGCGACATCGGCTACATCAAGCGCAACTACGGCCACTATATCAGGAACGCGGGCAGCGATGACCTGGTGTTCCTGGAGGTGTTCCGCAGCAGCGCCTATCAGGACGTATCGCTGTCGGACTGGCTCACGCACACGCCGCCAGCCCTGGTGTCCGCGCACTTCAACGTTCCGACCCAGGACATTGCCAAGTTCCCCAGCACCGGCCCGAAGATCGTGCCGCTCTAGCACTACCTGGGCACTTTCAGGCTGACACCCTGTAGCGTTAAAAGCTTGGCCGGACTTGCCAAAACTCGCAAGTCGTTGTTCTTGAAATGCTTTTAAGAAAAGTGTCCAGGTAGTGCTAGCGGGATGACGTGCTGCGAGGCGCCGGCCCACGACATCGGTAGAGAACGCTGAAGGCCTGACCCGGCCGGCGCCTTGCAGCAGCACCATCCGGGACCGCTGCGCTTCGGCGCGTGCCGCGCTCCCGCTCCGGCCTGGACGGGCGCCGGGGCAACGCACCTGTCCACCATGCAGGCGAAAGAGGAAAACCCATGCGTCCCGCATTGAAGATCGGCTTCTCCCTCGCTGTAGCCGCTGGTATCGCGGCCCTGGCCGTCCATTCCATCACGCGCCCGCCGCAGGCAGCACCCCCTGCCGCCGCTGTCCCTGTGGTAACAGCGCCGGTGCAGCAAGGCGACGTGCCGATCATCCTGAGCGGTCTCGGCACGGTGCAAGCGCTGAACACCGCCACGATCCGCAGCCAGGTGACGGGCCTGCTGCAATCCGTGGACTTCGTCGAGGGACAGGAGGTGCATCGCGGCGACACCCTGGCCCAGATTGATCCCAGGCCCCTCCAGGCCCGCCTCGCCCAGGCAGAGGCGCAGATGGGCCGCGACCAGGCGCAGCTTGCCAACATCGAGGTCAACATCAACCGCAACCTGCCGCTGCTCAGCCGCGGCTTCGCGACCGACCAGCAGGTCACCGACCAGCGCTCGCAGGCGGCGCAGATCGGCAGCGCGGTCAAGTCCGACCAGGCCGCCATAGACGACGCGCAGACCCAGCTCAGCTACGCCACCCTGACCGCGCCGTTCGACGGCGTGACCGGGGTGCGCCGGATTGACGTGGGCAACGTGATCCATCCCACCGACGCCGAGGGGCTGGTGACCATGACCCAGGTGCAGCCGATTGCGGTGCTTATGACCCTACCGGCCGCCAGCATCGCCCAGGTGCAGGATGCGCTTGCGGCCGGTGCGGTGCCGGCCGTCGCCTACGACCAGGCCGGCACCCAAGTGCTGGACACCGGGCAGTTGCTGCTGGTCAACAACCAGGCCGATCCGCAAACCGGCACCGTGCAGCTCAAGGCGCTGTTCCCCAACCTGCAGCGCCGCCTGTGGCCCGGCACCTTCGTCAACGTCGAGCTGACGACCTCTATGGCCAAGGCGGCCCTGACCGTCCCCGCGGACGCGGTGCAGCAGGGACCGCAGGGCGCCTTCATCTACGTCGTCGGGGCGGACGGCAAGGCGGAGGTCCGCCCGGTGCAGGCCGGCCAGCAGCGGCGGGACGTCGCGGTCATCACCCAGGGGCTGAACCCCGGCGAGACCGTCGTCGTGCAGGGCCAGTATCGCCTGACGGCCGGGGTGGCCGTCGTCCCGTCCAAGCCCGCCGATGTGCCGGGATCGTCTAGCGCGACGGCGGGGCTGCTGCCATGAGCATATCGGAAGGCTTCATCCGCCGGCCCGTCGCAACCTCCTTGCTGATGGTGGCAGTGGTGGCGCTGGGCGTCGCCGGCTACCTGAACCTGCCGGTGGCGGCGTTGCCGAACGTGGACTTCCCGACGATCCAGGTCTCGGCGCAGCTGCCGGGCGCGGACGCCAGGACCACGGCGTCGTCGGTGGCGACGCCGCTGGAGCGGCAGTTCGGCCAGATCCCCGGCATCACCCAGATGACGAGCAGCAGCGGCAGCGGCTTCACGCAGATCACGCTGCAGTTCGACAGGTCCCGGACGGTGGACTCCGCTGCAGGCGACGTGCAGGGCGCGATCAACGCGGCCTCCGGGCAGTTGCCGGCGAGCCTGCTGAACCCGCCGATCTACCGCAAGACCAACCCGGCCGACGTGCCGATCCTGCTGATCGGCCTGACCTCCGATACCCTGCCGATCACCAAGGTGAGCGACTACGCCAACTCGATCCTGGCGCAGAAGATCTCGCAGGTGCCCGGCGTGGGGATCGTGGGGATCGGCGGGCTGCAAAGCCCCTCCATCCACGTCCAGGTCAACCCGGCGCAGCTTGCCGCCGCCGGCCTCGACCTGGAGGACGTGCGCGCCGCCCTCACCAACGCAACGGTGAATCAGCCCAAGGGGCAGCTCTATGGCGGCCAGACCGCCTATTCGCTGCAGACCAACGACCAGCTCATGACCGCCGCGGGCTACGCCGACACCATTCTCGCCTACCGCAACGGCGCCCCGATCCGGGTGCGCGACGTGGGCCGGGCGGTGATCCTGCCGGAGGACCCGACCCAGGCCGGCTGGCTGAACGACCATCGCGCCGTGCTGATCGCCGTGCAGCGCCAGTCCGGCGCCAACGTCATCGCGACGGTGGACGCCATCAAGCAGGCCCTGCCGCAGCTGCAGGCATCCCTGCCGCCCAGCATCAAGGTGGAGGTCGTGTCCGACCGCACGCAGACCATACGCGCCAGCGTGGCGGACGTGCAGTTCACCCTGCTGCTGACCATCGCCCTGGTGGTCGGCGTGATCGCGCTGTTCCTGCGCAAGCTGTGGGCGACCGTGATCCCGGCGGTGTCGGTGCCGATTTCCCTGATTGGCACCTTCGCGGTCATGCTCGTGCTGGGCTACAGCCTGGACAACCTGTCGCTGATGGCGCTGACCATCGCGGTCGGCTTCGTCGTGGACGACGCCATCGTGATGGTCGAGAACATCGTCCGCCACATCGAGGACGGGGCGGCGCCGATGCAGGCAGCGCTGGACGGGGCGCGGGAGATCGGGTTCACGATCCTGTCCATCTCGGTCTCGCTGATCGCGGTGTTCATCCCGTTGTTCCTGCTGAGCGGCGTGGTCGGCCTGCTGTTCCGTGAGTTCGCGGTCACGGTCGCGGTGTCCATCGTGGTCTCGGTGTTCGTATCCCTGACGCTCACGCCGATGATGTGCGCCCGGCTGCTCAAGGGCCGGGAGAAGCACGGCAAGGCGCCGGGCCGGGTGTCCGCGGCGCTGGAGCGGCTGCTGGACGGGCTGGTTGCTGCCTACGACCGCGGGCTGATCGTGGCGCTGCGCCACCGGCGGATCACGCTGGCGGTCATGCTGCTGACGGTCGCGGCCACGGTAGGCCTGTTCGTCATCATCCCGAAGGGCTTCTTCCCGCAGCAGGACACCGGCCTGATCGTCGGCATCACCGAGGCGGCGCAGGACACGTCACCCGCCGGCATGATGCAGCGGCAGCAGGCCATCCTGGCCGTCGTGCGCCAGGACCCGGCCGTGGCCTCGGTCATCGGCTACGTCGGCGCCGGCGGCGCGACGGTAGCCGGCAACAACGGCCGCGTGTTCATCACCCTGAAGCCCACGGGGCAGCGCAGCGTCACCGCGGACCAGGTGATCACCCGCCTGGGCACGGCCTTGCAGCAGGTGCAGGGCATGAGGCTCTACATGCAGGCGGCACAGGACATCAACATCGGCGCATCCGTGTCCAAGACCCAGTATCAGTATACGCTGACGGACGTGGACAGCGAGGAGCTGAACCTGCTCGCGCCGAAGCTGCTGCAGGCGCTGCAAGGCCTGCCGCAACTGACCGCCGTCACCAGCGACCAGCAGAGCACCGGGCGCACGCTGAGCCTGGACGTGGACCGCGCGGCGGCGTCGCGCTTCGGCATAGACCTGGCCCGGGTGGATTCCACCCTGTATGACGCCTTCGGCCGCCGGCACGTGGCGAAGATCTACACCACGCTGAACCAGTACTACGTCATCCTGGAGGCCGACACGGAGTTCCAGGGCGGCCCGGCTGCCTTGCAGCGCATCTACGTCAAGTCGCAGAACGGGACCGAGGTGCCGCTGAGCCAGATCGCCACGGTCCGGACAACGCTGGCGCCACTGGCGGTGAACCACCAGGGGCAGTTCCCGTCCGTCACTATCAGCTTCAACCTGGCACCGGGCACGGCCATCGGCAACGCGGTCGCGGCGGTGCAGAAGGCGGCGGCGGACCTGCACATGCCAGCGTCGGTGGCGACCAAGTTCCAGGGCAACGCGCAGGCGTTCCAAAGCTCGCTCAGCAGCACGCCGCCGCTGATCCTGGCGGCGCTGTTCGCGGTGTACCTGATCCTGGGCATGCTGTACGAGAGCACGATCCACCCGTTGACGATCCTGTCCACGCTGCCCTCGGCCGGGCTGGGCGCCTTGGCGACGCTGATGCTGTTCGGGCGGCCCTTGGACGTGATCGGCATCATCGGCATCATCCTGCTGATCGGCATCGTGAAGAAGAACGGCATCATGCTGGTGGACTTCGCGCTGCAGGCCGAACGCGAGCGCGGGCTGTCCGGGGAAGAAGCGATCCACGAGGCCTGCCTGCTGCGGTTCCGCCCGATCCTGATGACGACGCTCTGCGCGCTGCTGGGCGGGGTGCCGCTGATGCTCGGCACCGGCACGGGGTCGGAGATCAGGCAGCCGCTCGGCTACGCCATGGTCGGCGGCCTGCTGGTGTCGCAGATGCTGACGCTGTTCACCACGCCGGTCGTCTATCTCTACATGGATAAGTTGAGCCGGTGGCTCGGGCGCCATCCGGAGAAGGCGGCTGCCGGGAACGCGCCTGCCGAGGACGTAAGGGCGGCCGCAGAGTAGCTGTCCCGGCGGAATGCAGGTCCGTCTGCCGGACCATCCCACCCGTGAACTGGAAGGGCCGGCGAGATTGGCCTGGCCGGTCGGTCTTGCCTCGCTCTCCCCAGTGCGCCGCTGCTGCCGTCACCTGCCGGGACGGGTGCTGCACGGGCTTGGAGCCGCCCCGCTAAGCTGAACTCAAATCAATCTCGGGGTCAAAGGAGTGTCATCTCTGGGCCGGTAGATTTCCCGTCATGCAGGGCGGTTGACGCCGTGCACAACCAGGATAGGACCGCAGCCATGAAGACCTTGATCCTCGCCGCCGCCGTGCTCGGACTTGCCGCCGGAGCGGCCCATGCCGGTGAAGGCGCCCGGATGCCGCCGCAGTGGAACGTGGTCGGCAACCCGTTCCCCTACGCCGCATCGCAATCCCGCACGACCACGGCGGCGCCCGCGCTCGACACGGGATCGCAGGCGTACCCCGCCGCTGACGGGGCCGGGGCCGGGGCGGCCTTTGTGACGGGCCAGGAGATACCGCCCAACAGCAACGAGGGCGTGATGCAGACGGCCAATTCCTTGCCGCCGGGCTTTGCCAGCGGTGAGGTGACATACCTTGCCGGGGCGCCCCCGGCCGCTCAAGCCCAGCAGACGGCGGCCCGGGCCGGTACCGGGCATTTCTGAGCAGCTTCTGGTCAGGTCTGGCCGTGGAACGGCCGGACCTGGACTGCAAGCATCCACCCGCCCCGAGAAAGCCCGAGCGGTTTGCATCCGGGCCTGGCCGGATCATTCACCAGGTGGCGAAGGGTTTTCCCCCTGCTATGCTGGGTGCCGGCCGGCCCGCTGCGGCAGGAGCAGCACCAGCCCGACCATCGCCGCCGCCAGCACGGCGGATGCTGCGAAGCGGCCGAGGTTCAGCCCGCCGCTGGCCAGCGGCTTGTCGAGGAAGTCGCCCACCGTTGCGCCGAGCGGCCGGGTGAGGATGAACGCCGCCCAGAACAGCAGGGTGCGCGACAGGCTCGTGTAGAAGTAGAGCAGCGCCACCACCGCCAGCGCCGCCCCGAACACCAGCGCGCCGCCGCGGTAGCCCAGCCCGCCGGTGTCGGCCAGGAAGTCGCCCAGCGCCGTGCCGAGCGTCTGCGAGAACATGATCGTCGCCCAGTAGAACATCTCGGCCCGGGGCGTCGTGATGCTGTCCACCGACACCGAGCCAAGCGCCCGGTGCCACAGCCACAATGTGGCCAACAGCAGCGCGAACAGGACGGACGACCCGCCGACGTAGCCAATGCCGAGCGAGCGGTCGAAGAAGTCGGCCAGCGTCGTGCCTGCCGTGGTGGTCGCGACGATCACCGCCCAGTATAGCGCCGGGTGGAACCGCCGGGCCCTGATCTGCGCCGCGACCGCCACGACGAACAGGGCGGCGAAGATCGCGGTGCCGGCGAGGTAGCCCAGGCCCAGGGTCATCGTGACCGCATCGCCCCCGGTCTCGCCCAGGGTGGTGGCGATCACCTTGATGATCCAGAAGCCCAGCGTGACTTCCGGCACCTTGCTCACGGCCTGTTTCAGGGTTTGGTCCATCTTATGCTCCTGTGGTGGTTGCGGGTTGGTCACGGCCCGAGGTGGCGCAGCCGCAGCCGCGTGGCGGTCGAGGGTTCGGCCACGTCTATGGCCGCTTCGTCGAAGCTGGGAGCGCCCAGCCGGACGCGCGCATCCCGTGAAAAGCCGATGGCCTCGGCTGGTAGTCCGAACAGCCCCTTGCGCAGGCGTCCGTTGCCGTCCTCGTCGTGGTAGGCTTGCACGGCGTAGCGGCCCGGCGGGATGTCTGGCACGCTGACCACGACACTGCCGCCCTTCGCGGGCGCCGCGCCGGTGAACGGGCAGTGCTTGGTCGTGAACGTCGCGGGCGTGCAGACGGCCACGCGGACCAGTCCGTGGTCGTTCTCAATCCCGGTCAGCTCAATGTCGAGCTGCGCGGCGAGAGTGGGCGCAGGCAGCGCCAGGAGCATCAGCGCCACCACCCAGCGGCGGGCGCCTCCGTGTCCCGTCACGCGCCTGGCCCCGCGGGGAACAGCAGGCTGACCCGCAGGCCCGGCACGGCGTTCCTGATGTGCAGCGTCGCGCCGTGCAGGTCGGCGACGGCTGCGACCAGGGACAGCCCCAGCCCGTTGCCTGGCGTCGTGCGGCTGCGCTCCCCCCGGTAGAAGCGATGCACGAGGCGCGGCAGGTCGTCCCCTTCCACGCCGGGGCCGTCATCCTCCACGGCGAGGCACGCGCCCGTTCCCGGATCCCCGGACAGTTTCACATTGATCCGCGTCCCGGGCGGGGTGTGGCGCAGGGCATTTTCCACCAGGTTGGCGGCGGCCTGCGTCAGCAGCTCCTGGTCGCCGTGGATGACGAGGCCCGGCGCCACATCCGCTGCAAGGAGGTGGCCGGCCTCCTCCGCATCCGGCCGGTAAGCGTCTGCGATGGCATCGGCGACGGCGCTCAGGTCCACCCTGCTGAACCCGGCACGGGGCGAGGACCCCTCCACCTGCGCGATCCGCAGCAGGGCGGAGAAGGTGTCAAGCAGCCCCTCCGCCTCCCGCAGCGCGCCGTCCACCGCGGCTTCGTAATCCGGGACCGAGCGTGCATGGGTGCGCGCGTGCTCCAGCCGCTGATACAGGCGCGACAGGGGCGTCCGCAGGTCATGGGCCACGTCGCTGCTGACCTGGTGCAGGCTGCTCATCAGGGTGCCGATGCGGTCCAGCATCCGGTTGAGCGTGCCCGCCAGCCGGTCCAGGTCGTCTCCGGTGCCGCGGACCGGCACGCGGCGCGTCAAGTCCCCGCCGATGATCGCCTCCGCCGTGCGGGAGATCGCGTCCACCCGTGCCAGGAACGCCCGGCTAAGCAGCACGCCGCCGCCGATGCCGAGCAGGGCCGCCAGGCCCACCGTCCACAGGAACGCCGTGGCGACAGCCTCTTCCACCTCGTGCACCCGGTGAAGGTCGTCGCCGACGGCGAGCAGCAGGCCGCCGCCGAGGTCGGACACCAGCGCCCGCACCCGCTCGGGCTGGCCGCCATCCTCTCGGGCGTCGGGCACGTCCATTGTCGTCCAGCCGGGCTGGCGGGGGGCGGCCGGCATTTCGCCTGCCAGGTGCGTGCCGGCGGCGTCCTGCACGAGGTAGTCGAGCGCCGTGACGCCGCGCCCGCGGGAATGTATGGCCGCCAGCAACTGGTCCAGCCCGCCTGCCTGGAACTCCCCGCGCAGGAACGTGGACTCGGCGCCGATCCGCGCCGCCATCTGCTCCTGCAGGGCAGAGCGCGCGGCGAGGAACACGGCGGCGCCCAATACGCAGGCCGAGACGGCGAACACGGCGACATACAGCGCCGTCAGCCGGAAGCTGGCCGTGCGCAGCACCCAGGGCAGGGCCAGCCTAGGAAAGTGCGGCACGGAGCGCGTAGCCGGAACCGCGGACGGTGTGGATCAGCTCCGGGTCGGCGCCGCTGCGGCTGATCTTGCTGCGCAGCCGGCTGATGTGCGTCTCGACGATGTTGGTCTTGGGATCGAAGTGGAAGTCCCACACCCCTTCCAGCAGCATGGTCCGCGTCACCACCCGGTCGGCGTGGCGCACCAAGAACTCCAAGAGGCGAAATTCGCGCGGTTGCAGCTCCACCCGCTCCCCGCCGCGCGTCACGGTGCGGCGGAGCAGGTCCAGTTCCAGGTCGGCCACCTGCAGGACGATTGGCACGTCCGATAGCGGTGGCCGTCGGGCCAGGGCGTGCAGCCGGGCCAGCAATTCGGCGAAGGCGAAAGGCTTGACCATGTAGTCGTCACCGCCTGCCTCCAGCCCCTGCACCCGGTCGCCGACGCCGCGCAGCGCGGTCAGGAACAGCACCGGCGCCTTCACGCCCGCGCCGCGCAGGGTGCGGACCAGGCCCAGGCCGTCAAGGCCGGGCAGCATCCGGTCCACCACCAGCACGTCGTGCCCGCCGCCGACGGCCATGACCAGGCCGTCCTGCCCGTCCCCCACGTGGTCCGCGACGTGGCCGTGCTCATGCAGGCCGCGCAGGATGTAGGCGGCGGTTTCCGCGTCGTCCTCGATCACCAGCACCTTCATGTCGCGCCGTCTCTCCTGTCTTAGTCCTGTTGCCGGGGCCGGCACTCTCCGGAGCGGCGCCCCCCCTGCGGGCGGCGCCCCCTTTCCGGGTGTCAGTCGTTGTCCTCGTTGTCCTGGCCGGCCTGGGCTGCGCTTGCCTGGCCGGTCTGGGCGTCCACCAGCACGGTCTTGACGCCTTGCGGACCCGCGACCTCGACGGCGATGCGGGTCGTGCCGCCCTGCTGCGACACGTCGGCGCCTACGGCCTTGCCGCCAGCCTGCTGCTCGGCCACCGCGATGGCCTGCGTCAGCGTGACCTTCATGCCGGCAAGTGCCGCGGCGTCCCGCCCGTCCTGACCGTCGTCCTTGGCCTGCGCGTAGCCCAGCGACCCGGCAACCAGCAACAGCGCGAGGGCGGCGGGGATGATCCGTTCGATAACCATGAGGTCGTTTCCTTTTGCTCGTCCGCGGCGGCAGGATGCCGCCGCTGAGAATGATGTTACGCGCCCGAAGGTTGGGCGGCCTGTGACGGCGCCATACGGTTCCCCAACCCGGCGACGAGGCGGCTATCGCAATGCCGGCTGCGCGGCAGGACCGGAATACTGCTGCGCGGGCGCAGGCTGCGTCCGGTGTCTTCCCACCGTCCCGGTCCGCCCCGTCCCGGTCGTGCCCGGCGCCAGCGTGCGGGCGCCCGCCGGCTCGCTGTTCGGCGACTGGGGCATGTTGTTGGCCGAGTTGGGCGAGGACGGGCTTTGCGACGCGCCTTGGGCGAAGGACGGTGCCGTCCCGGCAGCACCGATGACCAGCAGTGCAGCGAGGGACAGTGTGGCGACGCGTTGCATGTTCATGATCCGGTTTCTCTTGTTTGGGCCAGCGGTGGCGGAGTGCAACCGCTGGCCCTGACGTTAGGCGTTAAAGGATTGGGCCGGTTGTGACGACGCCATACGGTTCCCCAATCTTCCACCGGCGCCGCTCAGCCCTTTCCGGCGCCACCGTCCATAACCGCAAGCAGGGCGGCCAGCGCGTGCTTGCAATCTATGGCGTCGGGCGGGCTAGCGCGTACTGCGGTCAGCGCGCGGTCAATGGCCTTGTCAATGACGTGCCACTCCGCCGCCGCGCGGGGCTTCAGCCCGGCCTCAGCCTCGTCCCAGGAGGTTTCCAGATCCTTGATGCGGACCTTCGCGCCGGGCAGGTCGCCCTTGTCCACCAGGGCCGCCGTGTCGGCTGCGATGGACCGGAAGGGCGTGAGGTCGCCGAGCTTGGACGGTGTTGCCGCAGCAGCCGACGTGGTGGCCGCGGCCAGCGGCAGGGTGGTTGCGGTGCCGAGGAGCAGCGCCCCCAGCATGGGAGCCAGGAGCAGGGCGCGGGCGGGCTTGAGCATGGCCATGATGTGCAGCCTTCCTTGTTTATGGGGTTGCTGGTGTCTCTGATGCCGCTGAGGTCATGCGCCCCCGGCGGCTCCGGGCTAGGATGCCAGCCGCTTCGGGCCAACGCTTACGGCCGTGACCAGGGCCGTGATGACGGCGAAGAAGATCAGGCTTGTCATGATGGTGCCCAGGCCCAGCCCGCCATAGGCCGGCGACTGCGACAGCAGGTCGCCGAGCGAGGCGCCGAGCGGCCGGGTCAGGATGTAGGCGACCCAGAAGGTCAGGACCGCGTTGGCGCCTAGGCGGCAGGCGGCGCAGGTCGCCGCGATCAGCCCGGCGAACACCAGGACGCCGACCGTGAATCCCAGGCTCAGCGCCTCGGTCGCCAAGTCGCCTGCGGCCGTGCCCAACGCGAAGGTGAACAGGATAGCTGCCCAGTAGAACCCTTCCCGCCGGGTCGTGGTGATGGTGTGGATCGAGAGCGTACGCTCAACCCAATACCAGGCGGTGAAGGTCACAGCGAGCAGCAGGGCGAACACGGCCGTGCTCGTGTAAAGGCTGATGTCGAGCCGGTCCGTCATCGCGTCGGTGATCTGGGTGCCGACCACGCTGACGAGCACGACGGTGAGCCAATACACCCAGGGCACGTACCGTTGCGCCCGCATCTGGAAGGCCAGGACTGCCACAAGCACGGCCGCCATGATCCCGCCCGTGACGGCGGTACCAAGCCCCACATGCACCGCGAGGTAGTCCGCCGCGGTCTCGCCGACCGTCGTGGCCATGATCTTGATCACCCAAAAGGCCAGCGTGACTTCGGGCACCTTGTTCAGCATTTGGCGGGCTAGGGTGCTGGTTGGAGCTGTCATGGCTTGTGTCCTCGAAGTCTGCAGAGTGAGGCAGCGGAGGCGCCACCATGCGCGATGCCACGTTGGGGCGGGTTGGACCGCAGGTTGGGAAGTGCCAATGTTCAGGGAGCGCGGCGCGGCCCCGCCGGACCAGCACTGCCGCCGCCCTGTGGCGTACCCGCGTCCGATGATGGCCCATGACGGCCGGACGCGCTGCCTTGGCGCTGGGCGAGCGCACCCTTGTGTTTGCAGGCGTGCCGCGGAGCGGGGCTGCCGGGAACCGGCCCAATCGGCCGCTGTTGCGGCTTTGGGCCGCCATCAAGCAGCAGAGGGGCGGTTGCATCCTGGCCTCGGGCCTCGGCGTGCCATCGCAGAAGGGGGGTGTCCGGTGACGGCGCACCCGGCGCAGTCCAGCGGGCGCTAGGACGGCCAGGCCATGGAGTGCCTCTGCGGCTGCACCCGGCTTAGGCGCAGGCAGGCGGCACCATGCCGCCGCATGTGCCAATCGGTCTTGCGCAATGCCGCAGCCCTATGTCGTAGTGAGGGCTGCGAGAGGCTTCATGTTGGCCGGCTCGCGGTGGTCGGCGCGACCCGGACGGGCGGGCGTGGTCGTCGCACCCAATCCTCCCAACCGGACTCGAACCAGCGCACCGGCCTAGCAGTGCCCGCAACGGCATCACCTGCACGCCCTGCCAAGCGGCCTAATGGTCAAAGCTGAGCTTGGAACCCATCCCGGCAGGCCCTTAGGCGTTCCCGAGTGTGCCCGGTGCGAACTGGATCCAGACCGTCTTCTTCTCGGTGTAGGCCTCCAGCGCAGCGCGCCCCAGGTCGCGTCCGGTGCCCGACGCGCCGCCCATCCCGCCCCAGGGCAGGCGCGTGTCGGTCGGGCCGTAGGTGTTCACCCACACCATTCCGGCGTGCAGCCGGTTGGACACCCGGTGCGCCCGGTCAATGTCGCGGGTCCACACCGCCGATGCGAGGCTGTAGATCGTGTCGTTTGCGATCTTGACCGCCTCGTCCTCGCCGCCGTCCTTGAAGCGGATAATGGAGATGACCGGGCCAAAGATCTCCTCCTGGGCGATGCGCATGCCGGAGGTCACGCCGGTGAACACAGTCGGCTGGATAAAGTAGCCCAGGTTGCCGTGGCGCTCCCCGCCGGTGACGGCGCGCGCGCCCTCCTGCCGGCCCACCTCCATGTAATCCAGGATGCGGTCCATCTGCCTGCGCGAGATCACCGGCCCCATGGTCGTGCCAGCCTGCTGCGGGTCGCCGAGGCGGTAGGACTTGGCGCGGGCGACCAGGCGCTCGACGAACTCATCGTGGACCGAGTCCTCGACCACGATGCGGGTCGCGGCCGAGCAGACCTGCCCGGCATTGAACAGGCCGCCAGAGGCCGTCTGCTTCACCGCCAGGTCGAGGTCCGCATCGGCGAAAATGACGCTGGGCGCCTTGCCGCCCAGCTCCAGCCCGACGCGGGTGACGTTCTCGGCGGCGGCGCGCATGATGGTGCGTCCGACGCCGGGCGAGCCGGTGAAGGCGATCTTGTCAATGCCGGGGTGCGCGGCCAGCGCCGCGCCGGCCTCGTGCCCCAAGCCGGTGACGATGTTCAGCACGCCCGGCGGCAGCCCCGCATCCAGGGCGGCGGCACCCAGCCACAGCGCCGAAAGCGGCGTCAGCTCGGCCGGCTTCAGCACGACGGTGCAGCCGCAGGCCAGGGCCGGCGCCAGTTTCCAGACCGCGTTCATCAGCGGGAAGTTCCAGGGGACGATGGCGCCGACGACGCCCACCGGCACTCGCTTGGTGTAGGTCAAGGCGTCGCTGCGCACCGGAATGACCTCGCCCGCGAGCTTATCCGCCCACCCGGCGTAGTGCTCGAGGCAGTCAATGGAGGCGGCGATGTCCTGACGCCTTGTGGCGGCGAGCGGCTTGCCGGCGTCCACGCTTTCCAGCAGCACCAGCTCGTCCTCCCGCTCCCGCATGATGGCGGCCAGCCGGTTCATCACGCGGCCGCGCTGAGCACCGGACATGCGCGGCCACGGCCCCGTCTCCAGGGCTCGGCGCGCGGCGCCGACGGCGGCGTCCACATCGGCGGCACCTCCCTGGGCGACCTCCGTGATGACGGCCTCAGTCGCCGGGTTCAGCGTTTCGAACTGCTTGCGGCCGGCGGCATCGGCCCAATCGCCGCCGATCAGGAGCTGGGTACGCGGAAGTACGAGGTCGGACATTGGGTTCTCCCTAAGGCTGTTGTTCATGGGGCAGCGTGTTCGGACAAGACTGGCGCGTCAGCATCCAGCCCGGCCGGATGCTCCGGCAGCAGGTCCCGGATGCTGACCACGCCGATCAGCGCCTCCCGGTCCATCACCGGGACGTGCCGGACGTGGTGGCAGCGCATCAGGTCTGCGACATGGCTGAGGCTGTCCTGCGCCATGCAGCAGATCACGTTGCGGGTCATCAGGGCGGCGACGGGCATGGCCATGGCGTTCGTCCCGTAGCTCACCAGAGCCTGGAGAACGTCACGTTCGGACAGCATGCCGAGCACGACGTCGCCCTCCGTGCTGCAGCAGTCCTTGACGACCAGAGCGCCAATGTTCTCGGACCGCAGCAGCTTGGCAGCGGCGGCGGCAGTGCTTCCCATGCCGATGGAGATGATTCGACCGTTCTTACGGCGCAGCAGCGCTTCAACCGTCATCGTGTCCTCCCGTGCAGGCGTTTGATGCTTGACCGCCTTCCAGGGCCATCACACCACATCCAGCTACTCTTTGTATACCAGATACGACACACAAAATTTTCTGCACAGGATGCGATATTCTGTTGAATTGACATCTGGTATACATGATACATGACGACATGGCTGCTAACCGCCAGACAGAGGACGGCAGAGTGACCGAAGTAACGAACTTTCCCCGCCTGCGCGTCCCGCGCATTGATGTCAGCGTCGGCCTGCGCCGCCTGGCCTGCGACGCGATCAAGGCGGCAATCACGGGAATGGACATCTACGGGCAGCCAACCGAAATCCGCTTGGACGAGCGTCAGCTTTCTGAAGACCTCGGCGTCAGCCGCACGCCGATCCGCGAGGCGCTGACCGTGCTGGAGCAGGAGGGCTTCGTCCGCTCCATCCCACGCCGCGGCGTCTATGTCGTTCGCAAGACGAAGCGCGAGATCATCGAGATGATCATGGTCTGGGCCGCCATCGAGAGCATGGCAGCCGGGCTTGCCGCCCAGCGCGCCACCCCGGCGGACCTCGCCGCCCTGCGGGAGATGCATTCCGCCTTCTTGACCGACCCGATGGACCACGTGGACGACTACAGCCAGGCCAACATGGCATTCCACAAGGAGATCATACGGCTCGGCGGCTGCACGCTGATGACCGACATGACGAACAACATCTTCGTTCACATGCAGCCCGTCCGGGCCATGACGATGCGCCAGGACAACCGTGCCGAACGTTCGGTGCGCGACCACCTGGCCATCATTGACGCGCTTGAAAGCCGGGACCCGGTTCCGGCGGAGCGGCTGGTGCGGGAACACACCCTTAACCTCGCCGCCCATGTTGAACGCCACGGCGACGTCCTCGACGGCCAGCGGGCCGTGCCGGGGGAGGGCGCGGTCCGGATTGCCTGACCAGGCCTGCTACGTATCAAGGCTGCCCGTCAGAGGCGGCCCGGCCAATAGAATTGGGGAGTTGAAACATGTCTATCACGACCGCCCTGCCGCGGAACGTTGCTGTCAAAGAGATCGAAGGACGGAGCGCCGCCGGCAGCGCGCTTGAGGCTGACGTCCTGCCGGCACTGACGGACGGCTTCCACCTCGTGATTGACGCGCTGAAGCTCAACGGCATCACCACGATCTACGGCGTGCCAGGCATCCCGGTCACCGACCTGGGCCGGATGGCGCAGGCCGAGGGCATGCGCGTCATCTCGTTCCGGCACGAGCAGAACGCCGGCCATGCCGCCGCAATCGCCGGCTTCCTGACGAAGAAGCCCGGCGTCTGCCTCACGGTGTCGGCGCCGGGCTTCCTCAACGGCCTGAACGCGCTGGCCAACGCCACGACCAACTGCTTCCCGATGATCCTGATCAGCGGCTCGTCCGAGCGCGAGATCGTTGACCTGCAGCAGGGTGACTACGAGGAGATGGATCAGCTTGCCATCGCCAAGCCGCTCTGCAAGGCAGCGTTCCGCGTGCTGCACGCCGCCGACATCGGCATCGGCGTGGCGCGCGCGATCCGCGCGGCAGTGTCCGGGCGCCCCGGCGGCGTCTATCTCGACCTGCCCGCCAAGCTGTTCTCGCAGGCCATGGACGGGGAGGCCGGCGCCCGGTCGCTCGTTAGGGTCATTGACCCGGCGCCCGATCAGCTTCCGGCCTCGTCGGCCGTCAAGCGCGCGCTCGATGTGCTGAAAAGCGCCAAGCGCCCTCTGATCGTACTCGGCAAGGGCGCGGCCTACGCGCAGGCCGACGAGCAGATCAAGGCGCTGGTCGAGCGGACCGGCATCCCCTACGTGCCGATGAGCATGGCCAAGGGCCTGCTGCCCGACACGCACCCGCAGTCGGCAGGCGCGGCGCGCTCGACGGCGCTGAAGGACTCCGACGTCGTGCTGCTGGTCGGCGCCCGCCTCAACTGGCTGCTGTCGCACGGCAAGGGCAAAACCTGGGGCGAACCTGGGTCGAAGCGGTTCATCCAGATCGACATCGAACCTCGGGAGATGGACAGCAACGTCGAAATCGCGGCGCCGCTGGTCGGCGACATCGGCTCCTGCGTGTCCGCCCTCCTGCAAGGCATTGACGGCGCCTGGCCGCCCCCTCCGCCGGATTGGATCAACACCCTCAATGCGCGCCGGGACGCCAATGTCGCCAAGATGGCACCGAGGCTGATGAACAACTCGGCCCCGATGGACTTCCATAGCGCGCTCGGCGTGCTGCGGACGATCATCAAGGAGCGCCCGGACGCCATCCTCGTCAACGAGGGTGCCAATACGCTCGACCTCGCGCGCGGCATCATAGACATGTATGAGCCGCGCAAGCGCCTGGACGTCGGGACCTGGGGCAACATGGGCATCGGCATGGGCTTCGCCATCGCCGCGGCGGTCGAGACCAGCAAGCCCGTGCTCGCCCTCGAGGGCGACAGCGCCTTCGGGTTCTGCGGCATGGAGGTCGAGACGATCTGCCGCTACGACCTGCCGGTCTGCATCGTAGTGTTCAACAACAACGGCATCTACCGCGGCACCGACGTCAACCCCACCGGCGGCCAGGATGCCGCGACGACCGTCTTCGTCAAGGACGCGCGCTACGACAAGATGATGGAGGCTTTTGGCGGCGTCGGTGCGTATGCAACGACGCCTGACGAGCTGAGTCAGGCCGTGAACGCGGCGATGGACTCCGGCAGGCCGACCCTCGTCAACGCGGTGATCGATCCGGCAGCCGGCAGCGAGAGCGGCAACATTGGCAGCCTGAACCCGCAAAGCGTGCTTCGGAAGAAGTAACACGGTGTCAACGAAACCAGTCCCAAAGGATGGAGAGAGGGTCATGACCAAAGCACTGTCTGGCGTGCGTATTCTGGACTTCACGCACGTCCAATCCGGCCCGACCTGCACTCAGTTGCTGGCCTGGCTCGGCGCCGACGTGATCAAGGTCGAACGCCCCGGCGAGGGCGACATCACCCGCGGCCAGCTTCGCGACATCCCCGACGTGGACAGCCTGTATTTCACCATGCTGAACCACA
>JAABUU010004143.1_pt1 | contig 17489 bp, 20 predicted proteins | sample 5559301 | NCBI WGS metagenome assembly JAABUU01 (sample SAMN10711884, study PRJNA513360) | rock metagenome | isolation source: Antarctica rocks | place: Antarctica: Victoria Land, Richard Nunatak white | reverse complement strand
CACGCAGATTGACAGTCTGGACCTACGTCACGGTCTCCAGGACCATTGGGTGTTCCGTCAGAAGCCAAATCCTTGGCAGCACTGTTTCTTGCTGATCTGAGTCTTGTCAGGCCTGACGAGAGACGCGTGCAGTGTTGATCAAAGGAGCTGATGTACCCCCTGCTGGTTACCAGCAACGAAGTGTACGGCGAATTAGGGTAAGATTTCAACAGCTCTGCAGCTGTGCTCGGCACAGCTGCCTGCAGCGTGGTTTCTTTGACAAATACAGGCATTTTCTGGGCCAACTTGTTCATGCACATCAAATAATGAGCTGGTCTCAGATAGGGTGGCGTTACATCAAAAACCTGTGACTTGGAGTTATTAGGCAAATATTTACACTTGCAGCTGAACACCCTGAACACATTGAGCATGACATGTCTTGAGTAGTGACGCCTGTCATTGAAGATGTTGTGTCAGCTTTCAAATGTTGCGCATATCAATATACTACATCATTTAAGTGTCGAAATGTAGCTTGACACCAAAAAGGAGATAAGCTGGTGTGGTATCAGAATTCACCAAAACTATCACTCACTACAAAATGCAAAGCTAAGCGTGTCCATAATGATGCCTGGTATAATTGGATTTCAGACTGCAGCTGACTTGCTAAAGGAAAACAGATACTCTTCATGTGCAATAGCAACCCTCAAAACTGAATATAGCCAAAGCAATGCAAACAACCCTCAGTATACCTGTACTTGTACAGTCAAGAAATTTATTGTTGCCATACCATGATGGTCAACCTAGTATGGTCTACAGGGAGTGCACAAGACCTCAACACTGATGCGGGAAAACACAACACACTCTGAGCAGTCATTCAACTGTACCACAAACTTGACAACCTGCAAACAACTTTTCATCGATCTTGTGCTCCTGAATTTTGAATCTCATCAACCTCGTCCAGGGCCGCTGTGTCGACTGTCACAGCTTTGTTCACTGTTACTGGCTGCTTGTAGCCTAAAGCTGTCAAAGTCCAGTTTCCTCACAGGCGCATTTGAAGACAACTGCATCATTAATCAGGCCATCAGCACAGGCGTCAGCCTGACCAGTCAGCAGGTCTGATCACTACAGGTTGCACAACAGGCTTCCAAGCAGGTCACCTGTATTGGCGGTCGACTCTGCTTGGATTTGCGGGGTGCATCTGGAGGTCTGACGCTTGATGCTGCAATGCCCCTGCCAGAAGGCGTTGTTGGGCTCGTATCCATATCAACCTGTGCCAAGAGGCTGATGTCAGCACTTAGGGTTGCGTACTTCGACGACGAAAAGTGGTCAGAACGGTGAAGTCTACCTCTTGCCCACACGGATGGCTCGTGGATGTTGAGTGACTATCCTGAGCGGAGCACACGTCCTGGGCTGCTTGTCTCGAATGGCTCTACTGGCACTGCGTCGTGACAAAAATAGGTCTGAGCACTAAGACGCTTGCTCCAGGTTCAACGGCACGTGAACAGCTTATCTACCTGGTTGCTATCAGTTTGGGTATTGGGCAACCTCAAACCCTGAAAAGAAGGTCCGTTTTTGCGAGAAGTTCGGTCAAGTGCGTCGAGGTTGCTATCAGGGCGGTGGGCAAGTGACAAGCTTTGAGTCTCCACCAGTGGGCTTTGCTGCATGCTACAACTGGATAAAATAGAGGCTGTCGCGACGCAACAAGCGATCTGCTTGATCGTAGAGCACATTTGCAGACACGAGGAGCAGAGCCAGTGTTGTTCACAGGGACACAACTGTCCCAGAAATTGATTCAGTCACGTTGATCGCATCCCGATCAGGGTTTCAAGAAAAACTCGCCAGGCGGTTACCACTATTGGCATTGTCGAGCTAGACGCGGCGCGCTGTTATTGAATCCTTCGATACGATAAGCCGCGGCATTCTGCAACCAATTGCCCGCTCTTCTGTTTACGCTCTGATCACGGCGTTCCGTGAGGTTTTGTGGATCTTTGCATCACGCGACACGCTTGTTCAGCCAAGCTTGCTGGCGGTACAGCCCAGCCGTGTGTGCTGCGTTCAAGCAAATGGCGCGCGGTAGGGGGCAACACATCAGATCCACAGGGGAGGAGTCTTCTGGAGAGGTATGCCTGTTTTGGAGCACCCTTCTGCTCTACCTCAGGCATGTGCACGGAAGCTACCCTTGGTGATAGACACGTTACGATGGCATGTGTGTTCGTGTGCAGGTTCAAGTCTGCCCCTTATGTATTGAACCACTTGATGCTGACGAGCAGCAGTTTTACCCCTGTCCCTGTGGGTAAGTTGGTCAAACTGACATATGCTGCGCTCTTGCGGTCATGCTAGATGAAAATTGAAATATGGATCTGGCTTCTGCATGTTGTTAGACTTTGGGTGTTTGCAGGTATCAAGTCTGTGTCTTTTGTCACAAAAAGATAGAGCTCTTCTGCAATAACCTATGTCCTGGTTGCCGGACAGAGTATGGGTCTCAAAAAGAACCGTTTGATCCTGCATCAAGGCAGAGCAGCAATGATGTGACACATCCTGCTCCTCCCATGCCATCAACCCCAGCCAAACACACACTTACTCAGAGCGCTGACGCTCCCACCCCACAGAGTCAACTTCCAGGCATCAAAGGAAATGGTTTGCAAGCAGGATGGCCTCCTCTGTGGGGGCCTTCTGCTGACAGATCTGGCAGCAGTTTGAGCACTGCGCCGGCCAGTCAGTCTCCCACAAATGGTGCATCTGCATGGCCATCCTTAGCTGCCAGCCAACGGCAGGTTCAGCCTTCCACTTCCCATACTCCCACCTCTTCCCAGCTGCCTCAACATCAAACAGATCAATTCACCTCAGCATGGCAGAGCCATCAGTCAGATCAGCAGCAAGAAGAAACAGCTGCTTCATCAGCCAGTGACCGCGTTCGTGTCACCTTGCCCGCCCCTCTCACTGCTAGTCAAGTACCTTCTGTGCAAGCAGACCCAGACGGTGCTGCGCTGCTACAGAAAGTCCAGTCTGCTGTCGGCAGTGGTGAGCTCAGCATAGAAGAGGGCACAAAGCAGCTGGTAGCATTCCTGAGGCAGAGGGAACAGATCAACAAAGGAAAATCTGGAGCTCATGTGCCCAAACCACCACCAGGGTTTGCTACAGCAGCTTCACTTGCCTCAGCAGGCAAGCCTCAGCTTCCATCACAGCTGCCAAACTCAGGCCTCGCAAGTCAGTCTGACAGATCCACAGTGTCCAGTCCATTTCCTGCCATGCAACCAAGCTCATCATCCACCCAATCTCAAGCGGCCGATCTGCTCTCCAGTGCGCAACTCCGACCTGGGATTGAGGCACCTGGAGCGCGGGGGGGTCTGCAGTGGGGTGGGGCCAATGCAGCCCCAGGATTTCACCAGTGGGGATATCCTCAGGCTGCAGACAACACCTCGCCCTCTCAACTGCTAGTGAACAATAGCAGCACCATGCCGCCTGTGTCTTCCAGACTGTCCAGCACAGCTGGCATGTTCCCTGTGGATCTGGTTGCGGCCAGTGCTGCCCTTTGGGCAGCTCCTGCTGCAGGTGAGCTTTGCTGACCAAACACCTCCCCGCACATGCATGCCTTGATGACAAAGCAATACCAATGCAGGAATGCCATCAGTGGTGCAGTCTTTGCATTTGTGATCTGATGAAGTTTACTGTCAATCTTGTTGTCATGTGAGTACCATGGACAGTCAAAGACTTTTCTGCAAGTGAATTTGCAAGTTTATTGCAGGAGCCAATCAGTTGCAATCCCTGAGTTCTCTTGGGTTCTCACAGCCTCTTGTGCCCAGAAAGCGCAGAGGTCCTTTGTACGCAAGGACAGGGCATGCATCTGGCAAGGGCAGTCAAGACTTGGCATCCCAGACCTCACCGTTTGGGGTATCAGCTGAAGGCAAATCTGCGCAGCAGCAGACGCAATGGCAAACTCTAGGCAACGGTATTTTTGGGGATCATCTTGCTGGTTCACCTCAGAGCAGGAATGGCTTCAGTACTAACAGCTCAATGTTTGCTGGCATTCAACCACAACTAGATGCAGAAGGTCAACAGCTGCCAACTCAAGAGTATACAAATGGACTGCCTGCAAATGGCAGTTTGTTCAGTCAGTCTGGCTCTTGATTGTGTTCAGTAGAGACTCAATCTTTGTGAGTCATGTGCATGTCGACTGCTTTGCCAAGTATCGTTGGCTTATTCTGTGGGACCAGTCGTTCAGTGTCAGCACTTACCATTTCATATTTTTGATAGCAAACAGCGACTGACTCCATCAATGCATGAAAGACCTGTCTTGCCCAACAGACCGAGCCCTTTCACTACTGTAATGCTGCAAAAGCAGACCGTACATACTGTGTAAATCCGAAGAAGGCCTTCTGCGGCGTTGTGCATCAGCAATGATGTGTTGATTTGTCAGCTGAGGATGCTCAATCAACTCATGCTCATGCACATCCTCTTCACACAATTGACAAACTGTCTAATCAACAGCTTTCAGCTCACTTTCGGGCGTGTGACAAACTCAGCATGCATGTATTCCGTTAGGAGCTAACAATTTTCGTGCAACACAATTTTCGTGCAACACAAACAAAAGTACGTTTCTCATTGTACAAGACGCTCATGAGAGGAAGCTATCAGGCTTTTTGATGTTGGAAGTTTGACGTGATGGACCCTGATTGCCTCTGCTGCCATCATCTTGGCCTGCTACTAGACTTGGCATGAGTGGGGAGGTGGAAGTTCGCTCCTTCCCAGCGGCAACACCATTTGTTGGACTGCGTGCAGAAGGGCTGTTGGGAGCAACCAGCCCTGTGCTTGTCCTTGTGCTTTTTCGTCTGGGTGACTTGAGGCCTGACTCAGCCTACAGTGCCAGAAATCATCATGTGCATACACGTCCTTACAGCCAGCATCACCACCAAATGTGCGCAAACAGAATCTCCCGACAAGATAAGAATGGAAATGCAAGGCATGAGCATAGCAATCACAAGAATCTAATAATGCGGTGATATCACATCCTTTGAGCCAGCAGCTGACCTGTGGGGGCTGAGGGCCCTTGAAGGGTTTGGTAGAGGGCCGCCTCATGGTGCCTCTATTGACAAGTGCTCTACCAGGGGACACGAGGGAGTTCTGCCGTTCCTGCGCTGCCTGCGCTCAACAGCAGTCTGTCACTGCTAGATGTATTTTAGCCTTCTGCAACAGGCACCTCTGCGCTCTTCACTTCACCATGGGCGACTCAATAGTACTGGCTGCACAGCTGACACTCTACACTGCTCTTTGTGCGTTTGTCACAAGATGGCTATGCTGTGAGTGGCTGGCTACATTTCAATCTGCAAAGGCGCTGTTTTGACAGATTCTGTCTCAGGTTGCAGAACGCCTGGCCCTTATGCCAACCATCAAAGGCTTAATGCATGAAGACGATAGCTGAACACAGCCGCAGGACAGTTGCTGTGCGGAAGTCCCATTGGCTGTGAGGATGACTGTAACTGGGGAATTTGTTGCTCAGTCTGTCATTGCACCCAATTGGCTGGACCTGTGCACCTTCTGTCTAAGCTTTGCTCTGTGACATTTCTCAGTGACCATCAACCTTGATTACAGATCCAGCTTGCCACTGCTGCTCAGCAGGCATGCTGCATCAACTTGATGCCACCAAGTCAAGTACTGCTTGGGTTTCAAATGGCTGTTACTGCTGGAACATTGCCTTGTATGAGCCCGACGCGATAAGCGACCAGTCCACTGCTGCTCTGATCAACAGGCAAGGTTTGTGAGCAGCTGGCACATGATTGACTGATTTTGTGCTGATCTGCCAAGGCTGCAAGGACATGCCCATGACATTGGATGCCCTTTGAGGCTGTAAAGATGCTGCTGCTGACTGTCTGATGCCATGTTCTTGCAAAGGCATCATCCTTGCTCAGGCTACAATTGAAGCTATTTAACGTCTGCAGCCTGTAGTGTTGTACCTAGCTTTCCTGCAATCTGGTGACACCTGCTGCTGCCTGACTATGCTGCAGAATTGCTGGATGTATTGTTTGCAGCAGCAGTATTGCTGGCTAATTGCTGAAAAACTGTGTATGCTGTGCCTGCTGACCGTTGACCAGTACAGTTGCTGCATTTGTCAGCAAGACGGTGCCTGATTGGTCCTGAAAAGCTGCACTGACACCCACAAGTTTCTGGCTGGCTAATCCAGCCTGAGTCTGTCTCTCTTGACGTCTGTGAACTTGTCTGTCTGTCTGGCTTTCCCACAGATAGTGTTGTCACCACATGGCCTCACAGGGCATACATCCAGACCAACCTAAAGTGTCTGATTGCAGAGCCTCTTAGCCAGCAGTGCTTGATCTTGCTTTGCACATGGTATGAATCAAGCAGCAGCTTTTGATGGATGTATGCACAGGTTTAGGGCTAGATGCCTAAAACCACCTGTAGGACATAGTTGACATACTGCTCATTTGGATGAGGCAGATGATCAGAACAGCAGTCTGCTGTAGGTGAGGTGTTGATACTCTTGTGCAACATGTGATGCACAGAACCTACAATGTTATGTGTTACCCCACAAGCAATACACGTCAGCATGCTCATGAGAACGCCAGCTCTTCTATTACACATGGCACAAAACAACCTGTGACTTCCCTTAAGCCTGCATGAGATGCAGCACCAGCTATCATGCATATGCATGCAGTATGTCAACTGTATAGAAAGCTGCATTCCATGTCGGAGGGCAGACACTACTTCAATTGCATGACTGACCTGTGAGGCAGCAGCCTCAGCTTGGGCTTGCCCGAGGCGCACCAGCTCCTGCTGGGCCTGCTTCTTGCGCCAAGCTGATTGTATCAGAATTGCTGCTTCATCTGCGTCCCCCCTTTCAACACTCTCGGCTGCTTCCCTCTCCCTTGCCACCTGTCACAACACATGACAGTCATGCCCATATAGAAGTAAATTGACCCTGCTGTGCTACAAAAGTTGCCAACACTCAGGCCATCAGCCAGCATCACATCTCAGAATAGGATGCATGAACTAGGTAGCACTGTTGCCTGATGGATTGACAAAATAGGCAGCCAGTCTCAAAGTAATTTTTGACCTCACTGCACAGCCAAGATGTTCAATCAGATTCATAATCAGCAGCAGAAATGTATCACATGGCGTGCATACCCTGCGTACACGGTGGGAACAGCTGCTTCAGGATGACTGTTGGCAGGGAGCGCTTGGCATGTAGCTGAGCAAGCATACCTGTTGGTAGAAACCCTGAATGGCATCCTGCCCCAGCACCACAAGCATAAGCTTGACAGCAGCCTCTTCCTCCAAGTCTTCCTCATCCTCAGAAAGCCCCACAGCCAAGGATGAATCTTGCATTGCACTTCCTGGATGAGCAACGAGCCACATCATACACATTCTCCATGAGTATTGCACACAGCATCCCAATAGGCTTGCACACATGTATACAATCTGTTGAGGTACACCATGATAATTGTCACCAAAATGCATGAGCCAGCTGCATGGCTGAGCCCATGTGCCTGGCCCGCTTGCTGTGCCAGAGGTGACCACTCTCATAACTCTCTGAAAGCTCACCTGAGCTCATGATGGGTTCCAAGCGGCGCCGCATGGTCTCCATACCCGGTGGCAGCCGGCTCTGCACTCTCTTCAGTGTACTGATGCTGCCATGCTCACTGGCAGCAACCAGGGACTCAGCAGTGCTGGACTGGCCTTCAATGGACGCCGAGGACAGCTCCTGCAGCAGAGCAGCTTCCCTGCTGGCTTGCTCTGTCTGCTGGTGCTGCAGCTGGACCACCCGGGTGTTGAGCTGCTTCAGGGTGAAGGCTTGCGCTCTGAAGGCCTTGTCGCGCTCGGCTACCAAACTCTGCATCACAGAAGCATGCATGTAACTTTTATGCTGCCTTGTTGCGTGTTGTAGACTGTGATGGGTCGGAATGTATTTGCAATGCTGCTGGACAGAGCTATGCCAACTGTGTCAGGTATGCCATTGACAGTGTGTCTTGACAACATGGGTCTCTTCTGAGTATCTAAGGCATGGGGCATGTAAAACCAACAAGAAAATTGCTGCAGGTGAGCGGCACAGGGCAGAAAGAGGCAAGAAAGAGGAGACCTTGAGCCTGTCCACCTCCCTCTTCAGGTCCTCACGTTCCCGCTGACGCTCCACAGCAATCTGCTTGAAGCGGCGCCCATCTGTCTCCTTTGCATGAGCCAGAACACTTACTCTATCTCGCAGCTTCTGTGAGTCCTCCTCTTGCTGCTGGATCAATCTAGCTGCATTTCTTTCTGCATTGACTTCATCAGGTGACCTGCTGCAGCTCTGCGTTGAAGTCAGAGTTTTGAATGCCATTTCATTGCTGTGGGACGCAACCTGTTCATACGCATGTGCATTGGACAAATTGCATGCACATGCAAAGTTGCATAGCTGGTCTGTTGGTGTAGTTGGCGATCACGTGATACTGACACTATCAAGGTTGCCAATTCGGTCCCGGCATAGACCATTTTGCTGGCCCTCGTATGCCCAGACTGCTTGAGGGCTGTTTTCACAATTGTGCACAAAATAACATGCTGCTGAGGACTACAACCATATGGAGGGTAAGGTGGAAGGAGTGTTTTCCTTGCCTGCAAGGCCTCATGCATACGCTTTGCTTCTGCTTGCAAGCGCACCACGTGCCTGTTGTGGGCTGTATTAGACGCTTGAGCCTCATACAGCTCCCGCTTGTAGATCCGCACTTGCTCATGCAGCATCTGCCAGACAACACGGTTTGTGACATAGTAGCACGTGTTTCAACACATGTTTCAAGCAGGTTGTGTCCTGAATGCACAATACAAGCTTCCAAAGCAGCAGGTTAAGCTTGAATATTGCATATGCGGCCTGTCAAGGAAGACCTGGGCTATGCTGCTTACTCGGTTATCTTCAAGAAGAGCACGGAACTGTGGTGGCAAGTCTGAACTCTGCACTTGTCCAAATGTCTCCCCAAACTTGGGGGCTTTGGCAAGAGCACGGCGATTTGCCTGCACCAGACGTGACAAAGGTGGCAAGGTGAAGTTCGAAACGCATGTGCTTGCCTGTGATTAGGTGCACGCAAATGGACCAAAAAGGCTGCGGAAGCTCGTCGACTTCAAGAAACTGACTTTGATAAACTCTCGCTTGTCATGTCTCAAAGTCTGCAAGTCGGTCTGCCTGCTGACTGAAGAGGCCTCCGCCATCAACATCTGCTCCTCCGCCGTGGAACCTTCCGCAATGGCAGGCAGGCTCGCCATCGCATACCGCTGACAACTCAAGTTAAAGTCGAAGCATGCTTTTGACCTTCGAAGAGACATCTTCACGATGGGGATAGCTATGCAGGTCTAGCATCCCCAGTTCAAAAAGCCACAAGTCCAGCACATCATGCCATTTAATCGCAAGCGCAAGCATCCATAGAAGCGAGTTACTTCATGAGGCATCGTTTCAGTTGAAGACACCAGACATGGCCCCACGTCGCCTTACAGCCACTAGCGTCTTCTGGAGGACACGCTCGCCTGCTGATGAGGACAAGCGTTTAGCTGAGAGCGACGTTCTGGGCACGTTTGTGGCGAGACCTTTGCCTTCCAATACAAAAGTCCCATTGGACAGCTTGAAAGGATCTCCTGCGGAGCACGTATCATTCTGGCTTCGCAAGCATGGCCAGGCACGCCTTCTGTGCTGCACTGCGAGATGACATTGACAGCTTCACCATTTCAACCTGGACTCACTCGCAGGCCATCAAGCCAAAGCTCACAGCCGAGCAAATCAAGCAAACACAGCAATGCTTCAGGCGAGTGTCAGGGTGCTGCTGACAGTGAAACTGATGTTATTGATAGTCTGCAAGTATAGGACGCTAACGTCACATAAGTTCTTTGAAGGCTCATGGATGCAGATGGTTCAGGCGCAATTGACTCAGGAGAGCTAGGCAGTGCATTTAAGGTATGAGCTGCAGCGTCAACCACTGTCATACCCTTTGGGCATGCAATTCGTATGTCTGGTCTTGCGCAGCAAGTATGGGCTTGCAACCTGCTTGTATTTGCAGCTATTGGGCATCAAAGCGTCCAAGAAGGCAATTAATGAAATGCTAGCAGACGCTGGGGCTGGCGAGTCAGGGGAGGTTGGGTATGATGCCTTTGTGCAAATCATGACAACACAACTTCTTTCCCCAGACCTTGATCAAGGCTCTCAACGCATTCCAGCCAGCGCTGTCAAAGCTCAGGGTCCTGTGTTGTCGTTTGACACCACAGTCAACGAGTATCGAAGGTAAGTAGTTGCTGCATGTGCTCCAGGACACATAACAGCACCCAGATAGCATTGTCATGGACGTGGCTGCTTGCAACGTTAAACTTATGCCTTTGTTGTACATTTGCAACAACAATGTGGTCCTTGCAGAAAGAAGATCATCACAGCATTGCATGAGCGAGACAAAGACTTGCTGGGCATGCTATCAACAACCCCGCGCACAGAGGGCAAGCTAAGCTAGACCCCTTTGCAAGCAGCCCGTTTTTGCTTGTATGATCTCAGCTGAGCTTGTGCTTTACTTGCAGTTGCAGACACACCTGCACAGCCATCCCCTACATCACCACCTGCATCTGCCAGGCCTGTGTCTGCCAGCTCTGCAGTTGTTGAAGCTTCACTCAGAGAGCATACTGATTTGATGTCTGGTAAGGGCCTATTGCTGTATAGATGCATCTTGTGCACTAGCAAGTACCGAATTCTGGTATGTCCTCACAAATAACTGTGTGGCAGGAATTGTAGCATTCAATGCACGACATCACAGAGCCAGCAGGCCACTCCATGCAGCTGCAGGCAGCACATCAAACCAGCCAGCAGAAGTAGTTGCAAGGCGCAGATCCCCCAGAAGAGTAGGACGCCTACTGCCTGAACAGTCCTGCAGGCAGCAGAAGGCAGGCAAGCAGCCTTACCTTCAGCGTCAGCAGAGCACAGTCACTCACAGGCTTGATGTGCAGCCAGATGCACATTTGACAGCATTGAAAGCTCAAGGGGAGCTGGAATCCATAGCTAAGCCTGTCAAGTACAGTCATCAGCGACTTGGTGCCAGCTTTGCAGCTGTAAACACAGACCAACCTCGATCACGGCCTGCCACAGACATGTTTGGAGTTGCAGCTGTACAAAAGACACAGGGCACTGGCATGGGCCTGGTCATGATGAGGCCAGCTAGCAGCCTGTTGTGATCCTCACATGTAAACATCTGCAGCATTGCATATCTTGCAATTGGGCCTTGCGCGTGCTTGATCAAAGTACGTGTGAATCTTGATATGCAATATGGATCACATGCACTGCATGTTAAGCTTCACTGATCAGGCAGGCAACTTTTAAGGTGTTGCTGCTGCTGCTGTGCACGTTGTGTAAGATCAATGACTGAATGGAGACTTGCAAGGCGTCCATGCAAGCCGCAAATGTAATTTACAATACGCAACATTCAGCTTATACAGCAATTGGTCTTGCTGCCAACAGCTCAAAATGTTGATGTCAAGCATTTCCATGATACCAGGCAGTGCAACTTGTCGCGAAGTATATTGCAGTACAGATGTCCGAAACGTGCAAGACATACGATAAGACAGCATTAGCAGAACGAAGTGTCACAATCAGAAGGACATACCATTGTACGCAGCTGCAACAACACAAACATGCCTACGTAGCTACACTTGCGACTGAAAGCTCAACACATGAACAGGATCATGCTTTGGGTTTCAGCAGCAGGGCGTGCCATCACCTTGAGTGAGGTCCTACGCACTATACAGCACCAGATTGGTCATCTCTGCTGGGGATTACATCTTTTTGAGTAACCGACAATCACTTTCCTGCAGTAGCAGTGGTAGGTACTGCAGTGGATCCCGAGCTGGATGATCTTGTTGACTGATACCACAGCCCACCACTGGTGTTGTACGCAGCAGCCACAGTCTGGATCTGCTGGAACATGGGAATGAGGATTGGATCAGCAGCAGCTGTAACGCTGGTACTGACATTACCACTACTAATGAGGGACATCAGCACATTGTATGCCGGCTGCAAGACACCCCACACGTCTACCATTGTGTCCGCTGTGCCAGTTCCCAAGTTTCCATTCACAGCCCTTTCAAGCACCTTGCTCACGCTGCTGTTGCTGGTCAGCTGGCTGATGACTGACGCATCTTGGGCCATGAAAGCATCATAGACGGGTGTGAAGGTGGCGGTGTAGTTTGCCCCTGGAAGCCCAAAGATTTCACCCACGTTGCCGTTGGGGTTGTAGATGTTGTTGAATGCAGAGATCTTGGCTGACATGTTGCTGGGTCCAGCCGGCACCCAGTTCATGGGCTTCATCAGAGTCCATGAGTCCATCTCAATGCCTGTCACACTGCTGATGGCCTGCATATCAGCAGCAGCAGTCTTCCTTGTCTCATGATTTAGAAAAGAATGTTTGCCTTGAGTTTCTGACAGTTGATCCATATTGACACTCTTGAAAAACCCAAGCAAGAGCAGTGGCTGAGAAGGAGCAAGCAGGAAAAGCAGCAGCTGCTGGCAAGGGCATGACGGTGGACATAATGGCTCTTGCATCTGCACAAGGCATGTCAGCAAACACCGCTGCAGAGAGCTGGCTTCCTCCGTGAAACATAAATCCTATGTACTGCTTGATGTCCACACTATATGTCACAAATGCACAAAGGCAGACACACAGGGTAATGGACACTCTCAACACCAATGCAAAAAGGTTTTGCTGTGCATGTCTGTACAAATGTCAGTGGATGGCAGACCAACCTCACAGGATGGTGAAGTCACATGTCAGCTGCCTCATGTATGCCATGAGAACTTCACGGCTTAAGTGTAAGTTGTGCACATAATGTGAGTGGCTGGCAGACCTACCTCACAAGACAGAGAGGTCATGTTGGCGGTGCATCTTGAGTACCCATGCTCCAGCACAATCTTGTCCCAGTAGTTGGGGGGTGTGGGATTGGCAAACCAGGACAGCTCATACCCAGCATTGCCGACAACAACATGCATGGGCCCGCCTGCTGATCCATCAGAGTTGGTGTTCTGGCAGATCTTCTTGTACACAGGGCAGGTCCTCTCATAGATGTGGTCGTGCCCGTGGAAGGTCACATCAACCTGCAGGTCAGAGATACAAAGTCGAGCTGTAAAAGTCACTTCTGGCTGAAATGTACAGGCATTCAGATCAGCGTAACAAGCAAGGCTTGCGACTACTCAGAAGCTGTTTTGGCGTCTGCAGAGCAGCATGACAGCTGAACATTGCTTCTTTGAGGATAGACCATGCAGTGCTTGGATGCTTGCCAGCAGCTTGCACGCTGAGCCTCTGGCCAAACTGCCACGCAAGCAGGCAAATTTGATGCCTCTGCTGATCCGTCAGCCAACCCTCATGGGGTCTCATCAGCAGGCATGAACCGCAGATGCTTGGGCTCAACAGCACTGGTGAGAAGGAAGGCAGTCCGTTGATGACAATGCCTCCAGGACACAGGCAAGGTCACTTCAATTGCAACAGAGCAAGCTCACCTGGTACTTATAGAAGACCTGCTCAAGAGCATCCCTGAGATCATCAGCCACCTGAATGACAGAGGTGATGGTGCCTCCACTGGTTGAGGTGGTGTAGATGGGCCTGTGACCATTCACCACAATCCAGGGGGTTACGCTGCGGTTCACAGCTGCCAGGTCGGTTGTGATGAACCTGCCAACACAGCCAACAAATTTTCAGGATGGCTCACTGGCCTTTGGCTGTGATGCCAGACTTGATAGACATTGCAAATGGTACCTTGCTTGTCTTGCATGGCTAACAGCTGCTCATATACATATGTTCTGAGCACGAAACAGGCCTACTCTGTACTGTTGAGGCTCAAATCCACAGCACAGCACAGCACAGCACTGCACAGCACAGCACAGCACAGCACTGCACAGCACAGCACAGCACAGCACAGCACAGCACAGCACAGCACTGCACTTCTGCATCAGAGACAAAGGAGGGGAGGGGGCTTACAAGTATTGGGGGGAGCCAGGGGAGAAGTCCAGCTCAGTGGTGTAGCCCAGGAAGTGGATGGGGCCATGGTTGAAGGAGTACCAAGAGGGCGTCCTGGTGGTGCCCTGGTCATCAACATACGGCATGCTGGTGTTGTAGGGCTGGTTGAAGCGCTGATAGAAGGGCGCACCACACTCTCCACCTGTCACATGCACACGCCTTTTGATGCGCAAAACCTTTATCATAGTGCTGAGGAGATTTGATGCATTCGAAATTGGAGTCAAGCTGCACAATGCATGCTGCTCCCTGCTCATTCAGCTTGCTGCTGGGGATTGGATTGTTTAGCTTACCAGAATCGCTGGCAGTGTTAAAGCGATCTCCAGAGCTGGGAAAGTCGCGCTCGTGATTCCCTGCCACCAGCATGACCGGAGCCTTTGTGGCCAGCACCTCAAACTGGTCCATGAACACATCCCACATTGTCTCCTCACCTCTGCATTGCCAGAGCTTTGCATCACAAAAGGTACACATCCCAGTTTCTGGAATTAGCTATTCAGTATCATCAAATACGAGCACAAGCCACGACAAGATTGAGGCGTGGGGATGTGAGAGCCCTCATGTGCGTACTCGCAGACTCAACAAGCATGTAACTGATGTGAATCTCTTAGCAAAGCTTGCTATCAACACATGGCAAGCTTCTGCTGAGTGATTGGAATGTTCATTGTGTGGATCAGAGCATTGCCACAAGGGCACTACCAGCAGTCTTGACGCAGTGTATGCAATCAGGCACACTGGAACCGAGCGTCGCAGCTGCTGTTCATCTCACAGACAGAAAAGGAAAGGAAAGGATTTTGCCTTTCAACATTGGTTAAAGAAAAGCCAAAAGGTGAGGTATGTTGGGCTTCCCGTTCATCTCACAGAGTCAGACTCAGCTGTCATCAGTCACCTCGCTGAGGTCTACTGTAGTTTGTGACAATGCTGACCTGGCATAGCTGACATCTCCATTGAGGAAGGTAACAGTCCAGTTCTGGGTGGTGTCAGCAGCCATGGCATTCACTGTCCCTCGGGAGGCGCCCTGCTGGTACTCATTGTCATTGATGATCTGCTGAATGGTCTGGTCTGCCTGGCACATGCACCAGGTTTGTGTCAGCGTATGCCCTCAGCTCAGCTGGCAGACACACAGGAAATGGCCAGGCTATGGAAAAGCTTGTCTGGCTGTTGTGCTTGCATAGCACCCATAGCACTCGAGGTGCCATGGCCGTGTCGTGGTTGATCAGTAATATGAAGTCAATCACACATAGGGTAGCAAAAAAAGAAAGCAAACATGTCTCAAGTCACAACCGGCAGGAATCAGCGTCAGCACGCTCCCAGTTGGGGCTGCAATTGAATGCAGAGCAACATTTGCCAATGCAGGACACTGACTTGCCCTTGTCACCCCGAACAAAAAAAGGCAGCATGACACAGCATCACACAGCATGTGGCAATTGAGCTGTCAAGATCAAACAGGAGTCCTGATGCCAGCAAGATGGATTACTGTCTTCCAAACCAGCAGAGCAACAAGATGTCAAGTAGAGACGTGCCCACTGCTGTTGACAGTTCACGCAAAGTCAACGTCTGAAATCACAGCATCAGATTTAAGCATGAGATGAAAGCATGAGAACAAAGCATGAGATCAAAGCATGAAATCAAAGGCCACCCACCCGTTCTGGGCTCCCTTCTGGGGAGTAGTTGAGCATGTCTCCAGCAATGTCGTAGTCATACTCGTCTGCGCTGTCCAGTGTGGTGTGCCCCAAGTCTGCCATCATCAGGAAATGCACAGTGGAGGATGCCCCCACTGGTGGGCCTGTCAGGAAACTGTACACCGAGCTCATGCCCAGACTCTGCAGTGCACAGCACTCAGCTCAGATGAGTCAATTGCAGCAAGTGTCCAGCCCCTTGTGTGTTTAAAGCGTGTAGCAGTCAACTCAGATATTTCAGTTGCAGCATAGCCATCACAAGGGGCACCATGCTTGAGCATGTGCAACTGCAAGGCAAGGCTGCTAGTTGATATCTTTGCTGTGAACTAAGTTTCAGACACATGCCATAGGCCTGTTGGTTATGGCTTAGTTTGCCATGGCAGGATGCTCTCATGAGCGGCAGGAAAACAGAAAGATGCAACGTTGCAAATGGGGATGCAGAGCCGCAAGAAACAGAGCAAAGCAGCTGTTGAGCAAACATCATGGCATGTGATGTGTGCAACAAAAATCTGCAGCATGCTAGCTCATCCCAGGCAACAAATGCCTTTTTACAAAATAGTGACAGCACTGACTTGCAACTTTAGTCCATGCAGATCTTTGAGAAATCAGGAACCACGCATGTGCATGTGCATGTGTATGGCATTTCAAGGCAATTTGAGCAACTGACCATGTCTCCGTACTGGTAGTAGTATCTGGTGTTGTAGGACAGATTGCTGAGAAGGGCGCTGTGCACCATGCCAGGGTCAATGTAGCCTGTGGAGTTGGCAGGAGAGCCACACATGCTTGATGCATTGTATGTCTTGGTAGTGGCAGACACCATCATGGTCAGTGACCCATTGGTGGTGCCGTACATGACTACAGGAGTTGTTACATCTGCTGTTGTCCATTCCACCATCATTTGGCTGCATTGAGGTAGGCAGCTTGTCAGTTGCCAAGCAGGTATGATACATGATGCTTCAAAGTGATATGGACGCTGTTGCAAGATGGCTTGCAGGATAATCGCTGATGCTGCAGGAAATGCATAACAGTGGTCATGAAAGCTGACTATGGTGTGTGGCTCACGTGGGAGTAGATGTCAGGGCCAGATGACCATGTAGAGGCATGTTGGGATTTGCCACAGTCAGGTTCTGAGTGCTTCTGCCCATGTATGTCGTGCTGCTGAAGGGGTTTGACATTGAAACATTGCTGAAGAAGTAGAAAGACATGTTATGGCGCTGGTTGAGGATGTTCCAGCTGCAACACAACAAATATCCACTGAGTGTTGGTGAGACCTTCGATTTGATGAAACACTGCCAAGGCATCGTTGCAGCTGCAATAAACGCAGAGATCCATTGCAGCCGTCCTATTTCAACTTATTTCAACCAAGTTGTATATTCGACGGCTTACTTGAGGGTTTCGCTTCCTGTGGTGAGTTAGTTGGGAGAGCTGTCGACAGCCCACATGTATTTAAGGGGTCTACTCAGAACTGGGTTGCCAGTAGCGTAGTACAGTGCAACCACATCTGCAGAATACATTTGCAGGTAGATCAAACACGGTCAGGTCAGGTCAAGCGCTACACGTCAGCAGTGCACAAGAACGCTCGGACGCAGGTGCGCCACATTTCTACATATAATCCGTGTAGTTTCCAAAACTTACCAGCGTCTGTGGGTCCATTGACGCCGCTGATATTCAACTGCACCGGGGTGCGGTTCGTGATCGTCGTAGTGTTGACGGTCAAGGTCACGGTCGACGCTGCCGGCGCAGAAGTAGGGCTGCCGGTGGGTGCTGAAATAGGTGCCTGCGTGGACAAGCTGGGCGCGGCCCATGCAGCGCTTGCTGCCAGCAAGGC
>JAABUU010004141.1_pt1 | contig 17497 bp, 10 predicted proteins | sample 5559301 | NCBI WGS metagenome assembly JAABUU01 (sample SAMN10711884, study PRJNA513360) | rock metagenome | isolation source: Antarctica rocks | place: Antarctica: Victoria Land, Richard Nunatak white | reverse complement strand
CATCGTATGGCACTGAACAATAGAGTTGGTGTGGTGATGCCGGTGGTGGCGGAGACTGCTATTCAATTCTAGACGTCAGGAGATGGATGATAGACTGTGAATTGAGCCATAGCTAGCAAACACCACTTCGCTGTCAATACACTGAATTCACCACCCGCCAATGATCCGTCTTGGCAGCGGCAGTGACACCAGACCGCTATTCCCTTCGAAACCCGTCCCTAATAGCGCCCTTCTCCTTCCTATCTCCGTTCCTTCTCAACTCATATCACCACCCATCTTGATAAGTGACACCAACGTATCCCATATCTCCACCCGCTACCCGCTTGCCAAATAGGAGAAATAACAAGCGACATTATTGCGTACCCAAAACCTCAACAGTAAACGCTCCCCCAAGAATCACCGACCCCTGCTCCCAGTCCGGTCCCGTCTTCATACAACGTCCAGTCAACTCCTCCGTATCTTGCCTTCCCGCCCTTCTCAGCCTTTCCTCCACGCCCCAGTCCGCCAGCGGTTCGTCGTCTCCTGCAAGTCCAGGTCCAGAGCCGCAACCCATGACTCGAGACAAGAACGAGGTCGGAACCCCAAGAGCATCGATGGAGATTGCCGGAGGCCGTGACACGGTTGTGGACGGGCTTGAGGGCATCTGGCCATCTTGTATCTCGGTTGGGTTCGGATATAGAGATATGTGTTTCGATCCGAGTGAGCGGTCGGTGGGGGTTTCGTGGCGATTTGGCGCGGAAGGTTTCGTTGACGGTGATGGTGGCGGTGGGGAGATGATGCGGGGATATTGGAGGGAGATGGAGATGGGTAGGGATAGTGGCAGAGACGAGGACGATGAGGGTGATGGTGAGCGGCGTACATACGGGGAAGAGAAAGGCGGAAATAAAAATAGAGGGTGTAGGAGAGATGTCCAGAGTGGAAGGAGAGAAAAGTTTCGATGGAGGCGGATAGAATGCAGAGATCAGGATCAGCAAGAGAAGCTGAGAGGTGGTAAGCGGATGCGAGAGCAGAGCGAACCTTCGTTGTCCTTCTCGCCGATACAGTCGGGTGGCGAGGCAGCGTTGGATTTTGCGAACAAAAGGGATGAGGAGAGATCCCTTGGCTTTCTGCACGTGTACCGCCGATTCTGTCCGGTGCTCAACCCTGCGGAAAGGAAACGGAAGCCAAATATGGAAGCTCGCTGGGACTCCGACTCTGACTCCGACCACTCAGGCTACCTCCCGACACCCTGCTCACAAACAACGAATCCGAACAAACATCCGCGCCTCAGTCTTCGCGGCGGTGCGGGTTCGAAAGGTCTGGCCCACGGCGAACGCGTGCCGAAAGTGATTTGGTTCTTTGCCGGGGGGGTAGGACGCGCGCCGACGGGAAAGGGATTGAGAGAGTGGAAAGAAAAGGCGCGAAAGAAAGGGGAAAGCGGAAAGAAGGAGAAGGTTGGGTTCTGGGGCAAAATCGGTCTCGGGATGGCGAGGAAGGGGAAGAAACGAAAACACAAGATTGAAAAGGAGAGAAAGAAACATGCTGAGGGTGCTGAGGGTGCTGAGGGTGTCGCCAGTGGTGCTCAAGCAGCTGATGGTGATGTTGCCCCTGGAGGGTCTGGAGGAGAGGCTGGTGCTGCTCCTAGTAATGGCGAGGGCGCAGAAGGTGAAGGTGACGCCCAAGAAGGCGCTGCAATTAATGGTAGTGGAAGTGGCAGTGGAAGAGGTAGTTCTAGCAGTGATAGTAGTAGTTCTGGTAGGGCTGAGTGATGGGTACAGCACCAGACATTCGCCCACCGAATGGCAGTAAACATCAGTGCAATCGGTATCTCTTTAGCTCAGATCCCATACATGATGTTCCTCATGAGCCCTAAGTAGGTCAGATGCTGAAAATATGCTGCCTCGACTTGACCTACTATGGCAGCAGAAAGCGCCATAGTAGTGTCGTGGACCCAAGAGCCGCTATAACGAGATCATCTCACGACTGAATATCTCAGCTGATAGTCGAATCAGCAATGCGGAGAGATAATACCGCAGTGGAACTCAATACAAGAAAGACTGAAAAGTAGATAGAAAGTGCCCGAGCGTGCTTAAACACGAAAGCTGTGTGTATATGATGGTTTCAATGCGCACTGAGGTCCTGTCTAAGCACGAAAATGGTGCCCATTCTCACCACGTTTGTATAGACAGATAATTGTTGATTGATATGACAGAATCTTCGGCAGAAGCCTGTACTGATCTCGGAACCTGTCCTCCCACAGGAACCCAAGTGAAAACAATGCCAATTAGTAATTCTCATGGTTGAGACACCAAATCAATGCCGAAGATGTACGAGTATATGGAGGAACTTCACAATGAGTGGCACAGGGCAGGTAGTCTGGCAGTCATGTCAATGACTGGATGACAACGCCCACTATACCACATGAGTGTGCTCTCTACATGTACTGAACCACATGAGATGTCAACTGCTCATTGGCAACTGTTGAGATGAGCGCAGGTCAATGATATAGAGATCAGGATGGAAGTGATGAGCCAATTTCATCCATTGTCGCCTGAATGTCGGGCTAATCCTAATAGAGCAGGTGGGGTGAGTGAAGAGCGAAGAGCGCGCGAAGTGGGATGTTTCGAGCACGCCATGACGTAGCACAGCTGCAAAACACACCTGCGCATGCAAACAATCGGACGAATTCCACCTGCATCAACGGCGCAGATGAAGGACGCCGCCGTTGACAATAATTGAGACGGAATTGGGCTCCTGCGAGTCACTTCTCTCAAGGGACAAACTGGTACAATGCTTCGGATAGAAAAGCCGGCCGGATTTCGTTGCTGGCTATTGGGAAGAATGTTCTGCCATGGCTCCGATGGACAAGGACCTGTTATAGTGTTCTAGGACTTGGGGAAGCCCTAGAGTACAGATACCACTTCTCTCTGGGGAGAACTCTGGAAAGGCACGGCAAAGCCCCACGGGGTTCGTTATTAGACAGCGTAAGGCCGACGGACAACTCGACTCTTTTGATGAAACCCTCGGAGCGGATGATACCCAGTGGAGAAAGTTCCCTGCCTGCGACAAGGCTTGGGCATCCCTCGGTACCAACTACATCGAGAAGCGTCGTTAATAATCAAACTCTCCCTTGTACGAAGTAGATCTTAGGGGCGAAGTAAATGCAGAGTTCCTCGGGCCAAGTACAAGTATTCTTCACCAAGAAAGGAACCGTCAAACGCAGACACACACGAGGCGATCCGCGGCCACCATAATTATTTGCGTCAAGTCTACCTCCTACAGTAGGAAGAATGTTTGCGAAGCCCCCTTCCGAGGGATCTGCTGCCAGCGCTGCGAACCGTTGATGAGTGTGAGTGGGTTCTGGCGTTAGAGAGGTGACGCGGACGCTGGCCGGAACAGAGCCGCGATGATCTCGAAACTATGAGCGTTAGGAGTTGGTTGTGGCTCTCGAGTCTCGGCAGGAGAAGGTGTGGGTAACATCGTACCTTGCGCCCCGGAATTCCCTCCACAACCTCTTACACCTCCGTGTTCCACAGAGTCTTGTCGAAAGTTTGTTAGCTGCTGTGGATCTCTGGTAGTAGAGGAACTACGGAGGTATATAATGTTAGGCAAGGTAGCCACATCGACATGGTGGGATGCCATGTAGGATAGTATGAAAGTAGCGCCAAGAATGGACCCTGAGAACTTCCTAGACAGCAAATATTCAATACTGACGGAGATACTGCTGAGACTCCAAATATCAATGCCGAGAAAGACGATTGATCCATCTCATATGGTAGGTCTTTGTCTGCTAGCTTTGACGTCTTGACCGACGGAGAGACAGGTAAACAGCATGGCAGGTCAACAGCATGGTCCATGTCCTCGGACCTCGGACTGTTGTGGTCCCAGGTTAGCTTGGAGAAGGAAGTTTGCTCTGATTATTATTGTCGCGGCATATTATTGTAGTAGTGTCAGGTAGGTAGGATATCTTAGAGTTACATTACAGTAATAGACTGGGAACCTGGAAGTCAGTGACTGCTAGAGGCGGGTAGGCTCCTCTACTACCTTAGGCAAGGTAAAGTCGTTGGTGTAAAGGTGTGTTAGGGTCACTTGGTCATGTGTCGACTCTCAATCAAACCATATTTGGTAATGAAAACAACAGGCTTTGTAAACATACCGTAAGTTACATCAATTGAAACAACAGTCCAGTAGAAGATACAGTCAGAAGTGAATGGGCTGTAAGCGAAGCCAATCAAAGACCAGTGTGCCTGCGAACAGCTTCCTTTGCTTCCACCCTCGCTCTTGAACTTGAAATTGAATTCGAGCCGGCTTTGGATTTGACCCCGGATTTTCAGGTCAATAATTAATGTGCGATGGTGACACCGACCTTACGGTATATGGGTAGTTTGGGTGGGTAGGAATCCAAATTTTGAAATACAAAGTCAGCCTGTCTTCTGAGTCGTCAGAAAGCGGGTGCTAGACAAGAAGCGGAAACAGTCGTCCTCTGAAGGTATCTTGTAACGAGCGACGGAGTACTTGTTTACGACCCAGGCCTAGAAAGAAGCGGCTGTGGCGGTTAGAAATTCGGCGTGCTGATCCGTTGAAGGCTGGTGGATTCCATGTGGCAGCCGGCAGCCGGCATTCCTCGGTCAGTGGCATTTGGACCATATGAATCATATACTTACTTCGTATACGGAGAAGCAGCCGTACTCGCACCGATATGGCCAATTGCCCTATGGTCCAATCGTCCTGGCAAAAACATTGGAATGCTGCCTCGTCGTCGACCAAGTGGCTCACCAGTCGAGCAACGATATGAGGATACTGCTCCAGCAGTAAAGGGCCTAGCAGACGCTGAAACCTAAACCATATTATTATCATACTGTAGTGTACCTACAAAGTATTATACTGTACCTCGAGTTAGCTGTCTGACGGCGCTTTGACGTCGGCGAGCCTCGTCCATCTATATTTCTGCACACGTTCTCTGCACGTTTCAGATGTCAGCAGAAAACGGGCTTCGTCACAGATTCTTCGGAATCCTGCGTCTCCATGGCCTGCATACGCACCGAATCCTTACCCTGTGTGGAAGACTCGACATGAACCATACAGCCTGCAGGCCTTTAAGGTTCATGCTCTCTACCTTATCCTATCCACCTGGGATCGTACGACACCAACGAACAACTTGACATGGAAGATCCGGATAATCCATGCGAAGTACTAATAACTACCTGGTACGCGTTCATCCTTCTCCTTTCCCACAAACACAAGCACAGTAATAATAATCCAAGCACCACGAGCAGAAGAACCATATCTTACCTTAGGGCCCTTGCTAATCAGAGATGAACGCCGCCGATCAAATTGCCGCTAAGGCAAGCTTAACCTTTAGCCTTTCACGCCAATGTAAGTTACCTAGAGCGGCCTTTCCTTCTGCACGCAAGACGAGACGGGGTGGAAAATGATTTGTGTGAGGCGACTCCAGCACACACACACGCACCCCGAGCAGAGTTTGACCGCGCCACCACCGCAAGGATGCTGCATGTAAGCGGTACCAGTCGCTTCTCAAGCCATCTCTGATTGCCTGGGATATGCCTTGTCCACTCGTCTGGCTGGTGCTTGCCACTCGTCGCCGCCGCTACTGCTGCAAATGCACCGAGCCGTCTGTTGCGTGCGTGGATGTACTCGAGTACAGTACCATGCGTCTCTGCTTTCCTACCGTACCTGCCTGTACCGATCGAACGAAGGAAGGTCAAGGGAGGTAGCAGGAGACTACTCCGTACTGTACTCGAGTAGCAAGCAGGCACGCGGTAGGTCCTTGGTCAGAAATTCCATTCCCATAGAGGAGCTATAAGGTATGAGTATTATCATTTATCATTGTGCATGGACATACAGTACAGTAAGGTATGAGTCCGGTTGAGCAGCATGAGCACCTGATGGGCATGTCGTACCTTAAGGTAAGGACGAAGTAAGCTAGCGGCAATTACCTTTGGAACCTGGAAGCTTCGGATCACTCTCGAAGTAACTACATTAGATATAATCTGGTATTATATGGTATAACCTGGTATAACCTGGTATTATTGAAGACGACAAGCAATATCAGGATCAGTATGGTAACAACATATCTGTACCTGATATGAAATTATCTGAACTTATCCATCACTGTTGAATGTTGAGCTGATTCTTCAATCTTTCCAACGAGTCAGCTTTCCATTATTGCCAATGATAATATTCCCTGCTGTTGCTTTTTACTTTGACTTTTTACTTTCTACCATCCTCGGTACCTTACCATACATATCTTGCCCGATTACTTTACATACCTTACCGTACTTACTTTACTTACCTTACCCGACTCAAGGCGGCCCTCGGTCAGACAAGGCTCAAGCGTCCAACCATCTCCGACCGCGGCAGAAACTCGCAGCTCAGGTCTGACAACCACTCAGTCAATCAATCTTTCAATCAAGCTGTCAATCAGAAGATACTGCTCTCGACGACTTCTTTCCTCTGTCCACAAGGCAGGCTCAGCTTCAGCATCAGCTTCGATATTGATCTTCATAGCATTGCAGGTTTAATAGGCAATTGTTGGACCCTCAGCCGGTGGTCTGTGCCCGCTGCCCGTTCTCGTTAGTAGTAGAGCAACCGGGCCCGCGCTCTAAAAGACGAGAGATCGAGCTTCCACCGAAAGCCAAAGCCAGTACGTACGCTGGAGTAGTGTTTCTGCTTATTCTTACACACAGGGTGCCTGGAAAGAAGCAGCGCTTAATTCCGTTACTCCAGGTTTTCATTGCTCGCCCACATAAGGTAGCCAATTCTTGGGGTTGGCTTTCCCAAAAAGCAACAAGCAGTTCTGACGCTCATCTTCGGCTGCAACCCAACGTAACCTACTTACCTGGACGGGCCACCTCGAGGACTACTGCCTTGTCGCAACAGTCCCTTCTGCACTCGAAAACCTGGGCGACGAGGCTGTAAGAGGAAGACAAAGGCATTGACTCTCGAGTATCAATTGCGCGATCCTCTCTCTGTCGTTTACCGTTTCTCATTCGTCCTTTCGCATCGGTTGCCTGCAACAGGCCGCATCTGCACAACTCGACCAACCACGCATGCCATTGAGCATCTTCCCAGGTAAGCTCCGACTTCTGACTTACTGGCTTCTCCATCTCTCATCCTTACTCCTGTGACAGACTCATCAAACTGCTCGGCCCGGAGACTGAGACTGGCGACGACGGTGCATTGCCACGGAGTCCCTTTGATCGATATCACTCTTGACAACTGCCCTCCACTGGCATAGCCTTGCCTCGCCTCTTGCCCATTCCACCATTCAACGCACGGGTCTTGAAGCTTCACTCTGATATTCAGAGCCTGTTGAACAAGGCATCTGGTTCATCTACAGTTGTCTATCGACATCCTCAAAACTTCATAGAAGCGGCTGGCCGTACCATTTCCAGATATTGCTAGGCCCCCGCATTTCCTGGCGACAATTTTTTATGGAAACCAGGTCTTCCCCAAGCCACGACACGAAGAGTACATACCCACAGTGACCATGCTTCCGGACACGCTTATCCTACAGGCTCCTGTAATGACTCCGACAACTGCGACTACCAATGCCGCCAACGAATCACCGACTGCCGGCAATGGGAACGGTATGTTCTCATACCCAAACATCCTTTTCCTGTCCACTTTCAGATTAGTATAAACGTGATACTAAGTCAATCGTTTCCAGCCCGCCCAAACGGTCCAAAGGCCGCCAACACTCCGCAGACTGGTGTCCCAAACTTCCCACCGCCAAAGACGGACAAACCGAGACCGCATGTGTGTGGGACCTGCTCGCGGTCCTTCGCTCGACTCGAGCATCTGAAGCGTCATGAGCGTTCGCACACCAAGGAGAAACCGTTTGAATGCCCCGAATGTACCAGGTGTTTTGCCAGACGTGACTTACTACTTCGCCATCAGCAGAAGTTGCATATGACCGCAACTCCGTCGTCGCGGCCAAGGAGTGGAAGGCGAGAGAGCTCGAGCACCACGGCAACCGGTGGAGCTGGTCGGGTGCGAAAAAACTCGACTGTCAACAGCGGAGTTGGAGGATCCGGTGGTGTAGGTGCTGCTGGCATGCGGCCTCGAGCGAACACCATCAGCCACGTCGACAACGCAACCCTAGGGATGCTAGCAGCTGCCAATTCCTCGGTTGGCAGAGGTGGGAATATGGGGATCGGCCACAGCCATCACGCCAGTCTGAATCCCCTTCCGGGTCCAGGCGCGTATGACTATAAAGGAATGTCGTCCGCTGTAGGTCATCACGGAAACGCTCACGGACTTCCTAAGTTGGAGACACACGGTCTGAACGTCGACCTGGCCGGTGGACTCCGTACCGCTCCACCCTATGGAGCGTTTGGCACTGGTTTCGAAAGCTTCATGTTCGGCCCGGGTTCGACAATCAATCCAGCCCAGTTGCACTTTAGCGGTTCCCCACAGTCTCTCGCGTTGGATACTCCAACATCCCCCTATCGCCAAGTGTTTCCAGGGATGTCTGCAAGCCAGGCGATGATGGACGATGACAACAACTTCGACTGGATGAGTGGCTTTGATAACCAGATGTCTTTTGGTAATACGAATGAGCATGCTATCGACGGTTCGTCGCCTTCTGCCATCAGTACCGCGAGTCAAAGTGGCATTAGTGAAGTCATGCTGGACGGTTCCAACGATCCAACGCAAACTTCCGGTTCATTATGGCAACATCCCATGTTGCCTCCAGCTCAGAACACACCAAACTCTTACTCGTTGGAACTGCCTGGGCCTACCTTCCCAGACATGATCCCGCCTCCTGGCACAATATCTCCAAAATCACTGCAGAGCCAGACTGGCGTATCGGAGACATACTTCTCCACCCCTCCACCATTGCTTGGCATGGATCCATTATCGATGTTACCGGGAATGCGCAGTCATCACTTCCATCCGCCAATGGTGTCCAGCGCGGACACACCTTCCAACTCATCAGCCTCACACTGCGGTAGCAACCGGCAAAGCTCCGTGACATCCGTATCCACCGACTCGATCACCGATGCCACCCGGCAAGCTCTTCTTACAACTCTTTCCCAACCCTCTCTTTTCAGTCATTCTTCTCGAAAGTACCCTCAACCGTCAGTGAGCTCACCTCTTTCGCCGGCCTTCGCAACCCGTCCTCGAAGCGTTAGCTCTGTATCTCTTCCAAGCACCTACGACCTACAGCGCTATGTGGCCGCGTATATCCACTATTTCCATCCGCATCTTCCTTTCTTGCATATTCCGTCTCTGACATTCGACTCCCCTGCCTATACGACCAACTTGCGCGCCGCCAGGGGTCATTCTGGTTTTAGCCAGTCCGGTATAGCCGGCGGCGGAGGATGTTTGATCCTGGCAATGGCCGCGATTGGCGCTCTGTATGAATCTGATACTGCGGCTTCGAAGGAACTTTTCGAGTCGGCCAAGAAGATGATTCAGCTCTACCTCGAGGAGAGGCGTAAGGCAGATATGTCGGCAGCTCTCAATGGATCCAACACCGGCAACGAGAACTCGGTACAGAACACACCTCTATGGCTGGTGCAAGCGATGCTTCTGAACGTCATATATGGCCACAATTGCGGTGACAAGACTTCCGGTGATATAGCAATAACACACTGTGCTGCACTTGTCAGTCTAGCTCGGGCCGCAGAATTGGCAAAGCCTTTGCCACCCGGATCCTTACCTAAGAATCAACCCTTTCAACCCTTCAATAATCGGGCGGGGAGCGAAGATGTTCATATGGGCGATGATGGAAGGAGCGGCGATCCGTGGAGCATCAACCCGCAGCAGATTCACATGAGCGATTACACGGAATGGCACAACTGGAAGCTGGTCGAGGAACGAAAGCGCACGCTTTATGCGATCTTCATTCTCTCTAGCCTTTTGGTGTCGGCTTACAACCATGCACCAGCTTTAACCAACTCCGAGATCAGGCTGGATCTTCCATGTGCTGAGGGTTTGTGGGCCGCTGACTCACCCCAGGACTGGTATGCAAGGGGTGGCGCTGCAGCTGCAGAGCAGAATGCGGTACCTTTTTCGGCCGCACTGACTTCGCTTCTCACGGCGAGTCAACGACAGCAACAACAGCACCGTCTGGCTCAATCGTACCATCAACCATTTGGCTCTGGCTTCAAGCTTGACGATCTTCCCGAGAGTGAGCTCAGGCCTAGTACGTTCGGCTGTTTGGTTTTGATCAACGCCCTGCATAACTACATCTGGGAGACGCGGCAGCGACATCTGGGCCGGCAATGGACGACGCAGGAGACGGAAGCAATGCATGCCCACATCGAGCCCGCGCTCAAAGCATGGCAAGCGGCCTGGGCGAGCGATCCCCAGCATAGCTTGGAAAGGCCGAATCCGTTTGGAATGGGCCCACTGTCGGCAGACAGTATTCCTCTTCTGGATCTTGCTTACGTTCGCTTATTTGTCAACCTCGGTCGGTCAAAGGAGGCATTTTGGCAACGGGACTACGATGCGATGGCCGACGAGCTGGCCAGAGGAGCCGAAGTCGTTCAGCATGCCGAACATACCCCAAGCTCTAGAAGCTCCAATTCAGAACATGCGGACTCCTCTGCGTCCACCAATGGCAACAATGGCGGGTCCCCAAGCACTAATGTCTCGTCACCGGATCTGCATGTCACGGAGACAACTACGTCAGTTCAACCGCTGCCAAACTATGCTGCAAGTCAAACACAGCAATCGGGGCAATCCTCGAAACGCGAACGTCATCTGAGGAAGGCGGCTTTCTATGCCGCAGACTCACTCTCAATGTCTGACAAGCTCGGTGTAACCTTTGCCGACTTTACCTCGCGCGAACTACCCATTCAGTCGGCCATGTGCGCATTCGACTGCGCCCAAGTGCTTGCGGAGTGGGTCTCGACATTACAAGAAAGAGTAGGCCGGTATCTCGGCATTCTTGGCAAAGATGACATCGACTACGGCCAAGTCCCAGGTATCATGCTGTTGGAAGATGAAGATTGCAAGCTTCTGGAGAAGATCACCGAGGTGTTGAACAGTGCCGAAATCAAAATGACATATGAGATTGGCGGATTGGGTACGATGGCGGCTCTGACGGCGATGAACGGCTTACCTAGCGTGCACGACTGTGGTTATGGGAGTAAAATCCTCCTCGTCACTGCTTATATGCTTGAGAAAGCAGCGGTGTGGCCTGGTAAGCAAATATTGGAATCTTGGGGTCAACGGATGCGGTGCTGATGATATCTAGTTACCCGCCTGATGGCACGCTCCCTTGAAACGCAAGCCGCACACATGAAGGAGCGAGCCGAGAATTCCGTTTCCAACCGTCAGTGACTATGTTTGGACATCGGCAGCATTTGCAGGAGTTTGAAGTTCCACGAAGTTACGATCCATCCATGATCCCCACTGTTAAGAGGTGAAGCACGTCACCAAACCCCCAAGGAGAGAAGCGTCGGGCTCCACCGAAAGACTTCTATGACCGATACCATAAACTCGACCCATTCTGTCGCATATCTCGCCGGAAAGGTGCATTTACCCAGCACCCTGTTTCGGGTTGGATAGCCATGTCACATACCCAAACACAACACACCGTTACGGGCACCCTCCTTTTGTACATTTGCCCTTCTTTGCTCAGAGCCAGGTGAACTCATCAGTGGCTCCAACAATCACTTTGGCCAGTTAACTTCCGTTCTAATTGCATACTCTTGTCTGCTTTGATCATGATGGCGCTATTGGGGCGGTGGTGTCGGGCTTTGCACATGTATCTAAAATCTATCAGAGGCACGGGCTTTATGGCACAAACGAATCTGCTTGGTTATGACAGGACTGCTCCCAGCTGTTGATCATGGATGTATTCTGCTCGTACGTAGGAGCTTGCTCTTTCTGTTCGTTTGTTCTCCAATAGTTTTGTTTTGACACCTTCATTCCCATTGGGGGCTTGTATCCATTGAGGAGGAAGACTACCTTGTCTTGCCCATCTATCAACAACGTCGGTCCATGATCATTGCCTTCGCACAGTGACAACAACTACCCCAGGCCATAGGTAAGGTAGGTATCCATGTTGCAAACAAGGGCAAACGCACAAGCTTACCGGGTGTGAGTGAACCTTGACCAATTGGCTTTTTGACCATCTCGCTTACATCATCAGTGGCTCCCAAGTTCCTTGGCAACAACCTCAAGGGTAAAGTTTTGCTTGGCTGAGCTCACCGTTTTATGAAAAGATTATTCCCTCCCTGACTACCTTCAGAGATCCTCAACTCATAAGACATTGACTCGTGAGGCATCGTCTTCTAGGCCATCGAATTCACTTTTGCTTACTCCCTGCCCACCTTGCCTTCGCGTCGGTTGGGATTACAACGCGTTTAAGCCCACTAGAGATGTTAGTACGGTCCTCTACAACTTTACTACGCCTTCAGTGTTAACCTTTATAATAGACATGGTTCTTCACGAGAAGGCCCAACAGATCAAGCTTACTACCACAAAGCTCCTGTCTCCTGGCACCTCCTGTCGCACCTCCTATCCACTCCGCTCTTACGACTAATTTTACACTCGGAGGGTACACTTGCTACCGCCTCTCTACACCACCAATACAACGAATCAAACGACTTCAATATCACGTTGGAGCGGCGACTGGGCGCGACTAGCTACCGTATGCACAGACGTCCATCTCACGAGTTAACGGCGCGTGAAACAAACGATTGGGGGATCGGGCCTTGACCACACTCCAAACCTACCTTACTCTCTTGTCGTGGTCCGCGTTGGAATAAATACCTGCCAAAGCCCTGTCTAGTTGCTTTTAGGGCCAAAATTCAACATGGCGTGGGAACAACTATCGATCAACAAGCCCCATTTGGTATACCTCATCCTTGGCGGCTTTACCAGCTTGTTCATGTTATGTTCTCTTGTCGTCAAGGAGCGCCTATACATCGGCGAAGCCACTGTTGCCACAATATGTGGCATTATATTCGGCCCTCATGCGGCCAACCTGATAGATCCCGGAACCTGGGGCAATACCGATCAGATCACCCTTGAGTTTTCGCGCATCGTCCTGGTGGTACAGTGTTTTGCTGTCGGTGTCGAGCTGCCGAAGTCGTACATGGAGCGGCATTGGAGATCGGTGATATTCTTGCTCATCCCCGTCATGACGTTCGGATGGCTTGTAACGAGCCTTTTTATCTGGTGGATGGTTCCTCCTTTAGACTGGCTTGAAAGCCTCTGCTGTGCGGCTTGCGTTACGGCAACTGATCCTGTCTTAGCCTCATCCGTCGTGGGAAAGGGCAAATTCGCCAAAAGAGTACCGAAACATTTGCGAGATCTATTGTCGGCGGAGTCGGGATGTAACGACGGCATGGCATTTCCTTTCATTTATCTTGCTCTATATCTCATACGTTATCGACCCGATTCCAACAAAGTTGCCTTTCACTGGATATGCTTCACCATCTTATATGAATGCATCTGGGGCGCTGTGTACGGTTTCCTTGTCGGCTATCTTGCCCGACATGCGATCAAGTGGGCGGAGAAAAGAGCACTGATTGACAGAGAGAGCTTTCTAGTCTTCTACTTTGTCTTGGCACTGTTCTGTGCTGGATCCGGAAGTCTTCTGGGGATGGATGACCTTCTTATCGGCTTCTCTGCTGGAGTAGGCTTCAGTAATGACGGATGGTTCACCCAGAAAACCGAAGAGTCCCACGTGTCCAATGTTATAGATCTTTTGCTCAACTTGGCTTACTTCGTTTATCTGGGAACTATCATCCCATGGGGACTCTACAATGCTCCGCAGATTGGCCTCACCCCATGGAGACTCGTTGTGATTTCGGTATTCGTCATTCTGTTCCGGCGAATACCCATCATGATGGCGCTGAAACCGATCATACCGGATGTCAAGACCTGGAGAGAGGCTCTGTTTGCTGGGCACTTTGGTCCCATCGGTGTCGGAGCCATTTTCGTAGCTGTTCTCGCTAGAGCTGAGCTCGAAGGCGAATCGACGACACCGTTGGCAGAGCTTCCGGCCCCTGGAACCGAGCATTATGCACTGATCCAGCTGATTTGGCCTATCACAACATTTCTCGTCATCTCTTCCATTTTGGTTCATGGATCCTCTATCGCCGTTTTCACACTTGGAAAGCGCATCAATACGTTGACAATCACCATGTCTTACACCCAGGTCAATGAGGACGGCCCTTCGTGGATGAACCGACTTCCCAGGATTCAATCTGTCGCCAAGAACTCCATGTCAAAGTCCAAGGACGACTTCGACTCAGAGTCATTGAATGAGAAGCTACCAGAATATCCTCCAGGTACTTTACCACCGATCGGTATGCCTGGCAATTTCCTACGACGCCAAAAGGAAGAAGACAACCCTAGTAACCCCAACAGCCGCGCTTCCAGTCAACGACCGGCAATGAGACGAAAGAGATGGGATTCTGGAATGGGCCCTGGCGGTCCCATCAGTCAGTCTGCAATTGTACCCCAGAGGCGAGCTCAAGCTGTAGGGTCTACGGAGAGCCCAACCGAGACGCTCAACGAGAAAACCGAGTCATCACCAGACAGCCGAGATACAGATGACGAACCGGATGGCCTGGAGCTGCAAGATTCTGCGAATCGGAAGCGTGAGGCGAGGAAGGCGAGGGAGGCGTTCATAGATGCCGAAGAGCCTCCAGTTGAAGCGTATCAAGAAGGTAGTAAAATGGTGATTGAGGATTCGGAAGGCAACGTTCTGAGCGTGGAAGATACTCACGACGAGACCGACCAGGAAAAGAACCAGCATATCCAGGATCAAGCGGATAAGCTCAGACGGGAGACGAGTGGTGAGCATTCCAAGGGCAAACACCATCCACACGAGAGGACCGAAGGCGAGGAAATACGCCACGCTGTTCAGGATGGCGTCCAGCACCCGTACCGGAATTTGAAGAAGAGGCTCGGTACTTGGCATGGTCTGAAGCGAAATCAAAGCGAAGCTGGTCCTTCCGAAGAGAGGGAGAAGCCACCGCCTGAGCGCAAGCGTGGTCCTGCACATGCATATCAATTTGGCAACACCATCATCGTTGAGGACGAAGATGGGGAAGTTGTAAAGAAGTATCAACTTCCTACACCAGAGAAGAAAAAGCGGGGAGATCTGGCAAGAAGGGGTAGCAATTATGTTGATCCGGCAGCGACCCGTCAACGTTTACATCGGATGGGTACCTGGGTTGGTCTGAGCGCGAAAGAGGCAGAAACTGAAGCGGGACCGGCTGACGCAGCGTCGAAAGACACACCAAAGAAGCGCAAGAAATCGGCCATAGTGGACGATGATGACGATCGTATTCGCTTCGCAGTCAACACCGGCGGTCGACGCATGAACAAAGAGGATTTCATCAGGCAGATTCAGCAGCTCGATCCCAAAGCTCGATGCGAAGCCGTGCAGAACAGCGACGTACCCGAGGAGGTCAAGCAAGAAGCTCGAGACCACGCTAGAGAGCACAAAAGAGCGGAGCAAGCATCCAAGTCGCGATTTCGACCGCAGCGGCACCAAACTCAAACTCTGAAGCCTCTTGATAAACAAACAGCATCAGAAGACACCGGGCCCGATGTGCCCCAGCTCCAACGAGTCGGCTCCGATCCCGATCGAGCGCACGGCCCCGAAGGCCTCACTCTTGTCGATTCTCACGGCGACGACATCCCTTACCACTCCGTCCCCGATTCCGTCGCCAAACACTCGACGGGCCAAGAAAGCGCCGCTCAGCGTCGTCGCCGCCTTGCCGCCTTGAGCAAAAAAACCGACGAAGCCGGCTCGCCTGAACGCGATGCAGGGCGGCCTTCGACGCTCGACCGACAGATCTCGCACATGGCGGCTGCCGGCGAGACGCGGGCGGAGCGCCGGAGACGTCTGGCTGCGTTGGGGGGCGAGGATGAGAGTGATAGCGATGATGATGGCGCACCGAGACGGCCTAAGCATGCGCCTGTTCCGGAACCGAATGAGGATGAAGATGAGGATGAGGGTGGGCGGCGGAGGGAGAGGAGGGCGCCGGGTATTAGGTTCGCGGATACGCCGGCTGTCAGTCAGGGGCGGGTGCAGTGGGGAGAGGATGTTGGGAGGAGGGGGAGGAGGTCGTGATTTTCTCAGTATGTTGTACTACGGGCTCGGTCATGAACGATAGATTGTGTGGGTTTATTGATGCATTATTTTAGATTAGACCATATCATACATAGAGAAATATGATTCCATTTGGGAATACATGGCTCATTTCCGACCCTTCCTGGAGCTCTCGGCGTCGGACCGGGTTCTCTCTGGCTTGACGGACGTCAACCGCAGCTCTGCAGACGGCGGAAAGAAGAACGCAATGCCAGCTTACCGAAGTGCTGTACTCGACATGCTGCGCCAGTTCACGATTCAGGTTGCCATGACTGTCACGCAGTTCCACCGTCTGCTTGCGATGGCTCTTGAAGCTGTTGGTGCCCGCGTAGCTCTTGTAGGCGCGGCTGATGTGTTCTTCCGTGTGGGTCTGCCGACTTGCATATGCTCTGGCGGCCGTCAGTGTGCGAATGCATGAAGGGGGAGGTGGACGGGGGTGATGTTGAAGCGAAGAGGGTGGCGTCAGCTCACTGGTACGCGGCTTCGGAGGCAACAGCCGTCGGCTGGATGAGGGCTCGGTGGCCAGCCGGAGTGTAGGATTTGCCTTGGCCGTAGGTGGCCATGTCGGCGGGCTTGGCGGCGTCTTTGGGCGGGGCCCATTGCTCCTTGGCGGCGGTGAGGCGCGTGCTGGCGTCCTTGAAGTCGAGGTGGGCGGTCTTGTAGGCGTTGTAGCCGTCGAGCATCTTGCCTTGGTAGGGGTGCGTGTCTTTCGCTTGGTAGTACTGGCCATGGCCGGTGCTGGAGGCTCGGGAGTGGGACACGTCTGTGAGGTCGAGAGGAGGGTTAGTTGGCGTGATGTGGGGGTGAGCGGGGATGCTCAGCTGGTGGGGGCTTTCCTCCGGTTGGGAAGAGGGTGTATCCTCTCTTTTCTCTGGGGGGTGGGTTCGGCTCGAAGGATGGGAATGAGCTTCGTTTCCCGGATTCGTTGCTAGACATGGTGAGGTCTTACTCCCCCGGATAGAGCGGGTGGGAGCTGCTGTCAATTGGGATAGTGAAATGGGCTGAAGAGGAGCAAGTGAGCTGAGGAGGTAAGGGCAATGGTCAAGCACTCTTTCGGTGATCCCACACACTGTATCTATCGCGGAAGCCTGTGCTGTATGGCCTTGCTGAGAAGGAGTATGCTAACAGGTGAGGGTTTCTGCACAGTGAGTCGGAAGACCCTGGCGGGTCATGGGTGGTTGAGACGACATCATTGATCGGACGAGTGAATGGTAGAGAGCCAGAGTTTCCTGGACTTCCGAGGAACCTCACACGAATCTCATAAGTATGGTATCATATTCATTTAACAGAATATGGCGTACACGTAAAATCAGAAGCCATTTGGATATGTGAGGTGAGGAATACAGGTGTTGGCATCAGGTCTTCGTGGAGCTTGCTGGCCTGTCCATTGACATAAGAAAGACTGAGACGCAGCAAATAGGCTTG
>JAABUU010004139.1_pt1 | contig 17506 bp, 17 predicted proteins | sample 5559301 | NCBI WGS metagenome assembly JAABUU01 (sample SAMN10711884, study PRJNA513360) | rock metagenome | isolation source: Antarctica rocks | place: Antarctica: Victoria Land, Richard Nunatak white | reverse complement strand
AACTAGGGCATCGTTCCTCAAATACGGTGTAGATCAAAGAACGCGCCGTTCCTACGCTATTAGCGAGCGACTGTAGTACATATGCGGCCTCCTATTTGCACCGTACTTCAGGAATGATGCACTAGTGGGAGGACGCGCCGCGCGCCGTGCTCCTCTGGCCGGTCTTCGTCGCCTTCCACGCCCCGTTAACGGGCGTGGATCCCTTCGTGCTCACCTTCGCCATCGGCGGCCTGACGGGACTTGTCGGTGGCCTGCTGCTCATGTGGCGATCGCGGCGCTGACGCCGTTTGCCGCGCGTTGCGCCGCCTCCGGGTGAACTTCACTCACACGCCGGGGTTGCTTTCCCCCGGCCTTCGCCGCTACAGTACTGGCAGATGATGGCGCAATTGTGCCGCGTCGTCGCCACCGGCGAGGTACCCCATGACGAAACAGAAAAGGGGAGACGTATGCCCCACCCGCTCGCCCGCTGCTGGATAATCGTTACCTGCGGCCTTGGCCTGCTGCTCACCGCGTGCGCCCCGGCTGGTGGCGCGCCGACCGTCGCGCCGACGATGCCCCCCGCAGCCAGCGCCGCAACGCGACCGGCGGCAACACGCCCGCCGACGCTGCCCGCGACGGCCAGCGCCACGCCGACCGTGGCGGTGCCTGCCGGGACCGCCACGCGCGCCGGGGCCACCGCACGCGCCGCCCCCGGCACCGTCGGCGCGGGGTGCGACAACGCGGCGATGACTGCCCTGGTCGCGCGATTCCTGGACGCCTACAATGCGGGCGACCAGGCGCGGCTCCTCGCCTTCTTCCCCGCCCGCGCCGCGACGCGCGGGCTCCTGGTCCGCGGCGAGGCGGCGTACTTCCAGCGCTACTGGGACGTGCGGAAGCCGAGCCTGCGCGATGAGGACGGGTTCGCGGCCTACGCGCGCGACGAGCTCCCGCCCTACTGGGTGCAGCGCCACGCGCAACACGAGCGCTTATAACTGCTCAGCGTGGACGGTAGCGGCACGGGCCTCTCCGATCTGGTTGGCATCGGCTTCCTGCTGACGCGCCAGGCCGACGATCTGCCGACGCACGCTGTCATCGGCAAGGCCGAAATTGACTGCGCGCGGGGTACGATCCTGGTCTGGAGCATGGGGCCGCAAGAGCAACCAGCGACGCCGACCCGCCCCTGAGCGCTGGTCGCGTTGCCGCCACCCGTGACAATCCGCCGCGCTATGCCGGGAGGAGGATTCCATGCGTCAGCGTAGACTATTCACTCTGTTCGCGACGTGCGCCGTCCTGTTCCTCGGTGCCATTGCCGCGCTGGTCGCTGTTAACACGGTCGGTGCGCGCCCGATAGGAACGCCTGTTCCTCCGACCACGGTGCCGCAGCCGGGGAGCAGTACCCCGGTATTGGTCGCGCCGCCCGCCTCGACGAATCAGCCCGGTGGGGCGACGATCCAGCCCCAGGCTGTGTCGAACGATCCGACGCTGCCGTCGTTCACCGCCGCCGATGTGCGATCCTACGTGTCGTCCCATCCGCACCCCGATCAGGCGATCGGCTCGGCCCCCGCCACCATCACCGGCGTGGAGTTTCTGCCCGCCCAGGCGGTGGAAGCCCGGCTCGGCGGCTCGACCGGCAGGCCCGCGACGACACTGCTGTGTCTCGTGACCTTGCGGGGCAGCTTCGCCGTGGCTGGACCACGAGGCACCGGCTGGTCATCGAACGTCGCCTACCTCGTCTTCGACGCGCAGACCGGGAATATCCTCGTCGAAGCCGTTGGCCGGTAGATGATTACCGGCGGGGCGTGGGCTGCGCCCCGCCGATCCACCCCTGTAATGTTGCAGCGCACATTCAGGCTGTTGACGGCCTGCTCGCCCGATAGCACAGGGGGAGCGGGCCGTTCCGCGCATGGTGGCGGTAATTGGCCCGTTACCTTGTCCTACTCGCTGCCCACCGCTGCCTCGCCACCTTACGGCACTCGCAGCATCGGCGCGTGGGATTGGCTCAGCCGAGCGCCGCGAATCCCGCTCCGCCGAGCGCCGCGAGTGCGACGACGAGCCAGGGCGGCAGTTTCCCGATTGTCAGCAGGCCGAAGGCGGCGAGCGCCAGGGCGAAGTCGCGCGGGGCGAGGATCGCGCTGGTCCAGACCGGGGTGTAGAGCGCGGCGAGCAGCAAGCCGACGACCGCCGCGTTGATGCCGCGCAACGCCCGCCCGAAGCCGGGATGGCCGCGCAAGCTTTCCCAGAAGGGGAGCGCGCCCCAGATCAGCAGGAACGAGGGCAGGAAGATCGCCCCGATCGCCAGCGCCGCGCCGAGGATGCCATTCGGCTGCGGGCCGCGCGCCGCGCCGAGGTAGGCGGCGAAGGTGAAGAGCGGACCCGGCACCGCCTGCGTCGCGCCGTACCCCGCCACGAATTGCGCGTCGGTCAGCCAGCCGGGCGCGACGGTCGCGGTTTGCAGCAGCGGCAGGACGACGTGACCGCCGCCGAAGACCAGCGCACCCGCCCGGTAGAAGCTGTCGAGCAGCGCCACGCCGCCGCCCGGCGCGACGAGGCGCAAGAGGGGCAGCCCCGCGAGGAGCACGAAGAAGAGGGCGAGGCAGGCGACCGCGAAGCGGCGATCGACGCGCGCCCGGCTCGGCGGCACCGGCGGCGCTGCTTCCGTGGCGAGCAGCCGCCAGCCGACGATCCCCGCCCCGGCGATGACGCCCAATTGCCCGATCGCGTTCGGCACCAGCAGCGCGACGATCGCCGCGACGACCGCGATCGTCGCGCGCGCTCGGTCGGTGCAGAACTGGCGGGCCATCCCCCAGACCGCCTGGGCGACCACCGCGACCGCCGCGACCTCCAGGCCGTGGAGCCAGCCGCTGTCGGCGACCGCGAAGCGCTCCACGCCGTATGCGAAGGCGACCAGCAGGATGGTCGAGGGCAGGGTGAAGCCGAGCCAGGCCGCGATCCCGCCGAGGAGCCCACCGCGCAGGGTGCCGATGCCGATGCCGACCTGGCTGCTGGCCGGGCCGGGGAGGAACTGGCAGAGGGCGACGAGATCGGCGTAGCTGCGCTCGTCCAGCCAGCGCCGCCGCACCACGTATTCCTCACGGAAATAGCCGAGGTGAGCGGTCGGCCCGCCGAACGAGGTCAGCCCCAGGCGCAGCGCGACCCGGAAGATCTCGCCGATGGGGCTTGCTGCGGGTGGGTCAACGGTCTGCTCACCGAGCGTGGCCGGTTGTGGTTCGGTCATCACCCCTCGTCGCGATGGCATCGTCGCGCCGTGTCTCAATCGCCGGGGAGCGCCGCATGCTCGCTGCGCGCGTCGTTAACGCGTGCTCCACTGCTGCGGCCCATGAGCGCCTCCTGGCGCAGGGCGTGGTCGATCAGGACGAGCGCGGCCATCGCCTCCACCACCGGGACGGCGCGCGGGAGGACGCAGGGGTCGTGGCGGCCCCGGCCCTTCAGCGTCGCCCCCTGGCCGTGGCGGTCCACGGTCTCCTGCTCGTGCAGGATCGTGGCGGTCGGCTTGAACGCCGTGCGGAAGAAGATCGTCTCGCCGTTGGTGATGCCGCCCTGCACGCCGCCGCTGTGGTTCGTCCGCGTCCGCACCCTGTCCCCCTCCATATAGAAGGGGTCGTTGTGCTCGGTGCCGGTCAGCGCGGACCCGGCGAAGCCCGAGCCGATCTCGAAGCCCTTGGTCGCGGGGAGGCTCAGCATCCCTTTCGCCAGATCGGCCTCCAAACGGTCGAAGACCGGCTCGCCCCAACCGGTCGGGCAGCCGCGTACCGCGCAGGCGACCACGCCGCCGACTGAGTTCCCTGCCTTGCGGATCGCATCGATCAGCGCGATCATCCGCTCGGCACCGTCCGGGTCGGGGCAGCGGACGGGCGTGCGCTCCACCGCGTCCTGCGTCACCGTCTCGGGATCGCACGCGACGCCGATCGCGCCGACCTGCGCCACCCAGGCGACGACCTCCACGCCATACCGCTCGCGCAGCAGCTTCTTGGCGATCGCACCCGCCGCGACGCGCCCAGCGGTCTCGCGCGCGCTGGTGCGCCCGCCGCCGCGATAGTCGCGCGTGCCGTACTTGGCGTCGTAGGTGTAATCGGCGTGGCTGGGGCGGTATTTCTCCGCGATCTCGCTGTAGTCGCCGGAACGCTGATCCTCGTTCGGGATCAGCAGGCTGATCGGCGTGCCGAGCGTCTGCCCCCCGAAGACGCCGCTGAGGATACGGACCGTGTCCGACTCCTTGCGCTGCGTCACGAGCCGACTCTGCCCCGGCGCGCGCCGGTCGAGTTCGGGCTGGATGTCGCTCTCCGCAAGTGGCAGCAGGGGCGGGCAGCCATCGATGACCGCGCCGATCGCGCCCCCGTGCGATTCCCCCCAGGTGGTCACCCGGAAGAGGTGGCCGAATGTGTTTCCCACTGTTGTGCCTCCGGCGCTGAAGTCGGCAGTCGGCAGTCGGCAGTCGGCAGAAGGAATTGCCCTCCTGCGTATGCCAGATACCGTGCGCCGCTCTTGTCCTGCCGACTGCCGACTGCCGACTGCCGACTAATCGTTACTTTCACCCAGCCACTTCCCATAGATCGTATAGTCACTGCCGTTGGTGCGGCGGAAGCCGTAGCGTTCGTAGAGGTACTGCGAGCGGATGTTGTCGGCCTGGGTGCTGAGGCCGATCCGCCGCGCGCCGAGTTCGCTGAGGCGCGCGACCGCGTAGTTGAGCGCTTCCAGGCCGTAGCCGGTCCCTTGCCGGTCGGGGATCACCGCGATCCGATCGAGGTGCCCCCAGCCCCGGTAGGAGGTGATGCCGGTATAGGCGACCGGCGTGCCATCGGCCTCGTAGGCGAGGATGAGCTCCACGCCGTAGAGGGCCATGTAGGCGTTGAACTCCGCCTGACTGTTCCACCAGAGCCAGGGGAAGGCGGCGTGATCGACCGCCAGCAGATCGGCCCAGGTGGCCGGGGTGAGCGGCGTGAAGTGGAGCCGCGTCGGCGCGGGGATCGTGCGTGGCAGACGCGGCAATTCGTAGATGATGATGTGCTGCAACAATTCGAAGTCGATGCGACCGTAGAAGCTGTCGCGCCGCCCCTCGTACTGATCGAGCATCACCACCAGCCGCTGCCCCTGCTCGCGACAGCCCGCCACCAGCGCCGCCACCAGTTCTTCGCTGCGGAGCCGCCCGGACAACTCCTGGATCACGGTGATCTCGTCGCGGTGCCGCCAGGGTGCGCCGATCAGGTATTCGCCACCGGACGGCAGCCACCAGGAGAGGCCGGGATAGGCGAGGACGTGTTGCTCCAACTCACGCGCATTGAAGCTGCTGCTCCAGCCGAGCGAGAGGCGCGACACGTCGTGCGGCTCCAGCCGTACCGGTGTCTCGTCCGCCGAACCGTGCGGCGCACGATTGAACCCGAGCGGCCTCATCGGCACCCGCCCCTGGCGCGACCCGGCCAGCCCGCGTCCCGCTCGTTGTGGAGGCCAACACGCTGTTCGCGCCCCATCGCTCGCCTCCCTGAAGCCCATCGGCGTTCGCGCCGTCGCTCGCCGCAAAGCCACACCGTTCGTCGGGCCGTCGCTCGCCGTGTCGGCGCTAACGCGCGATCCAGACGGTGTCCAATTCTTGCACGCCGAGGGGGGTGATCGCCAGACCCCGCACATACGGCTTGATCAGCCTGTAATCGGTCGAATAGTAGCAGGGGATCACCACGGCGTCATCCAGGATGAGCTGCTGCGCCTGGAGGTAGAGGTCGCGCCGACGGGCGGGGTCGCGCTCCCCGGCGGCGGCGGACAGCAGCGCATCCACCGCCGGATTGCTGTACCCGGTATGGTTCTCGCCGCTGCCGGTGCCGAAGAGGAGCGCCAGGAAGTTTTCCGGGTCGGGATAATCCGCCACCCAGGTCAGCGCGAAGGCCGAATAGTCGCGCGCGCTCAGCCCGGCCAGGTAGGTCGGCCACGGCACGTCGATCGCCTCCAACGACACGCCCAGGTCGCGCGCGTAGACCTTGCGGAGGCTGATCCCCAATTGCCCGTCCGCGCCGTAGATGCGCGCCCCGCTGACCGCCACCGCGCCGCCCGGTCGCGCGGCGAGGGCGGCGCGCGCCGCGTCGAGATCGTGCGGCAGGACGCGCCCGGCCCAGGGGCCACCAGGCATCGTCGCGGGCACGATCCCCCCGGCCAGCGTCGCCTTCCCGTCCAGGCCGACCGTGGTCAGACGCTCGCGGTCGAGCGCCTGGGCGAAGGCGCGACGCACTGCCGGGTCGTCATAGGGGGGCTGCGTCACGTTGAAGCCGATGTAGGTCAGCGAGAGGGTCGGGGTGACAGTCAGCTCCGCGTGGAGCGGGCTGTTGGTGGCGAGGACGCGGTCGGTCGAGCTGAGCGGCACGCGCGTAGAGTCGATCTTCCCGGCCTCGTAGAGATTCATCGGAGATCCCGCGGCCTCGCCATAGAGAAAGGTGACCCGTTCCAGGAGCGGTGCCCCGGCGTAGAAGCGCTCGAAGCGGCGCAACTCGATCTGCCCCTCGGCGAGGCGCGCGAGGCGGAAGGGGCCGCTGCCGTTCGGTGTGCGCGCCCAGTCGGCACCGCCCGCGCGGACCGTCGCCGCGTCCACGATCGCCGCGACCGGGTAGCTGAGCTTCATCAGGAAGGGGATCTCGGGCGCACCGAGCCGGATCTCGACCGTGCGCGCGTCGAGCACGCGCAGCCCGGCGAGGCTTGCGTTGCGCCCCGCCAGCTTGTCCGCCGCGCCGAGGATGTCGCCGAGATAGGTCGCGCCGGGGAGGCTCGCGCCGTTGCCGCCCGCCAATGCCGGATCGGTCGCCCGTTCGAGGCTATAACGCACCGCCTCCGCATCAAGCGGCGTGCCGTCGTGGAAGGTGAGGTCGGGGCGGAGGGTGAAGGTGTAGGTCAGGCCGTCGTCGCCGACCGCGATTCGCTCCGCGAGATCGGGTACGGCGTTGAGGTTGCTGTCGAGGCGGACGAGTCCGCGAAAGAGTTGGTGCGCCAGAAAGCTGGAATTGGCGTCGCGCACGAGGGCCGGATCGAGCGTGGGCAACTCGCCGCCGAGCGCCAGGGTCAGCGCTTGCTCACCACGCGGCGTCGGCGTCTCTGTGCGGTCCGGCGCGGTGACGGTGCTGCTCGGCCCGGTCGGCGCGGCAGTCGGCGTCGCGCCGATCGCACAGCCGCCGAGCACGAGGAGGAGGCAGAGCGCGAGTAAGAGGCTGGCATATGGGCGCGGGCGGGCGTGGCGGCTCCTGAGTGTTGTGTTCCGTCGGCCACCGTGCATGATCGTCCGACCGCCCCGCCTTGCTGATCGTCGTAGCGCCGCGCCGCGCGCGACGTGACTGCTGCTGTGAAACCGCGCGTCACGATTGTAGCAGCGCGGTCACGGACGGACAATCGTCGCGGCACGATCGCGGGCGGCTTCCTTTCGGAGGTCGCCCGCGATCGTGTTTGTTGAGGGTTGGTCAGTCCTCGTACTTGATGTCCACCTGGCTCCGTGACTGCGCCGATGCGAGGATCGCGTCGCAGATCACGGCGTTGCGGTAGCCGTCCTCGAAGGTCGCGCCGTGCGGGGCGATCGGTGCGCCGGTCGCGATGGCGTCGAGGAGGTGGGTGATCTCGTGGATGAAGGTGTGCTCCCAGCCGATGATGTGCCCCTGCGGCCACCAATACTTCCAGAAGGGGTGGTCGCTCTCGCTGACCAGCACCGAGTGGAAGCCCTGGGTCGTCTTCGGCTCGTCGTCGATCCAGAAGACCTGCAACTCGTTCAGGCGCTCCAACTCGAAGCGCACCGTGCCGCGCTCGGCGTTGATCTCGATCACCTGATGGTTCTTGCGCCCCGCCGCGAAGCGCGACGCTTCCAGCGTGCCGACCGCGCCATTCGCGAAGCCGACCGTCGCCACGAAGGCGTCGTCCACGGTGATCTTCGCGGTGCCGCTGCCATCGGCCAGCGGGCGCTCCGGGATGAAGGTGCGGGTCATCGCGCCGACCGTCGTCGGCTCGCCGATCAGGTAGCGCGCGAGGTCGATGATGTGCGCGCCGAGGTCGCCGAGCGCGCCGCTCCCCGCCGCGTCCTTGTCGAGCCGCCAGATCTGCGGCGTGTTGTAGTGCGGCATGATCCACTCTTGCAGGTAGACCGCGCGGAAGTGGTAGATTCGCCCGAGCCTGCCGGAATCGATCAACTCCTTGATCAGCCGCACCGCCGGGACGAAGCGGTAGTTGAACGCGACCATGTGCTTGACGCCCGCCTTGCGGACGGCGTCGAGCATCGTCTTCGACTCCTCGGCGGTGCGCCCCAGCGGCTTCTCGCAGAGGACGTGCTTGCCGGCCTGCGCCGCCGCGATCGTCGGTGCGGTGTGCATGTTGTTGGCGCTGACGTTGTCGAAGAGCTGGATGCGGTCATCCTCCAGCATCGTGCGCCAGTCGGTGTAATAGCCCGCGTAGCCGTAGCGCGCCGCCGCCGCGCTCACCGCCTCGTCGTTGCGCCCGCAGATCGCCACCAGCTTCGGGATCGCCGGGGGCGGGTAGATCATGTAGGGGATCGTCTTGTAGGCGTTGGTGTGGGCCTTGCCCATGAACGCATAGCCGAGCATCCCGACGCCGATCTCCGGCGCCTCCCCCTCGGCCCTGGCGTTCGCCATCGTGGTGAAGCCGGTCTGGTTGCTCATGTGTTTCCATCCTCCACGTATAGGCGGCAGTCGGCAGTCGGCGGAAATTAGTCATCCGTCGCGCGGAGTTTGCGAATCAGTCCGCTCAAGAGCCGACCAGTTTCGCTGCACTGGCTAAGAAGATCACCGCACCTTGTCTGCTCTAGCAGGCGCAGATTGAGTGCGATCAGGATGAGTGTCTCAGTTTCGTGGAGCGAACCATTGGCGATGGACAGATGATGGGCAAACTCGCGAGTGCCCGTTCGACCTTGTCCCTCGGCGATATTGGCTGGCACCGAAACTGCTGCGCGACGCAGTTGGCTGGTAAGGCCGTATTGCTCTTCTTTCGGCCATGCATTGCTTGCCTGGTATACATCCGTTACCAAGTGCATCGCTTTCTGCCAGGCATGAAGGTTACGGTACCTACCAGCTTCCGCCATCTCTGTCCCTCATTCCTTTCTGCTGACCGCCGACTGCCGACTGCCGACTCGTCGCTACCGCGCAAACGCCGCGTCGAACGCCACGGACGAGGGGGCGAAGTCCTGGCGGCGGATCATCGCGATGGCTTCCTGCGCGCCGTACTCGCGGTCCATGCCGCTGTCCTCCCATTCGATCGAGAGGGGGCCGTTATAGCCGATCCGGTTGAGGGCGCGGACGATCAGGTCCCATTTCACGTCGCCGCGACCGGGCGAGACGAAGTCCCAGCCGCGCCGTGAGTCGCCGAAGTCGAGGTGCGAGGCGAGGATGCTGTTGCGCCCGGTCAGCCGCACGCGCGCGTCCTTGACATGGACGTGGTAGATGCGGTCCGGGAACTCCTCGATGAACATGGTCGGATCGACGAACTGGTGGATCAGGTGGCTCGGGTCGAAATTGATGCCGAATGCCGGGTGATCCCCCACCGCATCGAGCGCGCGGCGGGTGGTGATGATGTCGTAGGCGATCTCGGTCGGGTGGACCTCCAGGGCGAAGCGCACCCCCTCCCGCCGGAAGGCATCGAGGATCGGCGTCCAGCGCGCGGCGAAGTCGGCGTAGCCCGCGTCGATGTCCGCCTGGCTCGTCGGCGGGAAGAAGTAGAGCTTGCTCCAGACGCTGCTGCCGGTGAAGCCGGTGACCGTGTCCACGCCGAGGAGCTTCGCCGCCCTGGCGGTGTCGATCATCTCCTGGGCGGCGCGCTGGCGGACCCCCTCCGGCTCGCCATCGCCCCAGAGTTTGGGCGAGAGGATGCGCTGGTGGCGCTCGTCGATCGGGTCGCAGACGCACTGCCCGACGAGGTGATTGCTGATCGCCCAGACCTTGAGGCCGTAGCTTTCCAGCAGCTCGCGCTGTCCGCGCGCGTAGCCATCGTCGGAGAGCGCCTTGGCGACATCGAAGTGGTCCCCCGAGCAGGCGAGTTCGAGGCCGTCGAAGCCCCACCCGCTGACCTTCTCGGCCAGCGTGCGGAGCGGTAGATCGGCCCATTGGCCGGTGAACAGCGTGACGGGTCGTGGCATCGTGCCCCCCTTTCAACATCGCGCGCGCTCTGCGCCCCCACCCGCGCACACTCCCGACGAGCGTGCGAGTGGTTGTAGCGTATGCGGTGTGGCGGGGTGGCGCAACTTCCGGTCATACGCGGCCCCGCGCCCATCGCGACATCCCCGGATACACGGCTCGCGCCCATTGGTACATGGACGATCGTACAAGCGTTGCGGGCGATTTGGTTCTTGTTTGTCGCCGCTGCGGACCTCTACACTCAAGCTAGCTGTCACGGGGGAAAACAGGTCGTGCATGCGGCGATGTCAGCGGGCGGTGCCGGGTACAGGAGGCGTGGGTACGCCGCGCGCGCGTCGGTCAGCGCTCTCGGCGGGATGGTGTGCTCGGGTTGGGTGGAGCCGTGGCGGCGTTCGATGTTCGGTGTGTGGTCTGTATATGCAGAAAGGTACCGTCGCGATGGCTCGTTTGCGTTCCCTGATCGGTGTGGCCCTCGGTCTCTTCCTCTTCTGCGGGTTTCTCGCCCTCCCTGGTCAAACCCTCGCCGATGTCCCCACGATCACCGCCTCGCCCGCGTCCGGGCCGGTCGGGAGCGATTTCAGCTTCACCGGGACCGGACTCACGCCGAACGCCAACTATGGCGTGAGCGTGACCGATGATGCCGGCACCGTCACCGGCGGCGGCACCGTCACCACCGACGATGCCGGACAGTTCACCATCACGATCACCCCCACCACGGCGGGCACGCGCACCGCAATCCTCACCGGCACCGATGGCTCGCTCGCCGTCATCTTCACTGTCACCACGCCAGCCGTGGCGACCTCCGTGCCCGAGGTGAACGACGGCGGTACGCTCGGCTACGGCGGCGTCGGCTTCGCGGCGAACGCCACCTACCTCTTCCGCATCACCGACGACAGCGGTGCCACCACGGTCGATACCACCGTGACCGCCATCGCCGATGGCAGCTTCGCGGGCACGATCACCGCCACCGGGGTTGGCGCGCGCACGATCACCGTGCTGACCGCCGCCGGTACACCGCTCGCCACCACGACGTACAACGTCATCCCGTAGCCGCGCCCGCTGGTGCCGCGCCGAACGCGATTCCCCGGCCCCGCCCTGCATCACGCAGGGCGGGGCCATCTTTTTGCGAGGGGCGTGGTGATGCGCGCCCTTCTTGGTGGCGCGGTACTATTCCTCGGGAGACCCTGCCGCGAATGGCGGCTCGTGGGTGATGAGCGCGACGAAAGGGACGTGGATGAGCGGCGGCGATCGGGGCACTCGAACCTTGCGGGCCGGGGTGATCGGCCTGGGCTACACCGGCAACCAGCATTTGCGCGGCTATCAGGCTCTCCCGAACGTGGAGACCGTGGCCCTGGCCGGGCTGGAAGATGCCCCGCGCGAGACGCTGGGCGCGACCTACGGCGTGCCGCATCTCTACCGCGAGTGGCAACAACTCCTCGAACGTGACGATCTCGATCTCATCAGCATTTGCACGCCGAACTTGCTGCACGCCCCGATCGCCATCGCCGCGCTCGCAGGGGGGCACCACGTCCTCTGCGAGAAGCCGCTGGCGCGCAACTCCGTGGAGGCGGAGACGATGGTCCAGGCGGCGCGCGCCGCCGACCGCGTGCTCCAGACGGTGTTCAATCACCGGGCGCGCGGCGATGTAAGTCTCCTGAAGCGGCACATCGACGAGGGGGGACTCGGGCGGATCTATCACGCCAAGTCCTTCTGGATGCGGCGCAGCGGTATCCCCTCCCTCGGGAGCTGGTTCACCAGCAAGGAGATGGCCGGGGGCGGGCCGTTGATCGATCTCGGCGTCCACATGCTCGACATGGGCCTCTACCTGCTCGGCGACCCGGTGGCGGTGACGGTCAGCGGGGCCACCTACGCCGAGCTCGGTCCGCAAGGGCGCGGCGAGAGTGCGTCGGCGGCCAAGCACATCGTCGGCAGCGCGTTCGAGGTCGAAGATCTGGCGATGGCGTTCGTCCGCTTCGCCAACGGTACGACGCTGCAACTCGAGGTGAGCTGGGCGGTCTACGGTAGCGCGCGCGACAACTTCGGGGTGACGCTCTTCGGCACCGATGGCGGGGCCGAACTGAACGTGGTGAACTACGCCGAAGAGGACACGCTGCGCCTCTTCACCGATCTTGCCGGGCAGCCAGCCGTGATCGCGCCGCGCATCCCCAAGAACGAGGGACACCTCAGGGTGGTGCGCGAGTTCGTGGAGATCGTCCAAGGGGGCGAGTGGTTGCACTATCACGGCGAGGAAGGGCTGAAGCGCGCGCAGATCATCGACGCCTGCTACGCCTCGGCGCGGCAAGGGCGTGAGGTGCTGATCGAGGAGGTGGCGGCGGGGGTAGAATAGGGGCGCTATCGGTGCAGCGGCGCCCCGCCACGACCGTGGGGTTGCATCCTGGCAGTGTGTCGTTCCTGTACGACTTCTCGCATGATGGGCCGCCGAATGCCGACCACGGAGGAGGAGCATCCCGGCGCTCGTCTTTATCGCTATCCGGCTGCCCGTAGTGCGCCTCGATCGGGGCACCGTTCCCGTCCACAGAAGGCGATAGTACCGCCGCATGGTGGGGCTATCCGGCCTGCCATGAGGACCGTAACCCGTCGCGCGGTCGGGAAGTTGAGCGCCACCGCCGCTGTGTGCCGATGACGACGTGGAAGCGCTGGCGGCTATTCGGCGCAATCCCCTGCTGCGCTGCTGCTGAGTAGCGCGATCTGTTGGTTATCGGCTGATCCGTAACGCTTACCGTTATCCTGTCGATAACCCTGCTGCGCGGCGTGCCGGTATTTCCGCTGCCCTGGCGCTTCCGCATACGCTATAGCCATGTCGCCGATATGCCGACGACAACGGAGGTTCTCTTCTGCGTCCCGAAGTGATGTATTCGATACCATTGCGTTTGCTGTGCAGAACGTTGACAAGGGCGCTGCAAGAATGTAGTCTTCACGCAGGCATCGATCGGTATGTTCGTGCCAGCTACCCATGAGGCACCTCGGTGTCGCGTGCGTGGCCGATACCGGCTCACCGCACATCAGGAGCGCCACATGGATACCGCCCTCTCCCCTCCCGGCGTCATCCTCATCATGGACGATAATCCGTCCCTCCGCAGCCTGGTCCGCGACGTTTTGCACGACGAAGGTTTCCGGGTCGTCGTGGCGAGCAATCACGCCGATGCCCTGACCGCGCTAACCTCCCTGCGGTTCAGTTTGCTCCTGGCCGATCATGTGGGTCGTTCGCTGGCTGCCGACGCTGACCGCTGGGCGGACCTCGATGCGCTTCGGCGGGCGGCGGGTGACATCCCGACCGTCATCTTCACCGCGCTCCCGCCCGCGACCTTCGACGGTTATGGCGCGCGCGGCTTCGCTGGCCTGATCGCGAAGCCCTGCGATGTCGCTACGCTGTCGGCGACGGTGCGGGGCGTGTTGGTCGGGGCAACGGCAAGGTCGGCGCGCGGATAATACGCGACGTTCAACAGTAAAAATGCACGCGAACGCGAGGGGAGGCCGCAGCGCCTCCCCTCGCTGCGTCGCCCGTTGCCGCGAGCGAGCGCGATGTTCGGCGCGTCTCTACCACGGTTGTCGCCCCATTCGCGCCGATGGTTTGACAGCGAGCCGTTCGGATGTGAAAATGCGATCCAATCAGGAAAGAAGGCAGTACGATGAGCGACGACGAGCGCATGTCGATGGGCGCTGACGAGCAGGCGCGGATGGGGCGACCGCACATTTTCGCGGTCAATGGGGCCTCCGAATTCCTCAACCTTGTCCGCGATTTGTTCGAGGATGAGAATTACAACATCACCACCACGAACTTCGTCCCCGAGACGTTCGATCAGATCGCCGCCCTCAAGCCCTCTGTCCTCCTCATCGATCTGGCACACAACCAACGAGCGGGCTGGGATTTGTTGGAACGTCTCCGCGCCGGGGCGCGCACACATGGCATCCCCACGCTGGTGTTGTCCACCGTGCAATCCAATCTCGATGATGTACGGGCGGACCCGTCTCGGTATGGTGGCGGTGCCTTCCTGAGCAAGCCGTTCGATCTTGAGGATTTACTGCACGCCGTCAACGCGCTCCTCGCCCCCGACTGAGCGGCGGGCCTGTACGCATTGCGCCCCACGATACTGCGGGCTGGCACCGTACCTTCTCGGCTCGGGTGGCGGCTCTGCGGTACGGGGTCGCGCTTGCGCGCTGCCCAACGGTTGTAAAGCGGCGTGGTTTGTCGCGTGGTGAGCCTTTCCCCCCGATGGCCGGGTGCCCCCCCCCGGCGCAACATGCCACGATTTTTCCAGGGTATACTCGTCGAACTTCGCGTTGAGGGTACGATAGCGCGCAATGCGGTCGTGGCGAGCGCTGGCGTCGTCGCGATTCACGGCGCGCTCCTTGCTACAGATTATGGGGCGCGCTGTAGTTTGGTGCTGGCGCGAGGATGGCGCCGGAATAAGGGAAAGGTGAGCAACGATGGCAACTTCCCCGCGTGTGACGGTGTGGAACGAGTACCGGCACGAGTTGCAGGACGCGAAGATCGGCGCGGTCTACCCGGAGGGGATTCACGGGGCGATCGCGGCGGCGCTGCGCCAGCACGGCTTCGCGGTCGGCACCGCCACGCTCGATGAGCCGGAGCACGGCCTGACCGACGAGGTACTGGCGAACACCGACGTGCTGATCTGGTGGGGCCACCAGGCGCACGGCGAGGTCGACGACGCGATCGTGGCGCGGGTCAAGGCGCGCGTCCTCGGCGGCATGGGGCTGGTCGTCCTGCACTCGGGGCACTTCTCCAAGATCTTCAAGGCGCTGATGGGCACCACCTGCGACCTGAAGTGGCGCGAAGGGGGCGATAAGGAGCGGCTCTGGGTGGTCGCGCCCGGCCACCCGATCGCCGACGGGATCGGCGAGTACATCGAACTCGAAGAGGAGGAGATGTACGGCGAGCACTTCGACATCCCCGCACCGGACACGCTCGTCTTTGTCAGTTGGTTCACCGGCGGCGAGGTCTTCCGCAGCGGTTGCTGCTACAGCCGTGGTGCGGGCAAGATCTTTTACTTCCGCCCCGGCCACGAGACGCTGCCGACCTACCACAACACCGAGATTCAGCGCGTGATCGCCAATGGCGTCCGCTGGGCCGCCCCGACCCGCGATGACAACCGCCAGTTCGGCAATCGCCGGCCGCTGGAAGCGCTGCCGGTGCGGGGGGAAGTCCGTAGTCGGTAGTCCGTGGTCCGTAGAGGGAAGGGAAGAGATGAGCGGCCCGCCGGATGCTGATGAGGTCAGGAGCGAGATTCTACGGACTACGGACCACCGACTACGGACCGCTCCCACGACTGTCCTCCTGGTCGGCTGCGGCGGGATCAGCCGGGCGTGGTTGCGGGCGCTGCCGGAGGTGCCGGACCTCAAGATCGTCGGGCTGGTGGATCTCTACGAGGCGAGCGCGCGGGAGCGGGCGGCGGAGTTCGGGCTGACCGACGCCATGATCGGCACCGATGTGGTGGCGGCGATCGAGGCGTTACGCCCCGATGTGGTCTTCGACTGCACGATCCCCGCCGCGCACCCGGTCGTGACCCTCGCCGCGTTGGCGCGTGGCTGCCACGTCCTCGGCGAGAAGCCGATCGCGCCGTCGCTCGATGAGGCGCGGCGGATGGTGGCGGCGGCGGCGGCGGCGGGGCGGACCTACGCGGTGATCCAGAACCGGCGCTACGACCCGAACATCCATCGCCTGCGCGCGTTCCTCCGTTCGGGGGTGCTCGGGCGAATCACCACCGTGACGAGCGATTTCTTCCTCGCGGCGCACTTCGGCGGCTTCCGCGAGCAGATGGCGCACGTCCTGCTGCTGGACATGGCGATCCACACCCTCGACGCGGCGCGCTTCATCACCGGGGCCGACCCGCAGGCGGTCTACTGCCGGGAGTGGAACCCGGAAGGGTCGTGGTACGACCGCGATGCCTCGGCGGTCGCCCTCTTCGAGTTGAGCGACGGCATCGCCTACATCTATCAGGGGAGTTGGGTCGCCGAGGGGGTCAATACGACCTGGGAAGCGAGCTGGCGGATCGTCGGGACGCGCGGCAGCGTGACCTGGGACGGCGCGACCGGCTTCGCGGCGCAGGTCGCGGCGGGGCGCGATGGCATCCGCTCGACCTACCGCGACCTCGAGCTACCGCCCGGCGAGTACGATCTCCCGACCGGGCATGTGGGCCTGATCAAGGATTTCGTGCGCTGCATCCGCGCGGGCGAAACCCCGCAGACGATCTGCACCGACAACATCCAGAGCCTGGCGATGGTCTTCGGGGCGATCGAGAGCGCCGAACGGGGCGAACGGGTCACGATCGCGGGGTAGTCGGCGCATGACCGATCCTCACGAGACCGTGATGGAGATCATCTCGCTGGTAGGGGGACAAGAGGTGACCAGTTGGGTGCCGATGCGCGGTGGGTTGCCGATCGGGAAAGCCCGGACACGTCCACCCCGCCACTGGCGCGGCGGCACGGCTCGCGTCGTCAGGTGGTGACACGCTGCCCATCGACCTCCAACTCGATCTTGTCGGGGTAGAAGCAGACGTGTTCGAGCGCGGCCAGACCCTCCGGTAAGGGGTGGGGCAGGCTCCAGGCCACATCTTCAACCGCCGTCTTGCCATCGTCGCCACGCAGGTGCCAGTGCTGCCCGTCGCCCTTGTACGGGCACTCGGAGATGATCGTGCTCTTGGTCAGCAGATCGATGCGTATGTCGGCGAAGGGCAAGTAATAGCGGATGGGGAGGCCCGTCTCGAAGAGTAGCTTGGGGCGCTCCGAAGTAGCGACGACGCGCCCCTGGTGCCGGACCACGACCCGACGCGATGCGGCGCGAACATCGACCCGACGGTAGGGGTCGCGCGGGTGCGCGTAGATCGGCTCGTCTTCTTCGAACCAGCGATCCATCGCGGGGAACTCCACCGTGACGTGACCGGGGAGGATCTCCGCTCCGTCGGGACCGGTCGGGGAGCCGCTCACGCAATTCTCGGGCAGCCGGTCGCCGACGCGCACCGACCAGCGCGGCGTTTGCCCGACTGGCGTGTCCCCGGTCGCGGGCACCAGCAACTCCTGGACCAGGTCATCGCGCGGGAAATAGTGGCGCGGCATCTGCCCGGTCTCATGCAGCAATCGCCCGCGTCGGCTGTCCAGGACGGTCGCGCCGCCGAAGACCGCCCGCATCCGGCGCGGCCACGCTTCCCAGTATAGGACGTGCGACGGCGGCGCGAAGTTGAACGTGCCGCCATTGGCCCCGAATGGTCCGCTGCCAAGGGTCAAACTCATCCGTTCCTCCTCGTAGGTTAGAGGGTGTTAGGCACCCTGGGGTGACGGTCATATACTGTATGCACAGAAAGCCGTCCGTGCTGACGTGTGGGGGGGTGCATCATGGTGGACCGCAAGCCGTACCCGAGCGACGTGGGGGA
>JAABUU010004138.1_pt1 | contig 17514 bp, 18 predicted proteins | sample 5559301 | NCBI WGS metagenome assembly JAABUU01 (sample SAMN10711884, study PRJNA513360) | rock metagenome | isolation source: Antarctica rocks | place: Antarctica: Victoria Land, Richard Nunatak white | reverse complement strand
TAAGAGAGATGATTGATAATGTAATATGTGTGTGATGCCTGGACGTGTCTGGTCTAGACCGCTGCGAGGATAGCCTCTACAATAGAGCGAGACATTCTTCTCCCCAATCACAAGTCATATCTACACGCGCCACACGCAGTTTAACACGCCAACTCCCTCGAAGCCCATGACTTTTCCATGCCTATCTCTTTTTCCGGTGGCGACCCATCCGAACTCCCAACACCATGCTTCTACACACCCGACTGCGACGAGAAAAGAAGAACGAATCAGTAAACGGCCGTAACTTTCCACCCAACCTGCAGCACCCTCGCCGCCGTGAACGAAACAAGCCCACCGACATAGCACATGGCAGTGAAGAGAATGAGACCGCGATAACGGCCGCCGTCAGCCGTCAGGATCTGGCCTGCGATCGGAATGCCGGTCAAAGTCCTAAAACGTTCCCCATCATCAGCAAAAGAAGCGCATTTTTACGTCATCCACGCACGAATAATCGACTGGGGGGGGGTGAACCTACCCGAAACTAACAACGGTGTAACAAGTAGCGTAATACCTCCCATAACTTTCCGTGCGACAGAGCTGCCCAACACAGACGGGAGTCAGGGAGATATTGCTCCCGCTCGCGAAGCCGAACAGGACGGCGTAGAGGCACATGAGCGGGACGCTATTGCGGGCGGGCAGCCAGAGGGCGAGGGTGGTGAGCAAGCACATCGCGACGGTGAGGATCATGGTGTTGAAGCGGCCGAGGCGGTCAGCGACGTAGCCGGGCAGCCAGCGGCCGAAGAAGGAACCCGCGTTGACGACGGCGAGGAGCTGGTAGGCGAAGGCGGGGGCGACGTCGTGGCCGAGCGCGTACGAGGAGATGTAGGCGAGCGGGACGAAGAGACCCCATTCGATGAAGAAGACGCCCGTCGTGGTGAGGGCGAAGGTTGGGTCGCGGAAGATGGTGAAGTCCGGGAGCACGCTGGTGCGGGTGCCGGTGGCGGGCCGCAGCCGGGAACGGATGAGTAGGTTGGCGAGGGCGAGGAGGAGGATGAAGATGAGGCCCATGACGCGCGTCGTCCAGGCGAAGCCGATGCGCGGGAACAGGGCCTGCAGCATGATGGGAAAGACGATGCCGCCGATGGAGCCGCCGGTCGCGGCGAGGCCGGTGGCGGTGCCGCGTTTGGCGAGGAAGAAGTGGCCGATGGAGGAGACGGCGGGGGTGAAGATTAGGGAGGTGCCGATGCCGCCGAGGACGCCGAAGACGAGGATGAAGTGCCAGTATGCTAGTATCGGGAGTTAGCCATGGTAGGTATAGTTGAGCTATGGATAGAGGGAGACGGTATAGTAGTTACCAGTGCAGATGCCCAAAAGAAAGGAGCTCGCCAGAAGAAAAAGAGTCCCGGCGAAGACCAACAACCGTGGACCTTTAGCGTCGAAGACCGGCCCGATCTGGATGCCGCAGAAGAAAGCAAGGAAAACGTAGAGACTGAAGATCCAGCCGATGGTGCCTTGACTGTAATCGCTCAATTGGTGCGTGCTGAGGTAGGCTTGGAAGGCCCCGATCGTGTTCATCATCCCGAAGGCTGCCAGCATGCCACTGAAAGAGCCGAACACGACGAGCCATGCACGCAGACCACCTTCGGGGTAGGTGACCTCCTCCTCCGTCTTGACCGAGGCCGGATCACCCAGCGCCTCTTTGCTCTCATCTGGAAAACGGATCGCACAGGGCTCATTCTCCGCAACATAGCTCTCCTTCTCTGCGTCCGGCTTGCTTCTGCCTATCTCGTCCGGAGTCGGTATCTGTGGTGCATCCATCCTGACAGCCGTAATGGCCGCATTCGTGGAGTGCACTCCATGTCCGTCGGTTTTGTGGGTCATCAATCTGTTGCGCTCCGGTAACGACGTAGTCCTAGCTAAGCTGTTCCTTCTCTTGTAGCTTCCCTGAGTCGCAGACGATACTCAACTTCCACGACACTTTGGGTCAAATGAGTTCCTGGCATGTTCTATGAATTGCCTTTTCCTAATTGCGGAGTAGAGGTGTCATGCTAGGCATCTTTAGCGTTCCCGGCATCTTCAAGCAGTCCATTAAGTTAGGGGATCGACAAACCCAGTTGTCGACCCCCGGAAAGTCCTGCGTCATTGGCATGCCTGAATAAAGTAGGAAAGCCAAATGATATTGATGCTTCATGAGATGATAGCTTATAACAGTCCAGGTATAGTCCATGGATAGGAATTGTATGATTCTCTCTGGTGGATGCATTTCCAAGTAAGCTGGCATGACTGACAAACTTGATAAGAAGCCAGGGTTAGGAGAAGGTGATGAGATGATGGGTCCTCGACCCGCCATCGTCATGCCTTCGCATGGAATATACAGATCGAGCAAGTCTATCTTATCAAACATCGTAGACTGTGGACTGTACCGTCGGGTCGGCCCAACTAATGACCGATGGACCACTGCTTGAGGCAACTTGTATTGTCTGATGCGGGCGACTTTGCTGCACGGTCACGTAAAGCATAGAATATGTTGATTGTGGAATACCCAACAATGTATGTGTGTGGGAAGGCGTGAAGCGAGATTTTTGAGAGGAAATGTATGGCTGTGTTATGTATGAATTGTACTCGTATGTGCAGTCCGATATACGGATTAGGAGCTCATCTGAAAGCTAATGATGACCATAAAAGTACGCCTGGACAACCACCAGCATCAGCCTCGCAGATAAACACCAATAAGGAGATTGTGCACCATATATAACAGGTGGGATGCTACCCGGAATGCTTAACATCGAACAGTGAAGGTAGAGTATAATCAAAAGTCTTTGAGTTCCTGTTTTTCCTCAAACGCCAACAATCCTGACCCTTCCACATCTACAAGCATGGCCGTCGTAAGAATGATCACTGCGCCGAGGAAAACGAACACTGTTTCCTAACCAAGGACAGGGGTACTGAGGTTAGCGCTTTCGAACGTTGCATCGGTTGATGCTGGGATCGAAACGCGGCGAGCAAGGAAGCAGCGCGTCTAGATACGAGATGGTCGTTATACATTATAATATCTTATCGGCGTTGTTTTCTTTATTGGGAGCTGGTATGACTTCCACCTCCTCGGCCGCTTCGGGAATTGATGGACAATATCGATTCAGCACTTGCTTGAGCGCTGGCCGACGGATTGGTTTGGGGAGGAAGTAGTTCATGCCTGAAGCAATGCACTCTTTGATGTTGTTCTCCTCTGCAAACGCCGTAAGTGCCACTATTGGGGCGGAGAAGCCCAATTCGCGGATGAGGCGCGTGCTTTGGAGACCGTCAAGGTTTGGCATCTACCAGGGACTGCGTCAGCAATGGTAGACATGTCACTTGTGAGGGCTTACCTGGATGTCCATGAAGATCAAGTTGTAGAGCTTTTGCTGCACCATGCTTTCCTTGACCAGATCCAAAGCCTCCTGACCATCCTTTGCGAGTGTCACGTCTAGCACGTGTTTGTCAGCGTTGACTCTCGCACGCGGTTTGACAACAGCCTACCATAAATATCTTCTAGCTTTAGCATGCGAAGGACTACCTCTTGATTGACTGTGTTATCCTCCGCCACCAACACCCGGACCTTATTGCTACTACGCGAAGCGTCCACTGCAGCTCTTTCCATCGCCTCCAGCTGCTGCTTAGGTGTATCTAGAGGAGGGCTCGTCGCAAAGAATGGCTGGCTAAATCCAACCAAGCGTGGATTGATGGGGACATTGAACGCGTTGGACTCTTTGCCAACAGTAGGTGCGGACTTGATCGAGAGATCGGAACACGAGCCGGCTCTTTGCAGTACCCGACCGCCACCTAGTGAGTTGGGGTCGGTATCGCTGCGAGTATGGAGATTGACTGTGGAACTCGTGCTACTGCCGGGACGTTCCTTGGTGAATTTCAGAGGTATTCGGAGAGTGAAGGTACTCCCAACCCCTTCTTGGCTCCTCAAACTGATGGTGCCGCCCATTAACCGTGCTAGCTGCGAACAGATACTCAATCCAAGTCCCGTACCCGCGTACTTTTTACTGAGACCCAGATCGCCTTGAACAAATGGTTCAAAAACGAGCCGTTGTTGAGATTCGGGTATGCCTGGCCCAGTATCCTCAACTTCGAATTCGAACCAAAGGTTCCTTGCGTTGAGGGGAGGAGGAGATGTAGATCGTTCGCGAAGAGCAAACTGCGGCCGAGCTTTGCTTGTGCCTCTGACATTCGTCTCCGAGAGACCGTCCGGAGAGTTGGCCCTTACCGCACTTGGTACTGGTGACGTGGTGGAAGAATCTGAAGCGTGACCATGTCTGGTTCTGGAAATCCTTGAGGATGAGTACTGCTTGGACAGCTTCACTTGTGCGGAGTCCTTACGACTGCTCGGCTTGTCTTCCACGCTACCAAGACATTTGATCTTTACTTCCACAGAACCTCCAGGTGGGGTAAACTTCAGAGCGTTGCTGACCAGATTAATAATCACCTGTAGAATCCTGTGTTGGTCACCCCAAAGGTACATGTCTTTTACATTTCCTATGCCAAAAGGGCCATGGCTCTGCGGAGAAGGTACACTGGAGGCGGCCTCAAGCGAGTCTGGTGGTGCATGAAAGGTTACTCCAAGGCTGATAACCCCTTCTCTCGCCTGGTTGTCGAAGATTGATAAGATCTGAGAACTGACGTCTGCCAGGCGGAATTCCTTTTCATCCAAAGTAAGCTGCTGGCCAATCTCGTTCTTACTGAAGGTTAAAAGGTCGGTAAGCAGATGTAAGAGAAGATCGCCTGATTTGTAAATGATGCCAAGCGATCTTTTGATTCTTGTCTGGTCCTCTTCCTGCATACACACCGTACACATGCCAAGTATACCGTTGAGCGGAGTTTTGAGTTCGTGGCTAAGGTATGTCAGCTTGAGAACCTCTTCATGGCGTTGGTGCAGACGTTGAAGGACGTGGAGCTGTCGCGATGTGTTACTGCATATATCCTAATCAAGATAAAGCGTACCTGATATTTGCGATGAACAAGGTTTTGCTCTTATCGGCAGCCTCTGCGGCCTTCTTACTTTGTTCTAACTCTTTTGTCCGCTCTTTGACTCTCTCTTCAAGCCTTTCATACTGCATCATGAGCTCTTCAGACATCTCGTTGAATGTCCTTGTGAGATCAGTAAGCTCGTCATGTACGATATGCTTCCCATCGTGCACTTTTCCGGGGATACGGAACGATTGCCCACCGTCCCGCTCTGGACGCTTCGATTTACGTTCACGTCTGTGACACCCCCAACTTGATAAACTGCTGATGAAGCCTTCTTTTTTGGCGGCTTGAGCCGCATCGGCGTCATTGAAGGATATGTCATTGTTTTGGTTATCATTTGAGTTGAAGGAATGTGAGCTGGCGTCGTCCGAGCTGAAACTGTATGGGTCCACGGTTTTCTTCGTAGCTTCCCGCAACCGCCTGATTGGCCTAACTGAAAAATGCGCGATAGGTAATACAAGGAGGAGTATGACACCGGTGGTCCCGAACGCGCAGGCCAAGAGAACGTTCCGAAGATGGCTAATTGGTGCGATGACCTCGCCGTGATCCTGCTCAACCAAGAGCACCCAATCAACGAAGTTTGTTAAGAGCAACGAATAACCCACAGAGACACTCTTGTTCTCCTCATTAGTCGTAGATATCAAGCTTCCCGGCTTGGTGGTGGTGAAGGCATTAAGTACTGCCGGGTAGTCCTGCATCATGAAAGGCGTGTTCGGCTCGCCGTAAGCATGTTTAGAATGCCTAATACCCCGAGATTCGTTTTGCAAAGGTGGCAGTATAAAGTGGACCTCTTGTTTGCCTGCTGCCGTTACGTTCGCTGTAGACTTGCCGGTATCAGTCAGGTCCGGAGGAAGTTTGTTGTTCGGACTTGTGGGTCCAACAAGCAACACAGTGCCCGTGTTATCGAGACCCTCCAGTGAGCTGACAACATCGTATACCATCTGCGCGTTCACCACCACAGTCATCCAACCGAGAGTATCTGCGGCAGAGGTGTTGTTGGTGACAGGCACGGTAATGGATAGCAGCGAGAGCGAAGCGTTTATCTGCCACGGCCCCAGCAATAGCGTTGAATCTGAGTAGAGCGGGTCGCCGTTAAAGAAGGCGGCCGAAGAGTTATGAGTGCTGTTAATGACCGAGGTGGTGTACGTAAAGTTCGGATATAGTGATGGAGGATACCCTAGACCAATGTCTCCTAGAAATAAAGCTGTGCTATTCTGATATGAATATGGTAGTTGTATTTTACCTCGGATACCATCGCCTGTGATGTTGAGCAAACCGTGAGGATCCCCAATACCAGTGCCGTTTTTGGAAAACAGAATGACTTGGAGGAGTAGAGCAGAGGTTGGCCCGCCCCCTATGGCAGTCTGCAGATCGGCAGCGGCTCGGGACCAGTTCTCTTGGGTGTTGTTGCCCTCATTATACAGCAAGAGAACATTCTGCACCACTATCCGCGTCGACATCGCCTGAACACTGGATTGTAGGAGTAGTAGATTGGATGATAACTGGGCGGCCTTGAGAGATGCAGTAAGAGAGAGACTGGAGAGCCTTTTCACCGGATCAGCAGGCTCAGATACCGCAGAAGCTTGATCAGAAGGCGACCTACCTGATGTTGACCACAAAGGAGTAATTGTTGACCCACTGCACAGTACATCAGTACTGGAAGGGAGTGCTTATCGGATTCGGTTGATACTCACAGTTGCAATGGCCACCACGGCCAAGGCCACAAGGGAGGTCACCAGAACCAGGAGCGCCAGCTGCTCGCGTATTGGGATTCGCATGTTTTGAGGTTGAGGTCCTTATATAGGAGACCTTCGATCCGGAGAAAGCCTTGTGGAGATCCACAACCCTGCCACTCCCACAACGTCCTCCCACCCACCGAATCCAGATGGCCGGTCTGCGGACCGCTGATACCGCAAGGCTCCCGGCGTATCTGGGCGGTCGTTACGTTCCCGTGCTTCCCTGCACCCACCCACACCACTCGATTCCTCCACGGCCAATGGAAGAACTGTGCCGATGGTGAGCGTGAGCAGAGAAGCTTGAACCCTGCCGAAAAGCTATGGTCCTCGCGCGGGTCGTACCGCTATCAGTGCACCGCAGAGTTACCAGGTGTACTAGTATACAACTTGTAGTCGTTGCTGCAGGAGGTTAGCGTACATTCTGCCGCCCGTTCGAGAACCCATGCTCGGGAGTTTATATTTAGGCACTTAACGTTATGTACACGGTAGTAAATACACCTCGTAGACGTCGTGGTCAGCTTTCAGAACTTCAGTAACAATATTAATGAACCAAAACCGAGTACATATAATCAAAAATCGAATTCCGAATGAAGTGTCCCAAGTCTACTCCTGTCTGGAATTCAAGCGTGTGCACAGGTTGTTGCTCAGTCAGACTTGGGATACCTTCCAGGTTTGCTTCAGCTTCTCAACTTATCATTACCTACTTTGTATAATCAGATCGATACGAGATCTTCAGTACGAAAACGCTACTCCAGAATAACAATTTCTATGTAAATGTGTTGACTGAAGCTGGAGCGGGATCGGGAGCGTCGGGTCTGTGTGTGATCTCAGTCGCGTGGATATTACCTAAGAACTTAATATCCTGTAAGTCTTTCGTACGATCAGGAAACCCCTACCTAACCCTACACGAAGACCTTGAGTCGTGCATTTCGAGGGGATCTCTGACCGAACGTGTAAGGTCGGGAACCTCCGCAGGCGTCAAGCGCGTCCTTATCGATAGCGCGGAGCCCTGCAACACTTTAAGGTAACCTTCAGTACGAAGTAGACTTGAACTCTTCTCGCCATCTGGTTGGTTGAATCACACAGGAAAGAGGAGTATCGCGCCAGGCCCGCAGACTGGCAGGCTTGCAGGCCAACCTTCCCCCAACCTCTTCCGGCCCTGAGGCCAACCATAACCTTCTTCACGTCATGGCGGTCAACCACGAGCGCGCAATGGTCGTGATATTCTGGTGCAATGCTCGCGTTTCTGCATCGTTTCTCTTCTACATCAAGCGAACAAGATGCGAATCTTGTCCGCTTTTGAAACGCTTGCCTCTGACTCATAGTTGCGGTCGCGCGTTTTCGAATCTTTTGGCTAGATGATCAGGTTGTTTTATGTTTGAGGGATGCCTCGTTCATTCCTGAGGTGTCTTTCATTTCGAATCTTGCAATGATGCTTGCCCACGATTTATACTAGGAAAATTCAATCGCAATATTGTATTGAGTTACAAAATTTCGTATCCGACAGATCAATTCTACATCCTTTCATCAATACTGAAGCTTCAAAGGCAGACACTCGGTTAGGGCGCAATTGCTGGAAGAATCCGGGTACATCTGTATGGAGGTCTCTTCGTACGGTCATGATGTACTTATCTAACACCCCTTTTCAAACAAGGCAAACAGCAAATACCGATATGCTTATCGCCCATGTCGTCCGGTTCCGCCTTCCTACGATTTTGGTGGACCGACAACACCCGCAATGCATTTCTCTCACATGTCGCAAAGGATGATCTTCACTCAGTTCGCCTCGCCTGCCATGACTTCAGCGTTCGTGCCGCCCCTTTACTTTTTAGAGAGGTCGCTGTCACTTTTCGCCCGAGTTCCTTCACCAAACCAGCACGGATGGCCGCACTGCAACGAATAGGCCATCATATTGAAACATTTCAATTCAATATGTCACATGGCCCAGAGACGTTTCTACCTCCTCTCCTGGATCCTGTAACTGGAGAGGAGCAGACCTTCGTCTATACGCCTCATATCCAATCATCCAGAGTGTCCGCGTCGCGGCTCAGTGTCCCTAAGTATGGAAGCTGGGAGATGACGGATTTATTGGTGAAACAGTACCCACCACTGTTTCACGCCGCCACCGATGTACCTTCATTCATTCGAGCCTTCTCCGCCATGCCTTGCATGACCCACCTCGTTATCTCCTGTCCAGGCCAAGACTCCGCCCTACGGTACCGGCGAAGCGTTGTCGACTATGCCCTAATATCCGTCCGGATTGCTGCCGAGCGAGCTTCTCTCCCATCTCTCAACACACTCTCGCTCCTTCCGATACACCCTTCGGGTGTTTTCTACCTGCGTCCAATTATGAGCTTCGGCACCTTGCCTAACTCGGTGAAGCGCTGGACCCAGATCGACAGACTTGCAATCCATATGGACAGCTGCCCTTTCGACTCTCAGACTCCGGTCGATCATCTTAGGCTCTTACACTCTTACCTTGAACTATTCAAGCCGTCTTTGAAACGTTTCCTGTTTCGCTGGAGGGGAAACAAAGGCCCCTCGCCGCTCTCCTTCTCCACCGAGCCGTGTTTCCTACCATCACCTTCTTACAACACATCATCTGCGGCGTGTCCGACACGTTCGACCCGTCCTCCAGGATCTCTCAGATTTCCGAGGCTGAGGTACATGGAACTCGAGAACGCCGTCCTGGACGCGACCCAGATCTCAAGCTTCATAACCTCACACCGGCGCACGCTCTACGAATTCAATTTCGAAGACGTCATCCTCCGCACCGGAACCTGGGAAGAAGCTTTGGCCCCGTTAACACGGATCAGCGGCAGCGAGACGTGGAAACAGAAGGCCGAGGAAGTGATGGAGGTTCCCATTATCCTTGATGCAGTCGGCTTAGGCAAAGGAGAGATGGAGCAAGTGATGTGGGAGTCAGAGAAGGAGCGGAGTAAGTTCAAGGAGAGGAAGTTATTCGGAGGGCTACACAAAGCAGGATCGAGGGGAAGAGAAATATTTTGGGGTGGTCCTGAACACATGAAGAAGTTCCTGAGGAGTTCCATATTCAGCTGGCGATAGGGTCAATTGGGTGTTTGGAGTCTAAGGCTTAAACGGCGATTCCGGGAATTGCACCGACCTGGTGCTGCTTTAGAGATTATGTTAACGTGATTATGAACTCATGTGTCCAGCATCTTAATATTGTGCTAATGGTGATGGAGGTGGTTGCGCGTGACTAAGGCCTCGGCAATGGTCCGGCCGGGCTCGTCTTCACATGCAATTCAAGGCTGCACATCATCATTGTAAGCACTCGTGATACGACTGCAAATAAATCCCCAGCCATAGATATTTCCTTTACATATCACATTGCGCTCAAACTTCTTCTCTATTCGACCGTTCCTCCGTGACTGAAATCAACCTTCGTGTGAAGAGAGAGGTTCCTTCAGCAATCTGGACCAGTTGCGTCACCCTTAGAATCAAGCATATCAACATCGCCATGTCACTCAAAATCGGTATGTCTAGATAGCCTTACCTTTGGAATGACATGCACTGAGTCCTACGTGTAGACGCCTTCCCTTCATCCGAAGCGTTCGATCTGATCAATGACTCCCTGCGATCCGACGAAGCCGAGCGCAAAGACGCCATCAAGAAAGGCAACGCAATATTCGCATTCACGCTCAAGAACAAGGAAGGGCAGGTCGAGAGCTGGTACATAGACTTGAAGGAGAAGGGAGAGGTGGCGAGAGGCACGGGACCGGAGGGGCAAAAGACCAATGGTATGCTCGTCGCAGCTTGCTGCCCTCACTTGCCCGTTCTCTTCTGTCCGCGCTTACTTCAAGCCGAACACGAGGGACTGGAGTCAAGAAGAGAAGCAAGCAGGTGCTAATAATCCTGTTAATAGTCACATTATCTCTATCTGACGAGGACTTTGGCAAACTGATCAGCGGCAAGGCCAACGCGCAGAGGCTATTCATAGCAGGCAAGCTGAAGGTCAAAGGAGACGTTATGAAGGCTACGAAGATGGAGCCCATACTGAAAAGGGCGCAGACGAAGGCGAAGCTGTAGGGAGTATTTTAGGTTATGGAAGTTTTGATTGTGGTGATGCGATATATCCAAGAAATCCTTCGAACACTTCTCCTCAGTTCGGTATACCGCAGTGACATGAACCTACTATCATCACTGTCCTTATCGTACTTATGGAGCCAGGGGGAGAAACGGGCCTTTTCGTACCTTCGGGTAAGACGTTTGATATGAGTAAGGTAGTACCTAAATCTGAGCATCATGGACAACCAGGTTTGTACTTACAGTACCTCCTTACAAATACCTCTGTAACTGTACTGTAATTCGTAGGTGTGGTGATGATGACTCTGGCACGTGATCGGCTAGCGTAGATATGTCTTGGCGTTCTTTCTTCGGGAAAGGCCCTCCTCCTAACCTTTGTGCAATTATTATTTGCTTGACAACAACCGGCCCCGCTGTCTCAGTTTCGCGTCTATCCCGAGTTCCTCAACTTCACAATCCCTTTCATGACACACTCGACTTCGATGGTGGAAGTTCTTGTCTGTGGTAGTGTCTGGCTCTTGGTGTTGTTGACGTATACTCTCTGATTCCGTGTTGCGCTTCGTTCCTTCCGGAAGCACAACTGAGCTTTGCGCGCGAAACTTGAGGAAGGTTCGCCCTCCGACTCAACACAACAATAACAATTCTCCCACATTCAAGTCCTCCGAAACCTTCACACTACCTACATGAACGCACCCCAAAACCTCTTCACCGCTTCGACACATATTCCACTTCACTACTCGTTCTAACTCTTCAACTCTGCTTCTTCTATCCATCTCGAACAGTCGAGTCTCTCAATCCCCAACAACATTCAGCCGGCTCACCTAGCCAACACGAAAACCAGACAGCGCATCATGTCGAAAAGAGGCGCCGACGTGCAGGGTGGTCGCGATGGGTGGTTCACAAATCCCGCTGGCAATGCCGGAGCTGGCATGGATACGCCCAGACGAGCAACGGCTGCTCAGCTGGCGCAACGAAAGTAAGTCCTTCATTTCTCACGACTCTTTTCCTTGTCCGCACCCAGTGTTCACCTTGTCAAACCGTCCGGCGACACGTAACATCTATTACCCGAACAACCTTACATTGAGACGCCTCGGATATTCTATGGTCACAATTGAGACCTTCTGGTGGTCCGCTCAGCTACAAAGTCTCTGAGTGCTTGAGAGCTAATGGGTTTACAACTAGGATCGTACGGGGTAGACTGACACGTCGCCACCCGACCGCTGGAGGATTGCCAATCTACGACCCGCCCGAGCACGAACAAAAAATGGCGAGTCCATTCACTAATATCAACCCCAACATACTCAGTAATAACGCGCCGGGCAACGCGGACCAGCAATCTCAGCAGTCAGACACGCCCCCTCCGCTGCAACATCGTGGAACCCTTTTCGGACTCAGGCAAATCTTTCCCACTAACCACGCATCTGGCAAGGACACTAGCACAGATACTTCGGCATCTCCTGGCTCTACGTTCAGTTTTACTGGTCCGACCAATGTGAATAATCCATTTACGCCCGGAAACATACCGATTCTCCATCCCAAATCCTTTTCGGGTACAGAGGGCAGTGTAGGTGGTGGCCACACAGGTTTCAGAGGCTCTATCTTCACTCTTACTGCTGGAAGAGATTCCGTACCACAGTTCGCGCCAATGCCTTCCGAGCCATTGAACTATCTGTCCAGCGATGCCGATAAAAGCACACAGCCTGAAGAAACAAGCAAGACTGCCCAAACACCAACAACGACCAACGTCTTCGGACAAAAGGCTGTGGAGCAAGACAAGCTCACCCCAGCCACGACCAACATCTTTGGGCGAAGCATTACTTCTACAATGCAGTACAGTTCACCGAGCAATGTCTCCGTGCAAAGCGCGGAGAAGATGCAAATCTCACCAGACATTACGTCAGCGAAGGGTGATGCGCCTAAGACGGGAGCTTTCTCTTTCCTGTCCCAGTCACAAAAGGATACTTCGACTGAAGTCAATCCTCAATCAGGTGCGGCCAATCTGTTCTCAAAATCATCCCAGCCGCCGTCGACGCCCAACCCAATTTCGACGACCACAGACGCGTCAACCGTCAAAAATAACATCATCGGTGCGAGCTCTCGCCCTTTTGCTACCCTTAAATCAGCTTCTGCAGCTCCTAAGATTGGTAACACTAAGGGTTTGTTTTCTGGCCTGCTAATGCCCCCTTCTACTCCATCACCTCTGGCAAGTAAACAACATTCCTCAACAGCCGAGACTCCGATCCAGAAGGAGAAGTTGACCAACGGGGTCAGCAAAACCCCATCATTTGCACAAGCCACAGGAGGTTCTCAAACCTCGAACATCTTTCGAGACATCGTGGGCAGCTCCAAAGCTCCGGCCATGGAAAGTCAGAAGGAGAAGTTGACGAATGGAATCAACGGAGCCACTCCGGTTTCACAAACCAAGAAGATGCCTCAGCCATTCAACTCGTTTGGAAACACTCCAAAACAACCCACAGACCAAGCCTCGAACAAAGACGCCTTATTTATGGGAATGCCGCCACCTGCACCTGCCCACTTTACGGAAGATCAGAAGAAACAATATGTCACCCTCTATCGCATTCGCTCGCTCGACTTAAGCTTTCAGAAGCATATTTCAAGCCTGACAGAGGTAAAGCCTGGAGACGTAGAGCATGCAGTTCGCTTCTACACGGAGACACACGAGAAGATCATTGCTGCAGGGGGTTTACCTCTCGAGGGGCTCCGAGGCAATAAGAGAAAACTCGCAGGCGATGAGACTTCGGAGGAGAGTGGTAGCCCAGCCAAGAAGTCGAAACCAGAGTCTGTAATGACTCCTACCTTGCAAAAAACCCAAGGATATTCAAATTTCCATCAATTCAGCAATCTCAAGTCCAATACCCAAACCACAGTAACGAACGGCAGCTCCAACGAAGCTACGCCAACGAAGTCGAAGCCAGAGTCTGAAGGAACCCCTACCTTCAAAAATCCCCAAGTATTTTCAAACTTCAATATGTTCGGCCATCTCAAGAGCAATACCCAAGCCGCGGTAACGAACAGCAGCTCCAACGAAGCTACGCCAAAGAAGTCGGGGCCAGAATCTGAAGGAACCCCTACCCCGCAGACTTTCAAAGAGCCTCCGACTTCTAACATCTTCAACAACCTCAAGGGCAATTCTCAGACCCCCATAACGAACAATAGCTTCAACGGAGCTAGTGCCGCCAAACCTCCCAATTTCAGCATTCCGACATTCAATCCGCCCACTTTTGGTTCAGCAAAGCCGGCCAACTTCTTGGCTCAGTTCGGTCAGTCCGTGGCAGAAACCGAACGAAAGGAGAAGGCAAAACGAAAGGCAGAGGATTTCGACTCGGACGAGGATGATGAAGCCGAATGGGAACGAAAGTACGCTGAAGAGCAGCGTATGAAGAAGCAAAAACTCGCGGACGCTGCGAAGGGCAAGACTGCCAAGTTCGTCCCTGGTAAAGGTTTCGTAATTGAGGAAGATGAGCAGAGCACGGGAGGACACTTTGACACTGCAGCGAGCACCAGTCCCTCTACGCCATCTACTGTAGGGGGAGCATCTGTCTTCGACAGTGATACTCCCCAGACCGTCAGCATGCCGAACATTTTTGGGCACCTGTCCGAGAAGCAACCCGCTATTACACCTGGAAAAAGCCTCTTTGACCGAATTTCGAAAGACGAAAACGGGAAGAACATTAGGGAGCTCCCGAAAAACACTGGAAGCTCGCTATTAGTCCCTTCGGCAGTTACTTCGGTAGCCTCCTCACGTGCCACATCGCCTGGGTTAACGACAGACACGGGTGGAGAGAGCGCCAACGACTCCAGCGCTGAAGGTGCTGATGCTGAGACCACAAGTAATACGCAACAGCTCAATCTGACCACTGTGGGACCGGGTGAAGAAGACGAAGAAGTTTTGTTCCAGGTCCGTGCAAAAGCATTGATGTGGCTTGCTGAGGCGGAAGACGAGCAGACAAAGCAAGGTTGGCAGAACAAAGGAGTCGGCTCGTTCCGTCTCCTGAAGCACCGCAAAACCGGCAAAACTCGCATCGTCATGAGATTGGACCCGAGTGGTAGGCTTGTTTTGAATACTGCGCTACTGGACGGTGTGAAATATGAACATCAAGCCCCCGCCTCAGTCAAGATGGCTGTCGTTGCAGAAGATGGCAAGCTAAGGACTTGGGTGATCAAAGTGAAGAAGGACGATGATGCAGTAAAACTGGCGAACATCCTGGAGGAAAGCAAGTCCTTATAGGGACTCGTTTCGCTCTGGTCCTGGAGTCTGGTTGGTGCGATGGAATGGGGTCTATTGATGTTTTTTGTATCGTCTTCTTGCATAGCACAGGTTGGATTTGGCGTTTTTGTATATTTCTTTCTGTCTGCTCCCCTCTGAGCCTGGAACCCTTTCGGTCTATATTGTGTGCCTTCTGGGGCTGGACAGTCTCTCTGAGGCTGACCTACCAGAAGGCCATAGTTGGAACCGAAAGGTTGATCTGCCAAGGGGGGGGAGTGGCTCCTCGATCAGTTTCGACTCCTTGCTTCGGGGCTGGACAGTGTCTCCGGACGCTGACCTACCGCTGCCTGGAGTCGGGCTGGTCGAGAAGTTGACTGTTGGGTCGGTCGAGGATTGTGGTCGGTCACTTCCTGCCTCGACTGACCCAAAACGTCTGTATCCTTTAGTCTGTACATGGTTAGCCGGGCATTCGTTCATAGACATAGACAAGTTACATTCCTCACGTTCTGAACGAACTACAACCTAATGCTACTTTACTTCGTGCCATATTGCTATCTCAGTATGTCTCTCCCGGAGTCTGAGTGTAGTGGCGATGCCGAAGTATTTGTGACTCGCTCTATCTGCTTCTTAAACGTCCATGAGTCAGTTTGAGCGTGACGGAGGTATTCCGCAGGCTCGACGATAATATCAGGCAGACTGCATGTGATAACTTTGCTATCATACTACGTATTGATCACTGAGAGGCAACATCACTGGTAAGTATTCGATCATGCTTGAAGGGTTGCCGGCGGAGCTGCTATTCCACATTGCAAACTGTGAGAGATACCTCTTCAGTTCCATCTCCACGATATTGACGCCTCTCCAGTCCTTGAACCGCTCGACATTGTCCGACTACAAGCCGTTTCCCAACGCCTCTTCAAACTCGGCCGCGACAATCAGCTATGGAAAATCCTGACCTTCGACAGCTCCCTTCCCCGTGCCAGCTATTGGGCACGAGCAAAACAGCGCTCGGCTGCGACATCAGCACTTGTACAACAAGCAGCATGCAACTCGACACACACCCGTGATGCCTCTCTCCATGACCTTCGCGATCAACCCGGCCTGGGACACTCTGGGGTGACAGAGAGGGGTGGCAAGTGGAACGAGAGGACCAGGGCATTGGCGCATTGGGATCCTTCCTATCCGACCGAGAAGGTGGATTGGTATGGCGAATACATAGCCCGGCACGCGCCGCTTTCGATGGACTGGCTGCAGCACCCGACCGCTTCTGGAGACCGAGGCGGTCGGGGCCAGAAGCGCGAGGTCCAGGGCATGGCGCTGTTCGACGCGTACGACGCTGGAGGCGCGAACAGGGTGGTGGCTCCTCTAGACGACGGAAGCGTGTGCCTGTGGGACATCAGCGAAGCCGACAGCACAACACGCAGCCGGCAGGGTCGAATCGCCGCCCGGAGTAAAGCCGGCCTGCTATCCATCGACGACGCCAACACCCCAAGCTGGCCGGACCCGGCGTACGCGAGAGCAAAGACGAACAGCACCGGCGTCGTAGAGTGCATCAGCGTCGACGACTTCCGAAAGACAGCGTACGTCGCCGTGCAGAGCACGTTAAACGAGGTGGATCTGTCAACGCTCCAGCTCATCTCGCACGAACACTACCCCTCCCCCATCTCCGCCCTCTCCGAAGCGCGCCATCCCCTCCCCCTGACCGTCGGCACCGCCCTGAGCCTGCACCTGCACGACCCGCGCCACGCCCACAACGCCCGCACGCCACACGACGCCGCCGACGTCCTCGACCGCGTCGCCACCTTCCCCGCCTCCCCGCCGCGCGCCCAGCCGACCGGCCTCCCAAGGCGTGACTTACCCATCCCCGCCCCGCTGTTCCAGCCGGGCCCGCTCGCCATCCTGCACCTCGACCCCCTCCGCCCGCACCACCCCGGCCCTCATCACCACCAACACGGCGCCCACGCCTCCATCTTCGTCGCCGGCCGCTTCCCCAGCATCCTGCACTACTCCCGCCGCGCCTTCCCCCGCCTGCACGCCACCATCCACTCCGGCGCCCGCCTCTGCTCGCTTACCAGCCTCCCCTTCAACGCCGCCGCCGCCCCCGGCACCACCTTAGTCGCAGCGGGGGAGTACAACGGCAAAGGCTCGCTAGAGCTCTACGGCCTCTCCCCTCCTGCCTCCTCCTCCTTCTCCCCCTCCCCTCCCTCCTCCCCCTCCTCCTCCTCCACGGACATCAGCGCCCCACCATCGACGTTCAAAAACCGCGTCAGCGCCTCCGCCTCCAAGCTCCTATCCGTCGCGCCGCATGGCACGCGCCTCGTGTACGCCGACGCCAACGGCGCGCTGCGGTGGGTGGAGCAGGATGGCGCGACGGCCGTGCGGGGCTGGAATATTGATGGGTCTGGGTCTGGGTCTGGGTCTGGGTCTGAGTTCCGACGGCGGGGAGGCGGGGCAGGGGGTGCGCGGTTGGGGGGTGGCTTGTTTGGCGGTGTTGATGGTGGGAGCGGGGGC
>JAABUU010004137.1_pt1 | contig 17514 bp, 18 predicted proteins | sample 5559301 | NCBI WGS metagenome assembly JAABUU01 (sample SAMN10711884, study PRJNA513360) | rock metagenome | isolation source: Antarctica rocks | place: Antarctica: Victoria Land, Richard Nunatak white | reverse complement strand
GTGATCCACCCCCGGGGTGTGCACCACCCCGTAGGGGTCGCCGTAGGCGTCGACCGCTCCCACCAACTCGGATTGGGCGAGTAACCCCGGCAGCCGGGTCCGCCCATCCGGGATCTGCCCCGTTGCCCCCGCCACCACCAGGGTGCGGCCCGCTTTCGCCGACCACCCGAACACGGCCCGGCCGAGCAGCCGCTGATACCCGCTGTGCCCGTCGGGGCCGTGGGCGATCATCGGGGTCAGCACCAGCACCGAGGCCACCAACGTGATCGCGGCGGCGATCAACCCGAAGCCCATCAGCATGATCACCACGATCACCGCGGCCACCCCCACCAGGATGCTCGCCGCCATCCCCATCCCCAACACACCCGGGCGCCGCGGCGCCCGCAAATTGCCGTACGTGACCCGCTCCACCGGTTGCTGTGTCGTCATGATCTAGCTCCCATCCGTCTGGGCCGCCCCGGACGGGCCACCCTCGCTGTCCTCCACCGACCCCGCCGCGGCATCACCCACCTGCTGCGCCGCCGACCACGCCGCCCCCGCCGGCCGCCACGTCGGACGGGCACCACCACCCCCACCGGCACCATTCGCGCCGGAACCGGTCCCGGCCGGGGTCACACCACCACCCGAGCCCTGCGTCGGTGTCGCCCCCGACGGCGCGCCGTGGGTTGCGGTGCTCGCCTGCCGTGTCCGCGCGCCGTTGATTGCCGGTGTTGTCCGGGCCACGCGGCATACTGGGTACGTCGCAGATCCCCCCGCCACCGGATCCGTTCCCACCGGCACCGTTCCCACCGGCACCGTTCGAGCCGGAACCGTTCCCGCCGGAACCGGAACCGGCCGGGGTTACACCACCACCGGAGCCCTGCGTTTGCGCCGCCCCCGACGGCCCGCCGCCAGAACCGTTCCCACCGGCACCATTCGCGCCGGCACCATTCCCGCCGGAACCGGAACCGGCCGGGGCACACCACCACCACCCGAGCCCTGCGTCGGCGGCGCCCCCGACGGGGACCCACCACCAGAACTCGCCCCACCGCTCCCGCCGGAGCCATTCGATTCGCCGCCACCAGCACCCGAACCCGACCCGGCCACGGTGCCGTTCGAGCCGGACGGCGGCACCGCCCCGCTCCCAGACCCGCCACCGCCTCCACCAGCGGGCGCGCCCGCGGGAACCGGCTCCGAGGTGCCACCGGTGTCCCCGCCACCGCCTCCACCGGACGGGCTGTCACCACCACCAGCCGGCGCACCACCACCCCCACCGGTGGGGCCACCACCACCCGCGGGTTCGGTGCTGCCGGACGGACCACCGCCACCGCCGCCTCCCCCGGTACCTCCACCACCGGTACCTCCACCAACACCTCCGCCAGCAGCGGCACCGGCTCCACCGGAGGACGCGGACGCCGCCCCCGACGCACCACCGCCACTCGCACCGCCAGCACCGGCCCCGGCACCGCCCGCCGCGGCGCCGGCGCCGGCGCCCATCGTCACCGCGGCCGCACCGACCGCCACCGCAGCACCCATCACCGCGGCACCGGTCATCGCACCCGAGCCGGCCGCGGTCGCCGGGGCCACGAACCGCAGCAACGCCGGCAACGACAACCCCGCGACCGCGAGGATCGCCATCCCCGTCAACGACGCCATCAACGCCGACACCCCCGGGTCGGTGGTCTGAAAATCGTGGGCGTCATGGATCAACAAGAACCCGGCGGCATAAATGATCGAGGCCACCGGGCGCAGCAGCACAAAAGCAATGAGGTAGGCGTTGATCTTCTTGTACCACTGCACACCCTGCTCCGTGCCCGTCAACGACGCCGACAACGGCCACACCGCAATCAGGATGATCAGCAACGCACCCCGCAGGATCATGAAGATCACCATCGCCCCCGCCCCGAACAACGCGAAGATCGCGACGATGATCGTCAACAACGGGGTCATCGCCAACAAACCCTCGTTGGTCAGCAGGCTCGGCGCCGTCTGCTCGAACGGTGCCCCCGTCGCGGAGGAAATGATCCACGGCGAGAACACATCACCCGCCTTGATCAAAATGTCGACGATCCCAGCACCGGCGGCGGTCACCGCGATCAGGCGCACCAGCATCTTCACCGCCTCCGAGCCATGCTCCGAGCGGCCGGTGATCCCCAACCTGGCACCGCACACGATCAAGCCGACCACCGCGGCCAGGATCGTCAGATACCCCAAATTGCCCTGCAACACACCCGCCGCCCCCGACGCCTGCAGATTCGTCGGAGCCGCCGCACCCGTCAGCTGCGAGTCCGACAGATTCGACACCTTCGGCGAGGGAATGTTCAACCAAAACGTCCCCAACGTCTTCAAAATCGTCGTCGTCGCATCCGCCGCAGACTTCCGCACCTCATCCAAAAAACTATTCGTCACCTTCGACGCCACGGACCCACCGGCGGCTTTGGCCAAACACACGAAATCAAGCGGAAAGCACATCAGGACACCCCCATCCAGGGCACGAATCCCGCGAGTGACGGTGCCGAAGCAACTGTGACGAACAGGGCGGGTCCAGCCTGCGGCACCGCCCGCCAGTCCCCGTCTTGCCATTGCATAGCGACCGACAGCTGGGGGTAAGAATCTGTTCGCCCGTCCACGCTTGCAGCGAGGGTGATGCTGGCCTGGACCGGGGAATAGGAGAGGATCCGGAACCCGGCCAATTGAACCCCGCTGGTCGGGCTCTCACCGGTCGCGGGCGTTCCAGCGATCTGCGATGTGTACTGATTATTGACGAGCGAGTGGTCCAGGCTGCTGGCCTGAATCTCTTGCGGTGTGCCGGTGCCGTGCCCGAGGTTTGAGGCGGCCAGCAGGGCACCGAGGGGGGTGTGGGAGTAGCAGTAACCAACCCCTCCAGGGCCGTGCAGCTTCGGCCCGTCCGCCGAGGAGGACGGGACGGCGAACCCGGCATTCAGCGACCAGGTCACCCCGGAGGGCGGTGAGGTCGGGACGGTCTGGTCCAACCCGCTGGTGGTGCATCCCGCGGGTCGGCCTTCCTGGCCTACTGCCGACGATGCAGGTGCCCCGGCAGAACCGGTGACGCTCCCGGGGGGTGGTGCGGCCCCCGTGGTCGCACCGGGCGGACTCGCGGCGGCCGGTGGGGCGGGTTTGGGGCTGGTGGCGGCGTGGATCAGGACGATGACGAGGGCCACCGCGACCAGACCCAGCAGCACCGCCGACCCGATCCACGCAGGCGACGGGCCACCATTGTTTTCCCGGTCGCGGCGGGCACGACGACGCTTCGAAGGCATGGGTGTTCTCCTCTTATCAGGTCGTGAGGTTCAGGACGATCGAGGTGATGGCCGCCGCGGCGCCGAGCGCACTGACGCTCAGCGCCTGCGCCGCGCGGCGGGACACCGTGCACTCGCCGCGGTGCAGCTCGTAGCCGAACAGCCCCAGCAACACCGTGGCGGCGCACAAGCACGCCGCGCACACCGCCCACGCCATGTCGGCAGCACTCATTCAGACCACCAACCCGAAAAGGATGCCGACGACGCCGAGGATCGTGTAGCCGAGGAAGAACACAGCCAGGGATGCCGGCGACGCGGGCGGTTCGTCACCACCCGGCTCCACCGCGACACCGTGCCCGCGATGGTGTTTCACGACCATCGCGGCCACGGTCACGACGATCCCGGCGAGGCACGCGGCGAACGTTGCCCACCCGATGAGGTGCACGAGCGTGAGCAGACCACCGGGCGGCGGCGGCGGGACCGGCGCGTAGAGGGCGTCGTCGGCGAGGACGGCACCTGCGGTGGCGTTCATTTAGGTGACCGATCCGGCGATGGCGCCGGCCGTGCCGCCGAGCACGGTTCCCAGCAAGACCAGCCCGATGAACTTCTCCGGGACCTCGACCCGCCGCTGCCGCCAGGCCAACCACGTGGCCGCGGCGACAAACCCGAGAAGGCAGACAAAGAACACCGCCCACGCACCGTGGTGCAAGTGGAAGGATGTTCGAAGCCGTGGGGGGCGGCACGTTCGGTGGTGGCCGGATGTCGCCGCCGGCGAGGACGGCGGCCGTGGTGGCGTTCATTTAGGTGACTGATCCGACGATGGCACCGGCGGCGCCGATGAGGACGGTCCCCAGCAGCGACATGCCCAGGCCCTTCATGGAGGCCGCTTCCTCACCGCGGTGGTGCTTCCAGGCCATCGTCGCGGCCGCGATGACGAACCCGACGAGGCACGCGGCGAACGCCCCCCACGCCACGTAGTTGACGACGGTGATGATGCCCTGGGTACCGGGAGGCTGGGTGGAGTTGACGTTGATGCCGGAACCAGCAGCGGCGAGGACCAGTTCTTGTGTTGCAGCGTTCATGGTGGGTGTGCCTTTCTTGTTAGGAGACCGCGGTGCGGTCACGGGGAAACTCACGGGGGTGGGGCTCCCGGACCGGAACCGGTCCGGGGTCTTGGTCGCGGGCGGTTTCCGCCGCCCGCCGAATGTGGGTGATGGAGCGGCGGGTGCGGCGCGGGACGGTGGCCAGGTCGAGGTCGAGGCTGGTGCGCCACGCCTCCACCCAGGGCAGGTGCCACAGGGCGGGGACCATCCCCGCGACCCGCTTGACCTCGGCGACCAGCACCGGGGGCAGCCGCGGTGCGTCGTCGAGGACGACCAGGCCCAGCAGGACCACCCCGGTCTGCCCGCTCGCCCAGTGCGAGGCCATCCACCCGGCGTAGTGCAGCCCGGTGGCGTGGGTGCGGGCCACGAGCAGCACCCGCGGTGCCGGTGCCCCCGCCGGGGTCAGCGGCAGGCGTTGCGGCAGCTCCAGGGCATCTTCCCCGCACAGTGCGGCCACGGTCGAGGCCCCGGAACCGCCGTGCACCCCGACGACCCACAGCAACGGGTCCGCGCTCACGTGCTCGCTCGGCACGCCACCACCGGTCGGTGCGGCCACGTTCGTCAACGGTTCCTGTGGCCCGAACCGGGCCGCCAGGTCGGCGCCCAGGACCGGGGAGGGTTCCACCTGCTTCGGCGGGGGAGGTGGTGGTGGTGCGGTGGGCAACAACGGGTTCGACACGGAAGTCCTCTCAGAACTGGGGGTCAGTGCGGGCACGGTGGCCCCGCCGGGGCGGCCCCACCCGCTCATCGCGGCACCGGACCAGGACCCGGCACCGGTGGCGCTGGTGGTGGAGCCGGTGCGGGCGCGGTGGTGGTGGGGCTGGGTGCCGGGCTGGGCACCGGCCCCGCCGAGGGTTGCGGTGGTGGGGCGGACACCGGAACCGACGGGGTCGGTAGCACCGGCCCCGCCGCCACGGGCAACCCGTACACGGTGTCCGTGGCGGCGACACTCGAGGTCACCACCGCCCGCGTCCCGGCCATCCCGATCGGGCTCACCCCGGAACCGGTGGGGGATTCCTGCCCGGCTGGACTGACCAGGTACCGGTCGGAGTTCCGGGTGCCGTAGGCGGCGGTGTCGGTCACCGACGTGGTGGCCCACGTCGTGGACAGGGCACGGGCCACCCCGTCGCGGGCGTCGACGAGCACCGTGCCCACCGTGGCCAGCAGGTTGCGGGGTGAGGGCTGCCAGCGACCCGAGCCGATCCCGGTGGCCGGCACCCGCAGCGGTGCCCCGACCGCGGTGTTCGTGGTGGCGTCGATGAGACCGACGAGCTGCGTGCCCGGATCGGCCGTGTACCAGGAGGCCACCAGGATTTCCGGGTGCGCCACCGGACTCGTGGCGCTGCCCAGCCCGGCGTAGCCGGCGATCGACGCCAATGGACCGGCCCCGGCCGGGGTGGGCACGGTCACCGGTGACGGTGGGGTCTCCGCGGTGGCCGCCCCGAGGCGCCACACCTGGCCCACCGAGTTCGCGGCCACGATCGTGTCCCCGGTCGCCCCGAGTGCCACCGCCCCGGCGGGCACCGCCCGGTCCACCAGCCGGCCGTCGGTGATGGTGGCGGCCCGCTGCCCCGCTTCGGTGACCAACGGGGAGGTCCCCGCGAAGGACACCGTCGCCCCGGCCGGGATGGACACCGACCCCGAGGTGTGGGCCCCGTCCATGCCCCACCAGTCCAGCCCGTCACTGGTGGCTGCGGTCACCACCGGGTGGGCGTCGATCTCCGACAGGTGCAGCCCGCTGCCCGTGCTGGACGTGGCGGCGTCGCGGGGCAACGCGGTTGTCCACACCGGGGCCCCGGTGTTCGGATCGAGCACCGCCAGGACGGGGGAACCGGCGTCGCCGGTGACGGTGATGATCGTCCCGTCCCCGGCAACCAGAGGGACGCTGCCCGGCGTGATCGGGGCCGACCAGTCGGCTTGCCCGCCATAGCCGGGCGGGGGCAGCGACGGGTACGGCGTCGGGGTCCCGGTCACCGGCGGCGGGGACGAGACGGCCACCACCGGTGGGGGGGTGCGGTTCGAGGCCACCATCGCCACCGTGGCCACCGCCAACAGCACCACCACGGCACTGACACCCGCGAGCAGCCGCCACCGGCGCCACCCCGACCGGGCAACACCCGGGGCAGGGGTGGCGTCGAACAGTTCACCGTGGGCGGTGACGATGGCCTGCCACACCACCTCGGAATCGGCGGCGCGGACTGTCGCGCGGATCGCGCCCTGCCCGCGCCGCAGGCGGCGGGCTTGGGCCACCAGCACCGCGATGGCCGCGGACCGCGGGTCCGCCTCGTCGTCCCCGAGTGGTACCCGCTCACCGTCGATCTCCGCGTACTCCGCACCCACCACGACCTCCGGGCAGGGGAACGCCGGCACCTCCCACACCTGACCGTCCGGGGCCACGAAGCCGGTCTCCCCGCGGCGCAGCGCCGTACGCGGGGAGCTCATGACCCACCGCTGAAGGAAACACGGGACACCTGCCACGGTGTGGCGGTGCCGGTCCGGGTCAGGAACACATACATCGTCTGGGAGTCCAGGGGTGCGGTCCACCCGGCGTCCCCGTGCCCCGTGGTGGCCACCGTGTAGGCGCGGGCCGCGGCACCCAGCTGATCCGGTGGGCGCCCGTCGTCGTGGTTTACGGTCAACGCCACCGTGGTGAACCCGTGGTGGGCGGTCAGGGTGTTCCACTGGGCACCACCACCCTGCTGCAGTGGCTGTTTCAACACGGCCGCGAACGCCGGGGTGGCGTACACCGCGGACCGCACCTGCGCGTCATACGGGGACCGGTCCAGGGCGGTGTCGTAGGTGAACGTGGCCGCCGCGAACGCCGCCGCCACACCGTCCGGTGACTGACCGTCCACCACACCCCCCACCTGACCGGGGGATTGCCCCGGGCTCCCGGCCGGGATCGGTGGATTCGAGGGCACCGGGCCGGGCGTCGAGCGTGGCGCTACCGAACCGGGTGCAGCAGAAGAGGGTGCAGCACTCGGGGATGTAGGGGAGGACACCGACGCCCCGGTCGCCGGTGCGGGGGCTGGAGCGGGGCCACCGCACCCGGCGCCCACGGCCATCAGCATCGCGGCACCCACACCGCAGCGACCTGCGGTCCCGACCCGCATCACAACCGCCCTTCCACACCAGCAGCGGACTGTGCGGCGGCGGCGTCCGCCCACCACCGCCGCTCTCGCCACGCGATGTACCACCCCACCGCGACCACGAGCCCCGACACGGTGCCCAGGGTGAGCAGGCCCATGCCCGGGCCGGCCGCCCACGCGGCCAGCGAGGCACCCGTCACGAAAGACACCACCAGCGCCAACGGCACCGCCTTCGTCGCCCGGTCCGGGCCGCAGCTATCACGGCGGCACGAGAACGCCACCACGACCATGGCGGCGCACGCGACCACCAACGACAGCACGAACACCGCCACCACCTGCACGTGCAGCACAGTGACGATCTCGTTGAAGGATGCGGTCGCGTACGGGGGACCGACGGACAGCGGGCCATCAGCGTGGATCGTGGTGGTCATTGGAGTGCTCCTCCTGGTGTGCCGAGAGGTCGGGTCGCGCCGAAGAAATCAGAGTGATAGATCGGTTTGATGTTCAACGGTTCCCCGAACGTGGAGGCCTGGATCAGCTGGCCGCCACCGATGGCTATGGCCACGTGGTGAATGTTGTCGGCGGTGCCGTAGAACAACAGGTCGCCGGGCTGGTAGGACGCCGGGTCGAACCCGCCCGGCAGCCGGGCACCGGCGGTGGCGGCGTACTGGGACTGGGCGGTACGGGCACCGTGCAACGCGTCCGAGCCCGCCTGGTGATAGGCGTACAGCGTCAGACCGGAGCAGTCGAAGCCGCCACCGGTCGGACCGTTCTGATCCCCACCTCCCCACACGTAGTTAGCGCCGAGTTGAGTTTTCGCCGCGCTGACCGCCAGCTGCGCCACCGGACCACCACCGCCCCCGGCCGCGGCCGCGGCCGGGGGCGGGGGCGGGGGCGGGCTGAAGTGCAGCGCCGCGTCGAGGAAGTCCAGGGACGGGCCGTTGGCTTGGGCGGTGTAGCCGTTGGCGTGGACCGTGCCCGGGAAGACCAGGGTCTTCGACGCGGCGCCGACCCGGTTCAGGGCCGCGGTCATCTCCCCGACCTGCGCCACCGGGACCAGCTCGCGCTCGGAGTTCACCAGCATCGTCGGTGGGGCGCCCGCGGTCACCGACAATGCCGGGGACGCCTGGCGCCACAGATCCGGGCACACCAGCATCGGGCAGCCGAGGAACAAACTGGGATCTACCACGGCCGACGCCTGCTGATAGGTGTCGCCGGGGGTTGCCTGCGCCAACAGCGAGGTGAAATCGGCGGGTCCGCTCCAACTCACCACCGCTTGCACCCCGTGATGATCACCGAGTAGCCCGGCATCCAACACCAACCCGGCGCCGGCCGAGTCCCCCAGCAACGCCACCCGGGCCGGGTCGATGCCTTGGGCAGCACCTTGGGCACGCACGTAATCGATGGCCGCGTCGACCTGCTGCACCTGCCGCGGCCACCGCGGGGCACTCAAGTCGTAGGAAATATTCAGCACCTGATAGCCGTGGGCGGCAGCGGCTTTCGCCGCGTCACCCAGCTCGGAGCGGTCCCCGGCGACGTACCCACCTCCGTGGACCATGACAATGATCGGCCGCGGTGGGGTACCCGGGCCGGCACCGGACGGGACGTACAGGTCCGCCGGCTGCGTGCCACCACCAGGCACCGGGAAGTCCACCTGGTGCACCGCGACTTGGCCGCCCACACCGCCGCACCCGACGGCCGCCTGGGTCCCGGTACCACCGCCATCCGCGGGTGGCGGTGGGGTCGCGCCGGGTGCGGTGATCGTCCCGGCGTCGGAGAACGTCGTCCGTGCCAGGGTCATGATCCGCGGCACGTACGCCATCGTCTGCGAGTTCTGCGGAATCCCATTGGAGTTCAAGACGGCACCGAACCCGGCGTTGTAGGCGCCCAGCGCCATCTCCGTGACCGAGGCGGACGAGTGAGTCTGCCCCGCCGCCTGCGCCGTCTTGACCTGCCCGGCCAGGGCGCAGTCGAACCGGGCTTGGGCGTCGATGGCGGCGACGGGGTCGTGCACGTTGCCGCCGTTTCCCCAGGTCACCCACGTGGCCGGCTCGAACTGCGCCGGACCCTCCGCCCCCGTCGAGGACGTCGGGTCGGAAAACCCGGACTCCTGGTCTAGCTGCGCGGCGATCACCGGGGCCGGCATCTCCGGGCACACCGTGCCCGCCTTCTGAACAAGAGGTACGTAGTTCGCCGGAATCCCGGCGACCCGCAACGCCCCCACCCCCGGGGAAGACCCACCCGGACCGCACGGTGACGGCGGCGGCGTCGCCCCACCATCCAGCAGAATCAGCAACAACACCACGATGAACACCGGGGCACCCACCAACGCCACGCCGATCAGCAGCGGCGAACCGCCCTGCTCCTCCTCAGCCACGCCGACGCACCGCCCCCCACAGGGAACGGACACCGGCGGCCGCACGGCCACGCTGGATGCTGCTGATCGTTGCGGTCATCGGCGGGGTGCCTGCCCCCGCACCCGGGCCGGGCTGTGGTGCCGCCCGGCGGCTTCCGGGAAATCATCGGCCACCACCGCGGCCAACTCCACGAACGCCTCCCGAGTGCCCGCACCCACCCGGTCCAGGTCGATCTCCGAGCCCTCCGCCAAATGCATGTCAAAGGGGATGACCTGCACCGCACGCACCCGGGCGTCGAAGTGGGCCACCAACTGGTCCAAGTTCACCGTGGACGCCCCCGGACGGGCCAGGGAAATCACCACCACCGTGCGGTCCACAAGGTGTCCGAAGCCCTGCGTGTCCAACCAATTCAACGTTGCGTCCGCGCTCTGCGCGGCGTCCAGCGCCGGGGAGGACACCAGCACCAGCGAGTCGGCGGTGTCCAGCACCCCGCGCATCGCCGAATGGGTCAAGCCGGTGCCGCAGTCAGTCAAAATCAGGTTGTAAAACCCCTCCAGCACCGACAGGGCGCCCCGATAATCGGCCTCACTGAACGCCTCAGACTTGTGCGGGTCACGCTCCGAGGCCAGGACCTCCAGCCGGGAGGGGGCTTGGGAGGTGAACGCTCGAACGTCGGAGTACCGGTGGATAGTGGGCACGTCGTTGAGCAAGTCCCGCACCGTCGCCGCGGTTTGCGTCGGTATCCGGGCGCCCAAGGTGCCCCGATCCGGGTTGGCATCCGCGGCGACCACATGATCGCCGCGTAGCGAGGCGAACGTCGAACCCAACCCCACCGTGGTGGTGGTCTTCCCCACCCCGCCCTTCGTGCTCAACATCGCGATCTTGTAATCACCCCGGATGGTCTGGTTCACCCGCGCCACCAACTCAGCCCGGCGCACATCCGCCGGGGAATCCCCCAGATTCCACAACCCGAACGTCACCACCCACACCAACCACCGCCACCCCGACCGCGGCCGCTGCTTCGCCGGACGGCGCAACACCTCACGACCAATCTCCCCGTGATGCCGCGGCCCCGACGGCGGTGCCGGCGGTGCGCTGGCACCAATCCTGGCGCCAGCCGCCTGCTCCCCGTCGGGCCGTCTGGCCGCCGAAAGCGGCTGCGAGCGCCCACCGCTCTCCGCCACCTGCAACGGTGGCAGCTCTGCCGCACCCCGCCTCGGGCTCACCGGCGGCGCCGGTGGCGGGGGCGGCGCTACGGCAGTACTCGGTGGTTGTGTCTCTGCCGCCGCAGGCGGAGCCCACGACGGACCTCGACGAGCCACCCGATTGTTGTTTTCGCTGGTCACGACGTTGCCTCCGGTTTCGGTTCATCTGCGACCAGACCGGCGGCACGCAGGCGCACCGACCTACACGCGAGCGTTGACAGGACATTTGTTGAGAGGGCGGACCCAGCACGACCAGCGCAGGGCATCCGGTTACCTCCACGGCGGCCGTGCCGGCGCCAGGAGCCCCCACCGACCAGCGCCGAGAGCACCCCAATAGTATGAAAAGACAAGCGAGACAACCCAATCCGACCACAGCAGAGGACACACCTCACCCGGGGTGTCCTGGCACTATCCGCAGTCGGCGTCCACGCGTAGACAGGGGACCCGATACCCCACCATGAGTGCTGGGGCGCAGACGGAGAGTATGCGGCACTCGCACCGCAGGTCAACTGTTTCTGGTTCAACCGACTCAGCCCCTTGCGCTAGTCCAAACCCACGACTTGGCTCAGCGAACTACAGTAACACCCTTGAATATCACCTCGCTACGAGGTTCGGGTCCGCGAAAGGGGACACAATGGCGCCGAAGGAAACCCACGGTGAATTCGGAGAGCGAGTGGCACGCAACGGAGTTCGCGGCTTCAGCGGTGCGCGCCTACGCCGCTACCGCGATGGCCTCGACCTCACAATCGATGACCTCGCCGACGCAGCTGGCGTGTCGCCACAAGCGATCAGCTCATGGGAGACAGCACGCAGCGCACCGACTCCTCATCTCCTCTCGCGTGTGGCCCGGATTCTCAATGTGACAGTCGCCGATCTCGTTCCGATTCCTCAGGGCCGCTGGCGTCTTCACGATCTCCGCGTGCACGCCGGCCTCACCCAGGCCGACGCAGCCAACGCGCTCGCCATGTCGCCAACTCAGCTCGCACGCTTCGAGAAGGGCCGCAAGGAATTTTCCGAGACGGTGGCGCATGCCATGACGGTCCTCTACGGGGTTTCCGACAGCGTGCTCAAGACAACCTGGGACCGAACCGTGCAAGACCGCGAGCACACCACGACACGCATACGCGAGGCGTAGGAAACCACCCTCTAATTTCGGCAGCCGACGGCGTTCCGCGTGTCGTACACCTGAAAGTGGCCCTGATTGCGCCAGGATGAACACGTACGGGGACAACACCGCTAGGAGGACACCGATGCCGATGCCAAGCAAGGGCCCGCGACGCCACTACAAAGTTCGAGTTCCATCCGACGTCGATGTAGAACGACTCGCCCAGCTCCGTGGCTGCTCGTCTGTCTCGCAGTTCCTAGCGGACGTCATCTGCCAAGAAGCGGGGCGCCCAGACCTCGTACGCGAACTCCAGGAGGTCTTGCCACTGACAGCATGATGCGCCGCGGCTGATCAGCCCGCACTCAATAACTCCACATCGCACCAGGTAGTCCCTAGAACGCCGAAAACCCGCCCCTGGCAGGGCGGGTTCGGATCCAGCTAGGGCCGACGAGTTGGAAGCTCGCTGGCTTGGTGCTCTTCCCCGAAGGGACTTGGCTTGCGCGCCTTGTCTGAGGGTAGCTCATACCCTGAAACCAGTCCATGTCTGGATCAAACCGAACCTCCGCGTGTCGCTGAGCAACGGAAACGGCCCCCTCGCGGCCCCGCTGCCGCCTCTCGACCACCGCACCGACGCGACACCCCCGGCCCGGTGCCGCTGCGACCGTTGCTGCGCCGGCCGGTGCCGACGGGTGCGTATGCGCGGGTGCCGTGTTGGTGGTCAGCCGAGTGCTGGCTGGAGCATGTCGAGCGGGTGTACCGACGGCACTACTTGCCGGTGCGCCACCGGCTCGTGGCCATGACCGGTGGCGGTATCTCGCTTCCGACCGTCCTGGCCGTGGCCGCCGAGCACGCTTACGCGGCCGACTTCGGCACCGGACGCAACAGCTGGCCCCTGCTGGGTAAATCCGGCGCTGAGCGCGGTATGACCGCCACCACCGGGCGCGGTGAACGCACGATCAGCCGAGCCAGGACCTTCCTCCGTCTCGTAGGGCTTGCCACCGAAGTCCAGGAAGGCCGACAACGGACCCTGCTCGAGCGGCTGGACTCCGCCGAACGGGACGACAAGGGACGCGGGTGGACCGCCGTGTACGCCCTGCACCACACCAACACTCACCCTGTGGATAACCCGGTGCCCATCCCTGCAGGGCAGATACCAGATGGCACCCCTCCACGTAGTGGTCTTGTTCCTTCCCCCTCTCTCGGAGAGAGAGTGGTTTCTACCCGTGCAAAGCACCCTTCGGGATCAGTGGACGGCGCTCCGCACCGCACATTGATGAATATGAGGCTCCGGGAGGGACCGTCCGACCCTGCTGGGGTCGGTTTGGTGCTGAGCAAGGCACTGCGGGCCCATCCGGGGTGTCCCGGGTGGATCAGGCGGTACTCCCCGCATGCCTACGCAGCGGCGCTTACACGCTGGGCGCTGGCCGGGTGGACCGGCCGCGACGTCATCCAACACCTCAACGACGTGGCCACCACCGGGTTCCGGGTCTATGACACACCGCACAACCCGGTCAAGTACCTGCTGGCCCTGCTGCACCGCGCCGACATCGGCGAACGACCCACCGTGTGGCGCGACGCCCACGCCGCCGCCGAAGCCCAGGCCGCGGCCGCGCGTATCGCAGCGGTCCCCGCCCAACTCACGGCCGCCGCGGCCGCCCGCGAGGTTGGCCGGGCGGCACTCGCCGGGCGCGGACACGCCCAAGCGAGGGCGGTCCTCGACGAGCACGGTCGGAAACGGCGGTGACGACCTATTCGCCCATGACTCGTACCGACACCACCACCCGCGAGGCGCCGGAGTCCTCGTGCATGTATCGACGCGCGTCGAGCTCCACCGTGGCCCAGCCCCCGCAGGCTGCGGGTAGGCGAACCACGATCGGAGACGGATCAGCTACCGCCGCCCCCGCAGCATCTCGCCATGTATGTGCTTCCAGTGTCGAGCGGTCGACAGGGTGGACTATCTCGGGCAAATAGGGGTCCGGTGGCCACTGCACGCCGGCAGCGGGCGGGGTCAGCCAGTGCATGAGGTGCAGGTCGGCGAGATCAACAACGGCCAGGGGCCGGTCGGAGTGGCTGAGGACGGCCACCAACAAGTCGTCAGCCGTGGGTTCTTCCGCTGCCATGGGAAGAACGTCGGTGAGGTCGACCGTGACTCCCCGGAACGCCACGGGTGTGTCACCGTCGAATTCGGGTCGCCCGCATACCAAATACGGGTGTTCGCCCTCGCCGAGCAGTGTGTCGAATACCAGCTCGTCGTTCGTTGCCTTGGTCATCCGAGCCCACAGATTGGCGGCACTGAATCGGGCCGGCACCGTCAGCGAACCGGCGTACTCGACCATGCTGAATTGCGCTTTGCGCAGCCCAGGCGGGGTGTGGGTGACATCGAAGAGCTGCCGAGTGGCACGCCCCATTCGAGTCGTGATGTCCCATTCCCACCCGCCCGATGGCGGCGGTTCCGGCAACGGGCGCCCGTCGGGCGCCAGAGCGCACGCGACTGCGTAGATGTCGCCCAACGGGCCCAGTATCGGGGTTGCCTGCACCTGGTAGGAAACATTGTGAATGGCAGAACTCAGGAACATGAGGGGTTTACCCGTCCGCGCTACCTTGCCGATAGCACCGGGCAAGACCCGACCCGCGGGCGGACGTACGCGGGACAACGACCGGCCAGTGGCCAAGCGAGAACCCACGACTACTTGATAGTCCCCGGGTACCTGAACATCGACAACCACCCACTGCTCATGGCCCGGCGTCTCGCATGTGTTCATCTGGGCCTGCATCACCACCCTCCCAGCCGGTCCCTGCTCAACGGTACCGGCTGCCGTTGAACTGACGTTCGCGGGCGACCGTGGTCGCAGTCTGACTGTCCAACAGCCGCGTTACCACGCCAGCCCGACACCGTCATCAAAGTCGCCTAGCGGGTCGTCGGCTTCCTTGTCCTGCCCTGCCGGGGGTTTCGCGTCCTCCCCCGGAGCGCGGACAGGAGTCGCCCCCGCCGAGTTACTGGCACCGGCTGTCGCGGTGGAATCATCCGGTAGGGGGCTGTGCGCAGAAGTGTCCGTCATCGTGCCTATTCTTCCGCACCCGCATGTGGTTGTCACCGATCACCGGGAATCTCCCGCACAATCGACCAATGATCGACTCTGGCACAGCCCATTACCTGACCGCCTATGAACGACCCGAGCTGCTGATCGGCACCGACAGGACCGCGCAGACCGCCGTCCTGATGTGCTGGCACGATCAGGTGCACCAGCTCGCCGACGGCAATCGACTCGCCGTCTCGGACACCTCTACTGGCCGGTTTTGTGTGGCTGTCGAGCTGCACGGGCACACCCGGCGATGCGCTGAGCGCGATCTGGCCACGCTCGACCCTCTCATGCATGCCCACGGATGGGACAAGGTCACGCGAGCCGGGCGGGAAATGGCTGCCCTGCTGTCAATCTTGCCCGATGCCCTGGAATCGGGACCTATCGTCTGGCTGGACCCCGACAGCGCCAGCGGTCCCCCTGACCGCCCAGCGTGATCAAATACGCGGGCAGGAGCGGCGATCAGGCGGGAGCGGATCATTTCGAGGACCACCGGCCGCACCACCGCCTCTCTCCCGCCCACCTTTGGCCTGAGTGTCTGCTGCGCGGCGATCGCGGCCACGCCAGGACGGCTCCTGCGTCCTCGGGCACCCGACAAAAGGCTGCTGGCAACGATTCACGATGCTGGGCTACCTCCAGCCCAGGCGACCGTTCGTTTAGTGGTGCTGCCCCAAGCGATCAGCACGGCACCGGGACCCATCGTCGTTGAGGGCGCGTTCCGCCCCCTTACGGTCTCGATGTCGATGACGACCTTCCTCGTTGAGCACCCGCAGGCACGCTTTCTCATCGACCCCGCTATGTGCGCCGATGTGCACGCGCAGGTTGTTCCGCTGCTGCCTCGTGCCATCCGCCGGGTGGTCGCGCCCAACAAACCCGTTCTCGGCCTGGGGGAAGCTCTCTCCGGGGCTGGCCGAGCCGTGACAGACGTCGATTTCATTCTGCCGACCCACCTGCACTGGGATCACATCGCCGGCCTACTCGAGCTACCCGCACACGTGCCGGTCCACGCGACCGTCGAGGAGCACACGGCGGCGATGCAAAGCCCCGTCACTGAACTCCTCCTTCGCCGTCAGCCGTTCGACCCTTATGTACTGGACGGCCCACCAGTGCTGACCTTCACCTCCAGTTTCGATCTCTTCGGCGACGGCGCGGTCGTCCTCGTCGACCTTGCCGGGCACACTCCCGGCAGTGTCGGAATCCTCCTCGCGCTCGACGACGGAACCCGGGTGCTGCTGGCAGGTGATGCCGTGTGGCACAGCCGCCAGATCACACTCATTCGTGAAAAGGCTCCGTTCCCCGGTAATCTCGTTGATCACAGTCGCGATGCGACCTTCAGGACAATCCATCGGTTGCACGCCTTGCCCGCCCACGTACGGATCATCGCAGCGCACGACTGTGCCGCTATCAGCGCTTACCGCGAACGCGAACGGTGAAAACCACCAAAACGGCATCAGCTCGGCGGGCACTGGGTGGCGCATCACCGCTGGGGCAGGGATCGCCGACCACCCACATCTGGGGGAAAGAGTGGCCGGCGACCGACTGCTCGCCAGTCCCAGGGGGAGGGTCTGACGTGCAGGGGAACAGGCAAAGCCCGAACAGCGAGTACCTGTACCCACCATTCAGCGTAGAGACCGCGCGGAGGCGGCTGTAGCAACGGCGGCGGGCCGCCCGCTAGCTGGCGACGTCGTGGCTGGGTAGTGCGACGTCGTGGGCGGGTTGTGGGTGGCCGTACAGCCATCCTTGGGCCATGTCGCAGCCGAGGGTAGATATTTGGTGTTCTTGGAGTTCGGTTTCTACGCCTTCGGCGATGGTGCGCAGGCCGAGGGCGGTGGCCATTTTCTCGATCGCTGAGACGAGGCTGGCTTCGGGTCGGTCTTCGCTGAGGGCTTGGACGAAGGAGCCATCGATTTTCACGACTGACATCGGGAAGCGTTGCAGGTAGCCCAGGGCGGAGTAGCCGGTGCCGAAGTCGTCGACGCAGATGACGACGCCGAGTTTGTGGAGCGCGGTGAGGGTGCGTAACGCCGCGGAGACGTCGGCGATGAGCGCGGTCTCGGTGAGTTCCAGCCAGAGGGCGGAGGCGGGTAGGCCGGTGTCGGCCAGGGTGGTGCGCACCGCGGTGATGAGGGCGTCGTCACGGAGTTGGCGGGCGGAGATGTTCACCGCCATGTGCAGTGTTCGGTGCCCAGCGGCCCACCAGGTCGCGAGTTGGGCACACGCGGTGCGCAGCACCCAGGCCCCGATGGGGATGATGATGTTGCTGGCTTCGGCGATGGGGATGAACTCGTCGGGGGGGTGGGTGCGCCCGTCGTGGTGCCAGCGCAGCAGTGCTTCAT
>JAABUU010004134.1_pt1 | contig 17524 bp, 21 predicted proteins | sample 5559301 | NCBI WGS metagenome assembly JAABUU01 (sample SAMN10711884, study PRJNA513360) | rock metagenome | isolation source: Antarctica rocks | place: Antarctica: Victoria Land, Richard Nunatak white | reverse complement strand
AGTAAATTAATTCAAGATTACCTTACGAACGTAAGTGGGGGAAGGCTACTGTAGGTAGGGCTGGTGACAGATCCCGGCCTTCACGTCCTTCGTTCAATCCGCTTCGAGGTCTTCCTTTCCTCCATCTTCCGCTTTCCCCTTTTCCCCATCCCCTTTCCCTTCTGTCGTCACGCATAAGCTCAAGCCATCGCACTTGCACTTACACTTGCACTTGCGGCCCACCACCCCCCGTGGCCGATGGCCGATGGCCGATGGCTATGCCTGATCGCTGCTAAATTTTACATCCAAGCTTTATCAAACGCATCGCTGGAACGGGGAACATCCCCGCCATGGGCCATGAATTGGGCAAACGTCTACAGGGCCTGTCGTTCGGATTGCCCTCGGTTGCCGGTCACTCTCTGTGACGGTGGTCGTGAGCCCAGGATCAGGCGAGTAGACGTTCTGGATGACAATTCTAAGATGGGGGAATTGGATGCCTGGGCGGTTTAATATCCCGGGCCTCTAATTTATCGGTGTCGATGGTGAGGGGAGCTGTCTACGCTCCCATGTTTTCCATGTCTCATTACTCCGTACTGTACATCACAAACGGCTTTGCGCTTGTCCTGCACGCATACATATCCGTGTGAAAAGACGTTCAACAGCCGTGTTACATGCACGTGTACTCCGTACATGTACAGTCTATCGACGAGTGATTTCCTAGACCGACTACAAGCGAGACAAGATTGTGATATCTTGGGCTACCGGCTGGCCTGCTCTTCTTCTACTATTCTTATCCTTGTCTCGAATATCGAACCCCACGTCAAGCTTATCATACAATTCATTATATGTAATGCGATCTGATCCCATCTCCCTCTTGCTACGATCCTTTTCGGCCATTACTTGACTGTCCTTCGGAACCGTGGCACTCTGGCTATAGGTCCTTGGCTTTCGGCATGCTATCGAACATCATGGGCAAAGATGCTATCGACTCGGGTGCACCTAATCCTCGCGGGACCCAGTTGGCCAATCTGTCCATCATCTTCGGGATCATCTCAACCCTCTTGGTGGTTGCCCGAATTATCACAAGAATCACCGTCTCGAAACGCACGGGACCGGATGACTACTGCATTGTCATGGCCTCGGTGAGTGGTACCCCCAAGCAAATTTTCCTTCGACATAACTAATACTGCCTTCAGTTCATGGCCATTGCGATGGTAAGCTTGTTCTCATTCAGTTGGGGCAGAAGACCGGTGGGACAGCGATCCGAACAGTGCTGACTGCTGGCCTCCCAAAGACGGTTGTGTATTGTGAGGAGGCTCATTATGGCTTCGGATTGCACGACTCCCAAGTCAACTGGGGTCACAAAGTTACGGCTCTCAAGGCGAGTAACCACCAGTTTTTCCTACTCATAGCATTGCTGCTGCCGATGAGTATGACTGATGCTTGGTCCCCACGCTCTAGTGGTTCTTTACCGCCCAGATTCTCTACAAACTTGCCGTCTGCATGATAAAAGTTTCCCTCCTCTTACTCTATCTTCGTATCTTCACCGCTCGTAAATTCCAAATCGGTGCTTGGGTCGTCATGGCTGTGGTGGTTGCGTACAGCCTCGCCGCACTCCTTATGACTATCTTCTCTTGCCGGTAAGAGTTCATCTTGCCCCGCTTGGCGAACTGGTTGCTGAATTGCTCCAGACCAATACAAAAATCGTGGGATAAAAAGATACATGGCAAATGCTACGTGAGTACTTAAGCTGTGAGGCGTGAACGACGCTGACGAAGTTCTTTCAGATCAGTACCGCCGTTATATGGTACTCAACATCCGCATTCGCCATCATCACCGATATTGCCATCATCGCTTTGCCTATCAACGAGATTAGACGCCTGCAGCTGCCGAGGGTACAAAAGTTGATGTTGATGTTCCTTTTCAGTCTCGGTCTCTTGTATGTCTTCTTCACCAACATCGCCCTGATGCAACGTGTAGTCTCAGCTAACAAGAGGGGCTCATAGTGTCATTGCCTGCACAGTGGTGCGGATGATCGTCGTCGGACCCGCGACGGCTGCAATAGACACCTTATGTACAGGCCCATGTTTCTTCGCCCCTCTAGGATCAACCATCTTGCTTCTGACGCCCACTCCCTCACCCACTTTGGCTAATCCAACCCTCGCTCCAGACTACCAATCCGTCTCCAACAGCTGGACGTTCCTCGAAGTGAACGTCGGCATCATCTGCGCCTGCCTCCCCACCTTCAAAGCGCCCATCGTCAAGTACTTCCCTCGCCTGATCTCCCACGGGACCGCCTCCAGCCGCAACCGCAGCCGAGATGCCAAGCGGCCGGGCATGCCTACGTTCGGCAGCAGCAAAGGCTCGCAACTGTTGAGCATCGGCCGACCGGAGCTCAACCGTAGCGCAAGTGATGAGGAGATCATGCTGGACACGGTGGGCATCAAGAAGACGACGAAGGTGGTGGTTAGCTCTCGGGAAGTGGGCTTGACGCCGCATGCGCAGTCTGAGGATCCTTGGCAGACGAAGTGGCATTGATGAGTTTTGATGGAGTGGGGCTGTTGTAGATAGTATGTTTCTTTTCTTTCCCTGATGACGGCTGGAGATACCCAGGAGTTTTGTCGGTGAAGGGGGATTGAGGTGAAGGGACTGACGGGTTATTTTACTTCGGAGGATCCTTGGGTTAGAGAGGGCTCAGCCTTTTGGGACGGAAAATGACTCAATGCTCTTGTGGGTATTAAGCTATATAGATCTCTATATAAAAGTCTTCAGCATGGCTTTAAAGATATCATTTCAACGATCCGAACTGCTTGCGAAAACGCCATTGGCCCTGACACTCAACTGCGCAGATGGTGGGAACCTCCTAAGGTAGGAGCAGGCACTCGAAAGGGATTCCAGATGTACGAGTAGTGGTGAATGGTCAGTTGAGCACTTCTAAGGAGGAATGTACGGGAAAATTCTACGATGGTACTCTGGGTCCACTCGAGCATGAAGTCTTCTCTGTTCGGCTCCAGGACTCTGCTCTCTTCATCATCTTCTCCACGCCGCCAATCCCTCTTCCCTTCCACGGTCGACTTGATGGCATCGTTGCCCCTATTGTAACAGCTAACTTAGGACGTCTGTTTGAGTACCAAATTGACCTTGGTAGCAAATTTGCCTTGACCGCTGCTCTGTACCCTATGGCCCAGGGGTGTCTGTTTCGTTGGGCACAGTACTGTGACTACCTACAGTAGTGACTGTAGTAGTCAAGGATCCAGAGACGTCGGCTGCAACCCCGTACCATGCTATCGGATATGCCGCCCTGGCACTTGCATGAGCCTAATTTTCGCGGAACTCGGCCCTGTGTGAATCAGGACGGTGCGGATTGAGAACGCGCATATGCTAAAGTAGGACTACTACGGATTACTGTACTAACATAATCCTTGATCTTAGGTAGGGAGAGACTCGGGAAAGTTTCTGTCTGGTCTGTGGTAGCCTTGAATTAGCGGAATTTTATATGCAGCGCTCAGTCAGCGTTTCTCGCCGAGGTCTGAAGTGCTGCTGGGCGCATATACCGATGCTCGCAAGGACGCAATAATAATAGCTTTTCGGGCGGCCTCATTGTTGTAGTGGGTAAGTTATACACGATTTCTCTCTATCCAGCCTGGGACAGAGCGGTTCCCTCTGTGTGGCGCGGGGTCAAAAGCGGATGTGGTGCCGAGTGGAGGAAGGGGTGTGGCTTAAGCGTGGCTGACTGGTGGCTGTAGCTGACTCCAACGCTAATCCTCATCGAGCTCCAAAACATCAACCGGATGCCCTTCATGTTGATGGAGCAATTACTCACTTCGGAGCCGTCCATGGCTGCATGAACATGCTCTATCGGCTTCTGTACCTGGTCTTTCAACGGGATTCCGTCTACACCACGTTGTAATTATGGACGATCTCTCCGGCCTGGGCTGGTCCGCCAATACTGCTTCTGATAAACCCCCCCCTATGAGTACTGCATCGTACTACCCTAGCATACGAGCCACCCCGCCGGTCTCTGGCCGATCAACTCCCTTCTCGGCTGCAACCTCTAATGGCGCGCTGAAGCCTTCCGTAGGCGTTTCGACCCGGACATCTACACCGACGAACGACAGCTTCAGCAATCTCGTTTCCTTTAACTCTACAACTTCTACGAAAACCCTCTCGCTACAGGAGCAACAGAAACGCCTAGAGGAAGATAAAGCAAAGCAAGAGGATGAGCGTCGAAAGCAGTTCGACGCGCATTTTGGGATTCAGGAGCCGCATCCCAGGCAGACCAATAGCACTGGAAGTGGGACCTTTGATCGCGCTTTAACTTCGACTACAGGGTCTAGAAAGGAGGGACATGGGACACAGAAGCTTTCAAGCGCTATCAACAAGCCGTTCGCCAACATCGGCCCCCCACCGTACTTGAAACCTGCCGAAAATGACGACGATCTACTGGCTGCTTTTACTTCAACTGCGCCGGTAGATACTTCAAGCAACTTTCCTGTGCCTCTGGACTCGTCAACCGGTGACCAAACCTCAAGAGCAAGTCAAAATGTATCAATTACAAAGTCAACACCACATTCAGCTTTGCTTGACCTTTCAGGCTACCACACAAGCAAGAAACAAGTCGCGGATGATAATGACGATCCTTTCGGGCTGGGACAGATGAGTCAAACATCGGTACGGTTGGCTCCGACACAAGCCGATGGAGTCGATGAGGACGATGTGTTGGGCTTGTTAGGGAGACCTGTCTCGGAGTTGCCTCCTCGAACAGGCGTGGAGCCCCAGACATCGCCCGAAGACGACACCAGTATGAATCACCTTCCCAATGACAAACACCCGCAAGACCAAGCTCTCGCGGAACTGGTAGAAATGGGCTTCCCAGTCGAAAAGGCAACCCAGGCTTTGAACCAAACCGCCACTGGAGTTGATATTCAAGCAGCTGTAGGCTGGCTTCTGAGTCAGGCACACCAGGAGGCGAGACAAAACCACCGTGGAAGAGGCTCACCAGATGGCACACGAAGGCGGAGCGGGGATAGAAACGCCCAGACTAATGGACACAAGGCAGCGCAGCCAGGAGACCTCCGGGCTGATGCACAGATGCCCGCTTGGATGCGTCAAGAACGTCGTTCGAACTCGACGCAACGGGGGCAGGACAGTAAATCACCTGCGAACGGTGAGAGAGATGCTACACAATATGCTGCTGAGATAGGCAGTAATCTCTTTAGGTCTGCCAATACGTTGTGGAAGACTGGTATAAAGAAAATTGAGCAAACTGTGGGGGATTTCAACTCGGACAGTGACTCTGGTCAGCCGAAATGGATGCGGGCAAACGCCGAAGGCGTGACTCGAAGACGGAAAGCCAGCACACCTAGCATACCTACGGAGAGGGAATCGGATAGAAGTGGAAAGCCTGGTTCTGAGCTCAGGTCACAAAGACGACCTAGCCATGGACTACAGCAAACCTCTATTACAGATGAAGCTCTGATGCTTGAGTCCACTAAATCCCGACCTCTGCAGAAGACAGCTACCAGATCAACGCAGCCAGATCCTAGACTCCCAACAAGCTCTACCTCTTCCCGAGATTCATCCCCAGCGCTACCACTGGGCTCGACCAACCAACGCTCATCACAGCCAGGATTTCTCCAACGACAGCACCTCCACGACGTACCGAAAGCAAAGCTGAGCCGAGAACTGATCGACGAGCAGTCGCCAATTGCGTATGTCAGTCCTGCAAGGCGGAAAAGGCCTCCGCCAAACTCCGAGCCAGACCTTCTTGTCGATTCTCATCCCTCAGCTACGGCTCCTACATTGCAGCCAAAACCACCCAGCCAACCACAAGCACCTTCAAAGTCTCCACACCCGTCAACAAATTTCCCCGCTCGTCCCAAACCACCACCAAGAAAGATCCCACCAGTCTCTCCCTCTGCCCTCTCGTCATCCTCAACTTACCGCCAGAAAGGGACCGAAGCCTTCAAACTCGGTGACTATGCTGCAGCTCACGCCGCTTACACCAGCGCACTCGCTCCAATACCCGACCAACATCCTATAACCATCATCATCCTCTGCAACCGCGCACTCACAAACCTGAAAATCGGCGACCCCAAAGCAGCCGTCTCCGACGCCGACACCGCCATATCACTCATCGGCCCGTCCCACGGTGAAGGCGAAACCATAACTCTCAGCCCCCACGACGCCCCCAAAGAGATGCGCGACTTCTACGGCAAAGCCCTGGTGCGAAAGGCCGAAGCCCTCGAGCAAATGGAGCGCTGGGCCGACGCCGCCCACGCATGGCGCGAAGCCGTCCAATCCGGCCACGGCGGGAGCACGAGCATCCAGGGCCGCGACCGCTCCGAGAAAACAGCCGGTCGCTCCTCCCGCCTCGCCGCACCAGCCGTGCGTACACGACCTCCACCGTCGGCCAGACCGGGCCCACACCCAAAGAAACAGTCCGCCCTCGACGCGCTCTCTTCCCACCCGGCACCATCCGCAGAGGCCGTCACGCGCCTCCGCGCCGCCAACGCCGCCGCCGAGCGCGCCGACGACGAGAAGTTCGCGCTCGCTGACTCTGTCGACGCGAGGCTGGCGGCTTGGAAGGGTGGGAAGCGGGATAATCTGCGTGCGTTGCTGGGTAGTCTTGATGCGGTGCTGTGGCCGGAGGCGGGGTGGAAGAAGGTTGGGTTGCATGAGTTGGTGCTGGCGGGGAAGGTTAAGGTGGTGTATATGCGGGGGATTGCGAAGGTGCATCCTGATAAGGTACGTTTTCTCCGAGTCGACTTCCGTTCTTGGGTTTTACGGTTGCGTGTGTTGGGTTTGGTGGCCTGAATAGATGGACGCTGTGGGGTGGGAGAGATGAGGAAGGAGAGCTGATGGCGGAACGAGCAGTTACCGCCTACCGCGACGACGGAGCAGAGGATGATCAGTGGGGCTGTGTTCAGTACGCTGAATGAGGCGTGGGATAAGTTTAAGAGGGAGAATGGGCTTTGAGACGCCTCGGGGACTCTGGTTCCCTGTCTTGGTGGACTTTGGCGAGCGGATTGATGAGCCTATCTCGGTTGTAAAAGATACAATAGAAATAGCACAGCCAACATAGAGCATTTGTCGACTAGTAATACACTCTTGTGAGGTAGAGGCACAAGGGCACTTAATTCCAAGTCCGATTCCATCATCTAATGTGTGAAGACTTGCATCTTGAAATTCTTTTTCCATACCACAACATGTACACCCAGCTATCAGACCTTGCAAGCTAGAGGAGCTCGATATCGCCAAACCGCTTCGCAAACATGCCCAGCGCCTTGATCGGGAAGATGAATTTGTAATTCGGATAGGAAATCATACTACCACGCACATGTCAGCACACCTCACCCTTCAACACAAAAAGCGTCGGCGCAAGGAGCAAGGAAGCAACACAAACATACCAACTCTTATTGAACACCCCCTCAATCGCCTCCTGCGCCCACTCGCCATTCTCCCTCTGCCTGCCCACCACCAACCTCAACGCCCTCTCTATAGGCGCCCGATCCGGGAACCCGGCCTCCATAAGCCCGATGCACGCCCACGCCGTTTGCACCACCTGGCTGCGCTCGTGATGCGTATACACGCCCGTCTCGCAGCCGCGGTAGCTCTCGCCCCAGCCGCCGTCGGGCATCTGCTTGGCGAGGAGAAAGTCACAACCGCGCCGGACGTGGTCGCTGTTGGCGTGCGTCTGGCCAGCGGAAGCGAGCGCCTCGAGCGCGAACATGCCGGCGTACGTGAAGCAGATGCCCCAGCTGCCGTACCAGGAGCCGTCGGGCCGCTGGGCGCGGCGGATGTAAGCGAGGGCGGCGCCGGTGACGGCGCGGATGGAATCCGGGCGGTAGGTAGGGTCGTGGTCGGTGGTGAAGAGGGCGAGGGCGGTGACGACGGCGGTGGTGCATTCCGGGTAGTCGTACTCGATCATGATGCGGCCGAAGACCTCGGCGGCGTTGAGGTACTCGAGGTACTCGGAGCCGCGGGTGGGCTCGTAGGAGGCGAAGCCGCCGGAGGGGTTCTGCATGGTGAGGAGGGTGTCGACGGCGTCGCGGAGGCGGGCGTCGGAGACGAGGGTCGGGTAGCCCGGGGTGCGTTGCAGCGCGATGACGGCTTTGAGGGCCTCGCTCGTGCAGTCGCTGACGGTGTAGCCCTGGTCGCGCGTGCTGAATGCCCAGGCGCCTTTGCGGCGGTGCCGGTAGCAGAGGGCTTGGTCGGGGACGTCGGCGCGGATTTGCTGGTCGTCGAGGAAGGCGAGCGCTTTGAGGAGCATGGGCTTCCAGTGCGGGTCTTGGGCGAGGCCGGCGTGGGTGACGGCTTGGATGAGGAGGGAGGTGTCCCATGTTTGCACGCCGTTCGTGCCGTTCATGAGCATGCCTTCGTGCTTGACCCATAGGAAGTCCTGCATGCGATCTCGGTGGCGTCGGACTGAGTGGCTGCCTTCGCCGTCGTGGATGTAGCATGCTAGTAGGTTCATCGGGCCGTTGACTGGACCGAGGTTGGCGTATTCTGTGTTCTCGTCTTCGCGGCGGATCAATTCGAACGCCCAGTCCTCGGCTCTTTTGACCAGTGAATTGTAACGCAGGTAAGGGTTCCAAATATTAACGAGGGCCCAGTTGATGGAATTGAGGAAGAAGGTTTTCGGGTGGTAGTTATCACGAGGGGAGATGCTGTTACGGTGAGCGAGGAAATTGATAGATTCGTAGGGCGAGGTATACAGCTCTTGGCGGAGTTGGCGAGTTAAATCGGTAGCAGGGTGTGAGAAGCGCTTGGAGTAGATATAAGACATTGGAAGGAAAACTTGTCGCATGTGGATCCACCAGCGCCATGGGGCTATTGGTACCCAGTCAGGGAGAAGCCTGCAGTCACACATGAGCTCCCCGAGATATCCCATGGGAAGTTATTCAGGGGATAATATTACCAAAGCTCTGGCGGGACTGGGTTCACAGCATCCCATTCCATGACCCCTAATATGCTCAACCAGAACTTCGCCCAATGAGGCCCGTTGACTGCACCACCAAGCTTATGGAGCGTCCCTCTTGCCCGTACCATTCTCGGATCTTCTGCACTCATACCAAGCAATCGTTGCACCACGTAGTTCATGGCGGTGCCGAACACGGTGCTTTCCCCTTCAATGTGTAGACCCCAACCTCCATCTTCCACGTTTTGTCGTGCGAACAGATAGCTCTTGATTTCCGTCGCGTGAGACCAAGGGATAGGGGTATGAGTAACATGCCAAGATATGACAAGGCCAGGCAAGAGGAACATAGGGCCGCCATATTCACAAGCCCAGTTGCCCGGGGGGAGCTGAAGATGGGAGAAGAATGAAAGAGCATTACGGACAGAGGCAAGAGGCGTTGTTGCTGGGTGCAAACGAGGTAGATCCTGTGCGAGTCTGTAAGCTTCCCATGATATAATCACAGAGGATCGGACGTTTTACGGTGGGGAGACCTAGATGATATTTGTCGGCTGTGCTTTGTGGCCACGTCTTGAGCTCCTCATCGTTCTCCAGATAGTGCCATGTCTGTCGACCGCGTTCATCCAGTAGCCTCCAACGCGTATAATCCGTTTTCTCGGACTCAACTTCTGCACCGTCCAACGTAGCCCCCTTCTCGACCGTTGGAAGTTTGCCATTGGCGACTTTGCGTGCCACCAATTCAGCCCTTGTCATGGTTAATCAGTTACCATTGCCTATGGTCAAGAGGGGAGGTTGAAAGCTTTCATAGGGAGCGAAAGGTTGAAGTGAATGTGAGAGGAACGGCTTCTTGGCGAACCTCCGTGCCGCAACAAACACCACACTAATAGCTCTACTTTTGGACGGTCAATACCTCACTCTGATACATGCAAGTCGACTAATATCCAGAACCACCTGAGCTCCACACTATGGATCAAGCAGCTCGCGGCGCCGCGGCTCTCAAAGAAGGCAGATATGCTGAGGCAGTCACTCAATACAACACTGCCATAACCCGCTCCCCCGGCGCTGTAGACTACTACATAAAGCGCAGCACAGCTCACCAACGCTCCTCCCCGCCGGACTACAACGCAGCACTTCACGATGCCGAGATTGCAGTCAACTTCGCTACCCAGCGCGCGAAGAGGGAGTTGGTAGGACAAGCACAGCTGAGGCGGGGCATTGCACTTTTTGGCTTAGGACGTTACGCAGATGCTGGGCATTGCTTTGCGTTAGCTAAGAGATACAACGAGAAGGAGAGTAGTCTGCTCATCTGGGAGAAGAAAGTTGAAGTTAAGCTGAAAGAGTTGGATGAGGGTGCGGAGGCCAAAAAGGTCACGATAGCGGATGTGCCAGACGTCAAGCTACCTAGCCCCCCAGTGGAAAAGCTGCAGGGGAAGAGGGATCCGAAAGTGGAGGAAAGCTCTCAGAGGACTACGCCCAAAAGTAAAGCGAAAGTGGGGGCAGACATCGTTCAGACACCGGCAAATAAGATACGGCATGAGTGGTTCCAGACGGCGGACACTGTCACCATCGAGCTATTTGCCAAGGGTGTTGCTAAGGACAGTAAAGAGAAGATCGTCGACATCGAGGAGCAATCGGTGATACCTCTCAAGACCCTCTCTCAGGCAGCAGCTCACGAGTGCCCAGGTGTTAATCTCTTTCCCGTTGGTTACGGGATCCGAGTACAATCTCACCTTCGATCCGCTATTTTCTTCCATCGATACCGCGCACTCCAGCTATGAGATCAAGTCCACCAAGATCGAGATAAAGCTCCGAAAACAAACGGCTGGACAGAAATGGGCATCCTTAGAGGGAGCCCTACCCGTTGAGGAAGTGAAGGATTCCAATGGACCCCCAAATCGACCATCCGCTCTATCTTCACGGAACGAACCCACAGCCCCAGCAGCGGACAGTACCAGACACGCGCCATCCTATCCCACATCCTCAAGAACAGGCCCCAAGAATTGGGACAAACTGGCCGACGACCTCACCAAGAAGCGTCCCAAGCCAGAAAAGAAAGAAAACGAAGCCGACGGGACTGCGGAAGCAGACGCTGATGACTTCGACTACGACGATGAAGGCGACCCGGTAAATGGCTTTTTCAAGAAGCTATACAAAGATGCGGATCCGGACACGCGGAGAGCGATGATGAAAAGCTACCAGGAAAGTAACGGCACGGCGCTGAGTACGAATTGGGCTGAGGTTGGTAAGGGGAAAGTGGAGACCAGTCCACCTGATGGTATGGAGGCGAAGAAATGGGCAGAATGAACGGGCTCTCGCTTTTGGCGCCGTACGATACTGTTCGCTATCCATCTATTCGCCGACATACGAGTGTTAACGGTCGAAGCAAAAACGGTTTTGCTATTGATTGCAGCCTCACACCTGTCTATTATGCTGCATGATGGTGATACGTTTGCTATGCATGGGAAGACAAAGGCCATAAGACAAAGGCCATAAAACACCCCTTCCCGACACCTATGTCATTACTTCATATTTTCTTTTCTCGTACTTTTGAATTCCATGCTCATGTGCTACAAGCAATCCCATCGCCCTTTCTAACTTTTGGATTAGTCTGCCCTAGAGAGGCAAAGATGCTTGACCGGGAGGCTTGCGACGATCCGGCTTTTCTTCTCTTTCGGTTCTACTAGCCAGTATGGCATTCTTATGGTGCAGGGGTGTTCGACCCTAATTGTATGAAGACCATAAGAACGGCAGCGTATCTGCGCAAGGTCAGCACTTCATTTCTCGCGACCACAGATCAAGAAGACCCAGAGAACCTACCCAGCCGTCGCCGCCAATGTCTCAAACGGTCGTGCTACCGTTACTATGCTCAAAAGACCGGAAAAGACGACGAGACAACCGGATATTATCTGCAGCCTTGTGGTTTCGTCGTTGTAGGCTTTCAGCAGCCAGAGTGGTCCTATCAGCATTCCTAATCCGACCGTAGTAATTATAAATGTTACAAGCGCGTCCATTCTCGAGTCACTATGGTATTTGGTGGTCTTCGATTCATACCAATGGTTGTAGTGGTGCCATTGATGCTGCATGCCCATCGAGTCATACCAGTCAGCAAAGCTCGGGATCCCGAGGCTTGGAGAAGGACGGTGTCTGACTGACCGGAGGTATTCGGAAGAGGAAAAACATTCGAAAACAGACAAACATATCAAGAAACCGCCGCAAGGGCGTCCGGACTTTTGGAACCAAAGAGACGAGGTCATCATCTGTATCAATGAAGCCAGTCTCTTCTTTGTGGATGGGATCGTTGTTGTTGAAGAACCAATTTTTGACATTTTTAGTTTCATGGCTAGAAGCTCTTGGATCAGACCGTAACTGTCGATGCGCAAGGATGAATTCATCTGCCGCTTCGATCAGCCACTTCTCCGAATCTCGTTGTTACTCGTCCGCCGTTAGATATGGTCGCTTACTGTACTCCTTCAGTCGAACCCGAAGATCATCCAGTATAGCATTGCGTCTGGGCTCCATGTCATATCGAAAAGTGCCATTATCAATATCATCTGGTCGTATTTTGCACCACCGATCCAGGGCTTCTAACTCCTCTTCTTTCCTAACAATCTGATCTTGCATGTAGAGAATAACTCTGGTATGCACAGCGTTGAATCGTCGGAGGACGAAGGCGTCTTTCGATGAAGCACCCCAGGTCGCAAAGCCTGGATATCCAAGGTACTTCCAGGGCTTTTCCTCGATTTCGGCCTTCGACGGAGGGGTGAGCTTCGGGAACCACTGCGTAGGAGGCGCTGGGTATTGTGCTATAGAATTTGCCGGTACCGCCGGCGGTTTATGCTGCGGCGTCTGGATGATGACATGCTGATTGTTTGGTGGCAGAGGTTGCGGTGGCGCAACTTGTGTTTGGTTGTTCGGTGGAGGACCTCCTGATGCTGGGTTATGAAAAGTTGACGCTAACATATCCTAACGGATGCGATATTTTGGGCTTCAAATAATTTGAATAAATACTAAGGATCTAACAGACACAATGAGCCGTCACTGTCTTCTTTCTCAACTTCCCAGAGTGGATCGGGCACCAGGTCTTATACCAACCATGATTTGCTGGCGCATGACGGGGAGGTTCAGACACCTGCGAAGTTGGACGGACCAAGTGTACCGGTTGAGCCCCAACCAATGCCATGCAGGCTTCTCGCTCCAGCCCGTCGATCTGGGGCCATCGGAGCCATCCTTAGCTTTGTACAGCCTTGCACTTCATACCCTTGTCCTCGGCATAGCCGATATGTTTTACCACTTCCAATTGGCTAAGATGCGGAACCAATTGTATACTGCTACAAGCTGCGAGCGTCCGGGTAGTCACGGGGGCCTCGTGCCCTTCGAGTTGGTGATGCCTAAAGCCTTGCAAGGCTACGAATGAAGGCGTCCGTTATTGAGGCAGTATTGATCTCGCAGCTGAAGAACATAAATGTTGGTCATAGCCCACCGGATTCATCCCTCTCGACTGAAACCTCTCTCCTCTACTGCGTACAGCCTCGGAGTTCGAGTGCCACAGCTCTCGCCCACAAGCCTCTTTTACCTCTAGTACTGACCGACTAAGGCTGATTTTGCCGACTCATTCGTCTTTGAGGCATGTGCTGTAGACCGCCTTTCAACTTATCTCAGCATATGATTATGACTGACGAGATTCCTAGGTTAGGGCTGCGACCGGGAACCAAGCTTTTCGATATGGGTTTAGGGCGCGACGCCCGAAGCAAAATCCTTGCCGTATCCCATTTTCAGGGTCGGATTGGGGTAGATCACGACCTCAGTGATCCGGAAAGTCGACCAGGCCAGGTCGACGTTGAAGGTAATGAGTATGATGTCATGGGAATGCCTCAGGGCGAGTCTAGCTTCAAGTTACGTGGCTTGACAGAGAGAAAGAAGCGTCGTAGCTCAACGACGACCTCTGCTCCTCGACCACAACCGGCCTACAACAGCTCTGCCAGCAGTTCTCTTGACAAAACCTCTTACTATCCGTCTTCATGGCAATCGGCCTATACGCATGGTTCTGCTACCTATTATCCAGGTCTTGTACAAGGCTCTCCACCATCTATGCACAGCAGCACCTTCTCGCCTCCAAGTCAGCAATATCAAAGCTGCAAACCTGACCAGGGTTATGCATACCATAACGCAAACCAACCTTATCAGAATCAGGGCCAGCAGCAGCAACAGCAACAGCACCAGCAACAGCAACAGCAACAGCAACAGAAACAGCAACAGCAACAGCAACAGCAACAGCAACAACAGCAATATTATAATCAAGGGTACAACCAGATGTACAATCAAAACAACGCGTAAGGGCCCTTTCCGAACTGACAGACACTCTCTTTCTAGGATGATGATTTGACTTTGATACTCCTCAGACAATCACAGTATCCGCCCGCATCTCAGTCCCAGCCAGCGCAGCCGGCGCAGTCAGCGCAGCTAAACCAGCTCGGGTATTGGGTCTGTCAACATGGTTTCAACATCGCGATACAGTAGGCTTCCTGCCAGTCGGTACAGAGATCATTGACTTAGTGATTCTAGTCGCTCCTATTGTCCTCATGGCTGCGTGAAATAGTTATGCTGAGTATACAAGTTGGATTCTCAATGTAACCCAGTCCGCACCGCTTTTCGGTGTGAGGTTGCTGACCAATTAGATAGCAGTCTAGCTATTGATCCGCATATCGGAGCGGCAGCTTGTCGCTTTCCGGTACTGGAGCACTTGGAAGTATCTGTGGTCATTTGATCCTTCGATCATTGACTGAGCAAACCTCATCAACGCCGATTGTCTCGCTCCGTTGCGACGCGAGTTCCAGCAGACATTCACTGTTTCGTGATTCTCAGATTCCATCCAGGATTGAAGCGAACCAGTCAGCGAGCTGGTGGACAACCGTCACCAACTTGACTGATGGCCAGGCAGAGACTCAAGAAGCAGTATGTACCTGCTGCCAGTTTGTCTAGCATGTTACCGCGGCGGTTTGGATGGAACCTAACGACGAGACCACGATTGTACGATTGCTGCGGTTTGGAGTCGTTGTATGTTGATGCTCCCCCTTGGATGGTTACAAGGGGCCCGCGATACCCCTTTCTTCGGCGGGGTAGCTGTAGGTAAGGTAGGAAACTTTCCGTTTACCGTTTGGGTTTAGCGTAGGGTTAGCAAGCGTGCTTGGCACCTGGCCTCTATAACGAATTGCAATTCCAATATACTCGATCTTCATTCCCTAGGTACCTTACCTATCTTACTACACTGCACTACGCTGAACCGACCTTGTTCTGAGTACGGCCGACGTCCAGACGCTTGATGATGATAACTCAGACACTTATAACATGACGATGGACGACTGGGAAGATATCCTGTGCTTCGGTGATGACACTGGCTTGACCTCCGTCTTGAGCCAAGACAGAACAATCCACGTCCAGCAGCTGCCGCATGAGCACAGAAGCTCTCATACAGTCAGCGCTACGGATACCTTGGCAGATCCTGGCGCCATGCCAGAACTCACACATCCTCCAACTTCAGACTCTTGCAGCCCAGGTACTCTGACGCGGGAGCTTCAGTCTCTTTCATTGGACTCCTCGACATCCAATCAGCAGGATGCTGAAGACTCGTATGCTCAAAGGTCGGCACCCGTACCTGGACTTCTCTCTGATGAGTCTCCGATCTTAGAGCGTCAAGCACGGTGATCGGTAAGATCGAACGCATCTTCACGTCCCTCGTCGATGTCCTGCTCGAGGATCTTCAAGGAGGATTTGCCATTCCAATCAAGACAACAGCGCGTGCTTCAAAAGATCATACGATCGATCCTGAGACGGGTGCGATCAGGGCCAATCCGAATGTCCAGCCTGTGGATGTATGCTTTCCAGGAAAGACACCAGAAGAAGCTTGGAGGTTTGGTGCGCAGTCCCTGCCTCTGTTATACATTTCAATGCTCCGCAGTCGTTGCTGAGTTACGATGCAGCTGTATTGGTGCGTATTCTGGGCCTGATACAGGAAGCATTGATGAGTGGTGTCATCACCACCAAAAGGTAACGATGAATTCCAGATTCTTCCCTCTCTTGTGATCGGTGCTCATTTCCTCGCAGGGATATCTACTATAAAGACCCTACATTATTTGGTCGACAGAGCGTGGTAGATCGCTATGTCGATGATATCGCTTCCACCTTTGGTGTGCAACGAAGGTCTCTAAACGTGGTCAGTACTGACTTGGAGAGCTTTCCGAAGGAGGCAGCTGAACTGACCTTCGGACTTTAGGTTGCAGCAGCCAAAGGCATTTTGGCCGGTTGTGTCGAGTTTGGGAGGGAGGATGGTAGCACTGTGCACGGCACTTCGACTGGAGAGGTAATGCCGTCATCATGTTTCCCTAAATGTTGCAATACTCAGAAAGCCTGCCTGTTGGTAGGGTATATCAGTGCCCGATATCATGGCTATCCATTGGATTAGATTGATAGATGTGAAGTGGATTCTAGTGATCGAGAAAGAGGTAAGCGTCCGCAGCTTCAATGCTCACAGCGTGGCTAGCCTGCTGATCAATGCAGGCAACGTTCCAGTCACTCGCAAGCAATGACTTTTGGAAAAACTCCGCAGCCGGCAATGGTATCCTTCTGACGGTTAGTATTTTGCGTCAGCGAATCGTCCTACTGCAAGCCTGACTCCGGATGAAGGCAAAAGGCACACCAGACATCTCGACTCGAGCATCCCTTCGCTATCTATCGAGTATCAACCCCCCTCCGAACCAGACCCGTCCCCGTATCTTTGGGCTCGTAGATTTTGACCCTTACGGCATCGGCATCCTCTCAACGTACAAGTACGGGTCGATCAGGCTTGCCCATGAGAATGCTCACCTCACCGTCCCGAGTATCTCATGGCTTGGTGTCCAGAGCCAAGACCTGTATTCGAAGGAATCTGACGATGAATCAGATCTGCTGCGACTAACAGCCAGGGACCGAAGAATAGCAGTGAAGATGCTGGAGCGACCAACTTTCGCGGAAGATGGACCTGAACCGATGTGGAGGCGGGAGTTACAGATCATGTTGATGTTGAACACAAAGGCGGAAATCCAACACTTGAGTAGCAGAGAGGGCGGGTTGGAGAAGTGGCTTCAGGACAAGCTGCTGGTTGAGTTGTCTGCTGCAGAGGAAAGCTTGAAAACGAAGTCGGCATGAGATCGGTGTTGGGAGACCTTGCCGAGTATCCCGTTGCAGAGACAGTATAGACTATCAGTGATATATAGCCCTAACGCTAGGAACGCTGGGGCGCCAAGCTGGGGCAATTCGCAAGTCTAAGCGTTCGCAACGACAGATTTACCGACTGGCCAGGAAGAGGTACTCAACGTCCTCTATAACCCTCAATCCCCCTCAGCGCCGTACCCTCACCTCATACCAAACTGTACAGAGCCGGTAACACCCCATACAAGCCAGCCTCAGCCAAGCGCACAGAAACCTGACCCCTCCCTCTTCCCTTCTATCCCAAGTCCTCAACCCCACGACCACGACGCCTCCCTCCCTCCCTCTTCCCCCCCATCCCAAGTCCTCAACCCCACCACCACGACGCATCCCTCCCTCTTCCACTCCTAACAATCCCCACCTCCCCGCACGCCCACCCACCATCTC
>JAABUU010004131.1_pt1 | contig 17532 bp, 16 predicted proteins | sample 5559301 | NCBI WGS metagenome assembly JAABUU01 (sample SAMN10711884, study PRJNA513360) | rock metagenome | isolation source: Antarctica rocks | place: Antarctica: Victoria Land, Richard Nunatak white | reverse complement strand
AGCTGTAAGAGCGGCGACGGCAACCTCGCCGTCGCCGCTGACCGGTGGGTGCGTCACGTGATCAGGAGGGTTTCATGAGGGTGCTGGCGTCGTCGTACACACAAGTCTTCGATCCGCTGGGACATTCGTTCGGGCTGTCCTCGATTGTGGCTGTCCTGCCGCTGGCCACGTTGTTCATCTTGCTGGGTGTGTTGAAGGTCAAGGCCTACGTAGCGAGTCTGGCGGCGTTGCTCGTGGCCCTGGTGACCGCCGTCGTGGTCTACGGGATGGGCATCGACCAAGCGGTCCTGGCTGGCACGGAAGGTGCGGCTTTCGGGTTCTTCCCGATCATGTGGATCGTGATCAACGCGATCTGGATTTACAACCTCACCGTGTCCAGCGGGCACTTCGACGTCCTGCGGCGCTCATTCTCCGGGATCAGCCCCGACCAGCGCATTCAGGCGATCATCATCGCGTTCTGCTTCGGGTCCCTGCTGGAGGCCCTCGCCGGGTTCGGTGCCCCGGTCGCGATCTGCGCAGTCATGCTGGTCGCGCTCGGCATGTCTCCGTTGCTGGCGGCGAGTCTGGCGTTGATCGCCGATACCGCGCCCGTCGCGTTCGGTGCCATCGCCGTCCCGATCACCACCCTCGCCACTGTCACTGGTCTCCCCGTGCAAACCCTGGGTGCGATGGTCGGACGACAAACACCGATCCTGGCGTTGTTCGTGCCGTTCGTGCTGGCCGGTGTGGTGGGTGGGCTACGCGGGCTGCGCGACGTCTGGCCGGCTGCGCTGACCGCCGGTGCGGTCTTCGCCCTGTTCCAATACCTGACGTCGAACTTCATCTCGATCCCGCTGACCGACATCGTCGCCGCCCTCGCCTCAGCCGGCGCGGTGGTCCTCCTGCTCCGTTTCTGGCAACCCCGCCACCCCATGCTCGCCACCACCGGCGACCGTGCCCCGGGCGACCCCGACCGCGCAGCCGATGACGCCGGCGACGCGGTCGGCGGCGGTCTCGGTGGCCACGACCGCGGTCAGCGCCATGCGAACCCCCGGGCCACCAGTGCGGCGGCCGCTAGTACCGGGGCCGCGAGTATCGGGGCCGCGAGTATCGGGGCCACCGCCACCGGGGGCACCAGCACCGCGACAATCCGTGACACCCCCGCGGACACCGCCCGGGCTTACGCCCCCTACGCCATCATCATCGTGCTGTTCGGGCTGGAGCAGATCCCGTTCATCAAAGACGCCCTCGCCCATACGTCCCGATCGTTTTCCTGGCCCGGGCTGCACGTGCTCACCCCGCAGCACAAAGCGGTGGGCAGTGCAACGTTCGTGTTCAACTGGCTCCCCGCGGCGGGCACCACACTCCTGGTCGCCGGTCTGATCACCATGATCGTGCTGCGGGTGAGCCCGGCCCGTGCCCTGCGGGCCTACGGTGCCACGCTGGCCCAGCTGGGATTCGCGATCCTCACCGTGATGGCCGTCCTCGCCCTCGCCTACGTCATGAACGCCGCCGGTGAGACCACTACCCTCGGCAAGTGGATGGCCGGGGCCGGTGGACTGTTCGCCCTGCTCTCCCCGATCCTGGGCTGGTTCGGGGTCGCCGTCACCGGCTCAGACACCTCCTCGAACTCACTGTTCGGGGCACTGCAGGTCGCCGCCGCCCACGACGCCCACCTCAACCCGATCCTCATGGCCGCGGGCAACAGCTCCGGCGGTGTCATCGGCAAAATGATCTCCCCGCAGAACCTCGCCATCGGCGCGTCCGCCGTCGGCCTCGCCGGACGCGAAGGAGAACTCTTCCGCAAAGTGCTGCCCTGGAGCATCGCCTTCCTCCTCGGGTCCTGCCTCCTCGTCTACCTCCAATCCACCAGTCTGCTCTCCTGGATGGTGCTCACCCACTGACACAAGAGGGCCCACGAGCCGTCTTAATGAAGGACACCCGCACGCCAACCGTCACCGTGTCGTTGACCGCGGCAGCCCGAACGCCACCTCGAGTGTGCCCAGGCTCTCGCCAAGGTCGCGGGTCCGGCGAGCCATACGCAGCGGGCCTGCGCCGTGGGTAGGTCGGCATGTCGCCGTCAAATCCCGCACTCTCGCGGGCCCAGCCCCGGTGAACGGGATGCGCCCCCGGCGGCCCCTGGACAGGGAGCCGCTGGCGGGTTTAACTCGTTGCCATGGCTCAGGGGACACGGAGATATGGGCTGGGATGGTGGGGGCGGGGCCGCTCCTTGATTGGTGTCGGCGCTGGCCTGATCGTGGCCTCGGTGGTGCTGTTGCTGATCCGGGATTTCATCTGGTGGGGTCGGCTGGGCATTTATGTCGGTGCTGGCTTCCTCATTGTCGGATTCACGATCGTCGCGGATGAGCGATTCACGAGATACCGGAGTCGCTGAGCTTGTGTGCATAGCCGGGGCTGCATCAACCGCCCTACCAGGCGCCTCTGCTGCGTCGCGTCGTCGCAGGTGTGGAGCACCGGTCACCGGTGGGTTATTGGCAGCACGCACGTTTCGCGGTTGCCGGTTGGCTTCGTAATCTGTGTGGTGTGACTTTGGGCTGGTACGGCGGTTGGGGGGTGGGATGCTGCAGTGGGCGACGCGCCCCGGATGTCAAGGGCCAGTGAGAACCCGGAGACGGCCGTGACCGGCCACGAGCGAGGGGGGTGCTGGCGGCGCTGTCAGACCACGCCTGTGCCTGGTGTTTCGGCGCGGGCTGGCCACCCTGTCTGCGTGCGGTACCCGGGCGACCCGTTCGAGGAGGGGCCGTCGCTCCGATGAGCGGCGTGCGCGGAAACGCGCGGCGACCACATGGTCACGCTGGCGGCGCTGCCGCACTTGATCCCGTCACCGGTGAACCCGAGGAGGAGGAGGAGGCACCGTATGTCGATGACCTCATTAGTGGCGGGTTGCCGGCCGAGTTCAGCGTGGCAGAGATCTATAGCCTTCACGCCCCGTGCCCGCCGCGCCGGGGCAGCCTGACCCCCTTTCCTGTGTGTCAGGGCCGTTCGGCGCAAGCCGCGGGTGGCCGGTGGGTCAGCCCAGCGAACTGGGCGCCTCACGGGGGTCCCGAGGGGTCACCCGGTGGCCAGGACAGCTCGCAGTTCGGCAGGTCTCATCGTCGGACGGTCGGCGCTGAGTGTGCGGTTCTGCTGATCACCACGTTGGTGTGTTTGCCCTCGATCACGATGTCGGCTCCTTCGGCGTGCACAGTGGTGGGCGCGATGCCGAAGGGCAGGTGGTCTGAGTCGAGGGTGAGGGAAAACTTCTGCATCGCGATCTCGGTGAGCGGCGGCGTCAGGGTGACGGAGGTGCTTACTGGCCCTCCAAGGGTCAGAGCCAGGGACTGAGGGGAGCGTCCGCCCGAGGCGAGGCTGGTGGCGATGATGCGCACCGTTTTGCCCTGCAGTGCAACGTTGGCGTTGACACTGATCCGCTGCTTGATTAGGCCACCGAGTTGCACCGTTCCGGTGAGGATGATGCCGCTTCGCGGGGCCGGGAAGGCGTCGCCGCCGCTGGTGCCCAGGGTGGGGTCGGCCACCGGTGCCGACACTGTCAGATCGGGGATCCCGAGGAGCTGCCCGAGCTGGGTGTCGTTGATCCGAATCCTGCTGTCCAACTCCCCGACGACAATGTGGTTCGGGTCCCCGCCGAAAACCTGCGCCGCGGACACCTTCGCGTTGCGCAAAGTGGCCCCGATGGTCACGGTGGCGAGCCCGGCCATCGGAACACCGGCGACGTGCACGTTCACCTGGCTGAAGTCGCCCTTGGCCATCTGGGTAAGAAACGGGAACCCAGTGATCCGCACATCAGGGTCGGTATTGAGCACCAGCTCGTGGCGGATCTCCCTGGACACTCGGTACTCGGTATAGGCGGCGGTGCCGTAGTCGGCCACCACCGCCAGGAGAATGAGCCCGATCAGCGAGAAGACAAAAACGCGCACTCCCCATCATCCATGAGATTTGCCCGAAGCTTTGCGTGCCGGTCGGGGGGCATGAAGTGCGCACGGCCTCCTCGGAATGCCCCGGAATGCGGGCACTGCAGACGGTGTGGCACCGCGTTGCTTCGCCACCAGAGCTCCACCCCCGGGGCATGCTTGGGTGATGACCTCCGATGAGCAACGGCGCGAGGTCAACCACCCGGTTTACCGGCGGTGCTTGGCCCTCGCCGAGGGATTGGCCTCCCATGCCCCCGCGCTCGTTGTCGGTGTCTCGTGCACACCCTGCCGGGGCGTGTGAGCAGCGTGGCAGCGATAGCGCTGACCGCCGTCTTCTTTGCCCTTGCCCTGATCGGCATGTGGGCCACCCTCTACCGCAAATAGGGCCAACCAAAGGTCTCCTGCGGCGGCTGGCTGCCACAGTCCGCAACCGCCGACGACGAAGTGTGTGCCGACGCACGGGGTCACGGTCTCCGCCCAGCAGAATCTCAGCGCTTTCTCCGACGGGGGTGGACGGTGAGGTCTATGACGGATGGTGGTCAGCGAGCTGTAGGGCAGCAGCGCTGAGGAGCGGAAGCGGCGCGGCAGCTTGTCGGCCGTCTGCCCGGGCTCGGTGCAAGAGGGCTCCCTCGGGCCGGCGCCATCGCGCGGATCAGGCCGCCAGCACGCACAAGACGCAGTCGGTCACGTCCGCATCGTCAGTGACGTCGTCGTGTGCAGATTGGGTGGCGGTAGACAGCAGGCGCGCCGATGCTTCAAGCCCTGGACACCGAGGACATCACCGCCACGGTGGTGTTCCAGGGGCCGCACTGATAACAAGCTTGGCCAACGCGCAGGCCGTCATTACGGTGGTGGTCCTGGCTCCATTCCCGCCGCGTCCGGGGGGCAAGGTTCACGGTCTCCGCCCAGCAGGATCTCAGTGCTTTCTCAGACGGGGGGAGGACGGTGAGTTCTATGACGGATGGTGGTCAGCGACCCGCAGAGCAGCAACCGACCTCCCCGGCTGTGCCCGCCGCGTCCACCCAGTTGGATGTCAAGGGCCGTCTGACAGCTCAATGCAGCCAGCTGAGCTGGGGCGTTCCGGTCACAGCACATTTCCTTCGTGGTGGTCACGGGCGGCACGACAGCACCAGCAGTCTCACCAAGTCCAGCAGTCCCCTTCCTCTCAGGCTCCACAGTTCCCGGTGTATCCCCCGGACGACCCCTCTTCGCCTGCACAGCCGCCCCCCGGTGCGGGTGCAGTGGTGAGTGGGGGCGCCGCGCCGTGGCGTCGCCGTTGGCGGGGTGGTGTCCTCGTTGCTGGGGCGGTGGCGTTGATGCTCATCGCCGGGGGTGTCGGTGGCGGTGTGGGGGCTGTGCTGCATCAGCAGGACCTCACCGCGGCGGGGTCCTCCACGCAGAGCCGGCTTTCGCCCGCGATACCGCTTGGGTCGGTGCAGCAGGTCGCCGCCAAGGTGCTGCCCAGTGTGGTGCAGATCCAGGTGATCACGGGCAGGCAGAGCGATGAGGGTTCGGGGGTGGTGTTGTCCGCCGACGGTTTGATCCTCACCAATAACCACGTCGTCGCCCCCGCAGCCGGTGCCGGGGCCGGTGTCGGAGCGGGGAAGCTGACGGTGACTTTGCAGGATGGGACGTCAGCCCCGGCCACGATCGTCGGCCGGGACCCGTCCTCGGATATTGCGGTGATCAAGATGGCCCACCAATCCACCCTCACCCCTCTGGCGATCGGTAGTTCCGCGACTCTCGCTGTCGGGCAGCAGGTCGTGGCGGTGGGGTCACCGCTGGGGTTGGCCGGCACCGTGACCTCCGGCATCGTCAGCGCACTGAACCGGCCGGTGTCCGCCGGTGGGGCAGCGACCGGTCAGAGTTCGGTGCTCGACGCCATCCAAACCGACGCCGCCATCAACCCGGGTAACTCCGGGGGCGCACTGGTGAACATGAGCGGGCAGCTGATTGGCGTCAACTCCGCCATTGCCTCCCTCGGTGCCAGCAGCGCGCCCGGCGGCCAGCCCGGCTCCATCGGGCTGGGTTTCGCCATCCCATCGACCAAGCTGATCGCATCGCCCAACAACTCATCACCACGGGCACCGCCACCCAAGCTGTGCTCGGCGTCAGCGTCGCCCCCACAGCCCCAAGCCCAGCGGGCATCTCCACCGGGGCCGTCATCGGCGCTGTGGCCCCCGGCGGTGCCGCAGACAAGGCGGGCATCACCGCGGGCAGCGTCATCACCAAGGTCAACGACCGGCTGATCCCCGACGGTGATGCCCTGGTGGCGGCCATCCGGTCCCACATCCCCGGGGACACTCTCACCCTTACCGTGCACAACCCCGGCGGTTGCACCCGCACCGTGCAGGTCACCCTGCAAAGCGCCACCGTGAAAGCCGGGCACTGACGGCCACCACGGCAAGACCCGTTGATCAGGCATCCCCTGCCGCCCGGCGTGGTGTCATCGACGAGCTATGCGCCATGGACAACCGGTTCGCCACGCTGCACCGCGTTTCGGCACGAGGCTGTGCTGACGTTCTGCAACCCTGTGCTGGCCCCTGCTGTTAGGCGGCTGTCGAGGCTCGACGGCCGTTCACCGTGCGTGGAGCACCTGGGGTTGCGCGAGCCCAGGATGTGAGAGCTGACATGGCGAAGAGTGGAAGCGTTGCCGCTGTCCCGGCACCGGCATGGCGTCATGGTCGGCGCAGCGGTGGGCGTGGCCTGTCGCTGCGGGTGATCCTGGTGGCTGCTTTGCTGGCCCTGGTGGGAGTGGGTCTGCTGGTGTGGTTCATCGGCGATGCCAGCCACGAGCTGCGTACCTGCTCACCATGATTCGGGGTGGCTACCGACGCGGTGCACGTTGCCCGGATGAGAGCGCCGGGGCGCACGGTGGAGATGGAAATCATCCAGGGTCCCGGCACCCCGGAGGTGGTGGGCGATGAAAGCCGACTCCGCCAGGTGCTGGGCAACCTGATGGACAACGCACTGACCCACACCCCACCAGAGGCGACGATCACGGTACGGGTAGGAACTGATGGACCCGACGCTGTGCTGGAAGTGGCAGACACCGGGCCGGGACTGCCACCGCCAGAGGCCGACCGGGTCTTCGAACGGTTCTACCGGGCGGACACCTCCCGGACCGGGACCAGCGGAGGGGCCGGCCTCGGCCTGTCCATCGTCGCCGCCCTCGTCACCGCGCACGGCGGGTCGGTGACCCTCGACGCCGTACCCGGTACCGGTGCTACCTTCCGGATACGCCTGCCACGAACCAACAGGGACGGCCCGAACGACCCGCACACCCCGAACGCCCTCTGAGGGGGGTGCACCGCTCGGGGAAGACGGGGTTGCGCGGGAGGCTCAGCGGTCGCGTCGGGTGCGTTCGGCCAGTTCGGGGTGATCTTCCCACCACAGCCGAGGTTGCATCGGCTGGTGCGGGGTCACCGCGTGATCGGAACCAGGTGCGGCACCGTGGTCGTTGTGGGGGAGTGGGTGGTCCGGCAGGAGGGCTGCCCGGGCTTGTTCAGCGTCGAGCTCGGCGTCGATGGCGGTGGCCCGCGTCTCATCCTCGCGGGTCATCCGGGCGACCACAGTCGCCAGGAACGGGAGACCGATGATGTCGCCGCCGATCCACAGGATGCCCGCGCCGATGTCCTGATCGATGCGCGGGTCGGGTCCCCAGCTGCGGGCCATCCCAAGGTAGTAGCCGGTGGCGATGACCGGTCCGAGCCACAGCGTCAGGCCGAGTATCGCATCCACCAGCACCTCGGCCAGCGTGATCCACATGGTCACCAGGTAGGAACTGGCCTGGGGCACCGGATCGACCCGCAACCGCGACCAGTAGTAGATAAATCCCGTCACCACCAGACCGCCGCCCACCAACCCCCCCACGACTGTGTTGCGCAGGGACAGGTCGTACAACGGGCTGAGGTACAACACCAACGGAGGCACCACCAACACCGCAGTGACCACGAGCGGGAAGGTGAGCACCCGGGCGCCCACGCTGTGCAGCAGGGCCCCGGCCCGGGCCCGCTCCTGAGCGGGTAGCAACTCCCGCAGCAGGGTCAGCGGGGCCCCCAAGGCGAAGAACAACGGGGTGAGCATGATCAGCAGCAGGTTCTGCAGTGCCCGCACCCAAAACAGGGTGTCCGCGTACACGCCGATGAAGGAGAACCCGACCACCGCGATGCTCCCCACACCACCCAGCAGGAAGCACAGCGAACGCGCCCGCGGCCAGCTGCGACCACGACGGTGCAGGGCGCGCACCCCACCCCCATAGACCACCGCCAGCACCACCACCGCCACCAGCACCGGTGGGTTCGGTGTCCACGCCGAGAACACCCGCAACAGCGTCAACGGAGGCGGCTGGCCGACGCCCAGAGCCCAGGTATGCACAAACCCAGAATGCACCCACCCCGACGCGCCGCCCACCACCAGCAGCTCGCCCACGACCGCGCCCACCGGTCCACCCGACTCGGGGTTGGACGCGACAGGGTTCCCGAAACAAGATCGCGGCTGGTGTCCACCCCTACTATTGCGTCATACCGGGGGAAGCTCAAGGTGGTGGTGTCTTTGTCCATTGTTGCTCGGGACTACCCCGGACTGAGGTAAACCGTCGAGCACCACCGATCAAGCCCCTGCAGAGGACAACCGTCCGCGAAATCGCCACCCCGCGGCAAAGGAAGCAGCAACAACGAAGGACCACCACCACCGGTTGAGGGCCTTCTACCGGCTTCCCACCCGGCTGCACCCATCGAGGAGACGCCACCCATCATGCGCAACCTCCGCCGATCGCGAGCGGACACGGACGGTGCCCGGGGCGACCCGGAGTTCGTCGGCACCCGCGCGAGGCGAGCGCGCATGACCCCTACCACGGGACCGGCGAGTCCGGCGGGGGGAGTGGCGGCAGAAACAGGGGTGCGCGCCGGTCGGGGGGCCGAGCTGCTCATGCTCGTCTTTGCCGCCGCCATCACCACCTCGGCGCTGGCGCTGGTGGAGGCGAACCAGGAACAACAGCTGACCACCGACCTGCTCCTCTACGGTGGTGCTTACCTCGGGTTGTTCACCATCGCCCACCTCGCGGTGCGCAAGCTCGCGCCCTACGCCGACCCGCTGATCCTGCCGTGCGTGGCGCTGCTGAACGGCCTGGGCCTGGTGATGATCCATCGCCTGGACCTCGCCGCGGCAGCCAAAGCGGTGCAGAACGGGCAACCCGTGCCGAGCGGGGACGCCTCGCACCAGGTGGTGTGGACCGCCATCGGCGTGGTCCTGTTCGTGGGTGTGCTCTGGTTCCTGCGCGACCATCGCAGCCTCGCCCGCTACGGGTACACGTGTGGACTGGTCGGTCTGGTCCTGCTGGTCACCCCGGCGCTGCTGCCCGCCCGGTTCAGTGAGGTCAACGGTGGCAAGAACTGGATTCTGCTCGCCGGGTTCTCCATCCAGCCTGGCGAGTTCGCCAAGATCCTGCTGCTGATCTTCTCCGCCTCATTTCTGGTGGCCAAACGGGACCTGTTCGACACCGCGGGCAAGCACATCTTCGGGATGGATCTACCCCGAGCCCGTGACCTTGCACCCATGCTGCTCGCGTGGGGGGTGTCCATCGGCGTGCTGGTGTTCGACAAGGACCTCGGCTTCGCCCTGCTGATCTTCGGCACCGTACTGGTGATGCTCTACATCGCGACGGAGTGGATGAGCTGGCTGCTGATCGGCAGTGTCCTGTTCGTCGGCGGTTCCTACGTCGCCTACCGCCTGTTCGCCCACGTACGGGTGCGGTTCGACACCTGGCTGAACCCCTACGCCACCTACGACACCACCGGCTACCAGATCTCGCAGTCGTTGTTCGGTCTGGGCACCGGGGGTGTCGGCGGTACCGGGCTTGGCGCGGGGAACCCGCAGACGGTGCCCTTCGCCAAGACCGACTTCATCATCGCCGCTATCGGGGAGGAGCTCGGCCTCATCGGCATCGCCGCCGTGCTCATGGTGTTCGCCATCCTCGTGATCCGTGGAATGCGCACCGCGATCGCGGTGCGCGACACCTTCGGCAAGCTGCTGGCCGGTGGGCTGGCGTTCACCATCGCGTGGCAGGTGTTCGTGGTGGTCGGCGGCGTCACCAAGCTCATCCCGTTAACCGGGCTGACCACCCCGTTCGTGTCCTACGGCGGATCATCGCTGCTCGCGAACTACATTTTGGTGGCCATCCTGCTGCGCATCTCCGACGCCGCCCGCCGTCCGGCACCGGCACGCCAGCCGCGGGTCGGGGCGGGCACCCCCATCGCGGACGCACCCACCCAGATGGTGAAACGCCCGTGACAAGTTCTCTCAACGAGCGTCGCGGGGTGGCCGACGTTCGCATACTCGAGTTCGCCCTGCTGATCAGCGCCCCGGACGTGAACACGTTGGGCAGCGGATCGGATACGCGCGGGTGTCGAGTACCGATCAGAACCTTACCCGGCAGATCACCACGCTCGGCGAGGTGCATCGGCTGTTCGAGGAGAAGCAATCTGGTGCCCAGCGCGCTGGGCGCACCGCGCTGGCCGAGATGATTGCCTACGCCCGTGAGGGCGATACCGTCGCGGCCTCCTCGATGGATCGACTTGCGCGCTCGGTCGTGGACCTCAATCAGATCGTGGGTGAGTTGGTCACCAAGGGCGTGGTGGTGGAGTTCATTCATGAGCGAGTTGCCTTCCGCCCCGGCACCACCGATGCCTTCGCGGAGTTCCAGCTCAACATCATGGCCTCCTTCGCCCAGTTGGAGCGGGCCATCGCTAAGGAGCGACAGGCCGAAGGCATCCGCGCCGCACAGGCGCGCGGTGTCTACACGGGCAGACCGCGCAAGCTGACCGCCGAAAACCTGGCCACAGCCCGTCAGCTGATCGAGACCGGAGTCCCCAAGGCCCAGGTCGCACGCCGGCTCGGCGTCGACCGATCCACCCTGTACCGAGCCTTGCCGCTGCCCGCCGTGCCGACGAGTTCGGACACTCGTGCAGCCGACTTCGAACAGTGACACCCTTGCTGACCCCCACCGCGTCACCGAGCAGCACCCCGGCCGCGACGGTCACGCATCGCCCTCCGGGCGGATCCCAAGCGGTGACGAGACGCAGTTTCGCTGAGAAGTTGTACAAATTTCCGGTATTGTGGGTTCTATGGCAGAGACCGTAGTCCCGACGAGCGAGGTGCGAGCGGCGCTGGGCAAGATCACTAGAGGCTTCGACGCCGGTGAAACAGAGCCGGTGTTCTTTGGGTCGCATCGGCGTGCGCAGGCTGTATTGGTGCCCATCGCAACCTGGGAAAAGTTACTCGCGCACGCCGAGGATGAACTGGACCTCGATCTCGCCCGGCGGCGCCTCGCCGACAGGCGTCCATGGCTCGATGAGAACGATCTCAACGCTGCACTCGACCGCGCGGCCGAGGACGCGTCCCGGCTCAAACCTGCGTGAGGCGGCCGCCGAAGCCAGCGCGCTATCGGCTGCGTTCCCATCCAGCTGTTACCGATGATCTGGCGATCCTCGCGGCATTTGGCCCAGAGGTTGTCGCTGCAGCGCGCGGCACGCTTGAGGACCTGGCGCATGGGCGTGTCACCGGCAAGAAGCTGGGTATCCGGCACGTGAGCGGTGACCTAACGGGCCTCGCCAGCGTGAAGTTCGATGTGCCCGGCAGCCCGACCCGACGGTTCAGGCTGGTCTACGGCGAGATCGACGCCAAAACCTGCGGCGTGTTGGCGATCGGCCTACGCGACGAGCACGCGATCTACCGTCTGGCCGTCAAGCGGGTCGGAGCCGATGAGAGCTTGGACCTGAACCGGTACCAGGAACCTTGATCACTGGCCCGAAACCCCATATGGCGGCGGCGAAGCGCGCGGTGCTCTTAAGGAAGCAAGCCGCTCGAGGTTCGAGGTAACCCGACGGCAACCGCCCGAAGCAGAACGCGTGCGTTCTGCTTCTTCCCGTTATTGGTCTTCACCAGGCCAATAAATCGGGTGGGAGGTCGAGCCGCAGGGGGACGTCCCAACGTGACTTGCCGATCGTTACCCGGGCCTTCATCCGTACCTGGTGCGATCTGCTCTTAGCCAGCTGCACCCGCCATGAAAACTCGTCGTCTGGGTTGAGACCTCTGGCCCCCTCGGGCCCTCCGCGCGTGCCTGCAAGATGATGCCAGGGGTGCTGGGATCGACGCCGAGCTGACCTGCAACAAAGGACAGGCCATGCCCATCGATGATCTCAAGTTCAAGCGACGTGACCGATTTGCCGGAGGTAAGACGCAGCGTCAGGTCGTACCACTGCCCGTCGTTCTTAGGGACGAGCTTGGGCTCGAAGGCCGGTGTTCGCTCTTCATGTCGGCGGGCGGTGTCGTTGCTGGCGGTGATCCGCACCGCGTCGGCTTGACGTTTCGTATAGATCCCTGCAGCACCAGAAACGAGTAGGGAGAAGATCGCCACAACGAGCGCTGCTACCGCCACGTCTCCATCTTCAGCCTTCGGCACCGCTGGGCCGACCCGACACGCGTGACGATGGAGCCAGTCAGTCGCGACGGTGAGGGTGTCGAGCTGGGTGCAGGATGGAGCGGTGACAGACCGCCAGCAGAAGTACGCGACCGCCCGCAACCAGCGGTTGCAGGCCAGCTCTGAACGATTCACCTCTCGCGACGTTGTCTTAGATGCCGGCCTAGAGGACGTTCCGGAAAACTATGACGACATCCCGAGGGGCCTCAACGAACGATCGGTCGGTGACTTCGTGGTCGCACCGGTGCCTCCCGACACGGAATGGGTATACCTGGACCGCCCCCACGGCGAGCATTAGGTCTAGGCGTTCGCTGTGGCGCGGCCGGGACCGCAAGGGCCTGGCGCTAAGTCATTCGCTCACTACTGGACCGCCGCACTAGTTATGTCCCCGATCCCGCGCAACGCGACCGGGGACAGTGCTCAAGGCACCATTGCGCGACATCGCACGCAGTGCGTTGGACACCGACGGTTAGCGGGTCTCGGCCCTCACCCTCATCCCCGCCAGAGCCCGTCGGCGGCAGCCCGATCCCCGGCTGAGCGCACCGCACCCCATCGCCAACGACCGAGCAACCTCGCCCAGCGTGCCTCGGGGGTTGAGCTGGACTTTCCCGGCCCGCACTCACAGCCGAGACACGCTTGCCCCTGCGGTCCGGTGCTGTCGCTGACCAGTGCGCGGCGGGCTCAGCGCGGGGTCGCCAAGCGGCGGGCGACCTCGACCACGAAGGCACGACGGCGCGCTCGCTCAACTTCATCGTCCGGACCAGCTCCGGTGGTCATCTCCGCGAGTTGCGGGACAAACGCCAACGCCCCGACACGTTGACCGCGCAGTTGCAGATCAGCGCGGACAGCCCAGAAGCACAAGCCAAGAAAGCCGAACACCAGGCACGGATGGACGCGGCGGGCCGTCAGCCGGGGTGGAGTCTCGCGTCGAACCCGACCCCGGCATTGCTGGCCGAACACGGCCCGGAGGCACTCGTGCGCCTCGCCGGACACGGCGCTGCGGCACCGGCAGAGCCGTTGAGTGACGCGGAGAGCAGGGTGGCGGCGGTGATGGCCGGGCGGCGCACGAAGACGATCCAGCAGATCGTGGCCCACGCCGCCGCGGGCAACTCAACGACCCCAACAGAGTCCCCGTCCGCGCAGCAACACCGCCACCGTAAGGGCCTACCCGCGGTCGGTGAGACGCACCCGGGGTTGAAACGGCGCCGGTGTTTTAGGCGGCTGATGCGGCGACCGGTTCGTCTTCGCGGGGGTCGGTGGGGGAGTCATCGTCGGGTGCGGCCGCCGCGGATTTCGTGGTGTCTGTGCGCGCTGCCCGCCCCCGTGGGGCGGCGGGTGGGCGCAGCCCGGTGCTGTGCAGTTCGGCGGCGGTCCAGCCGCCGGCCTTCGCGGCGTCGAAGGCTTTCCGCGCGGTGGCGGCGGTATTGTCGGCCTGTTGTTGGGCTCGGGTGGCGGCGTCGACGGCTTTGCTGTGCGCGTCCAGTGCCTCGCCGAGCTCTTCTACGAGGGTGATGCGGGCGGCGAGCAGGCTCTTTGCTGCCGCGGCGGCGGCTCGCTTGTTGGTGTGCGTTTCGGTCATGACGGTGAGACCCCCAAGGGTTGGTTCTGCCTGGTGAAGCCCAGCCTAAATCGCACCTACCCGCGTGGTGGTGAGGACAATCTGTTCCCCATTCCTCAGCGCGGGGGTGTGGGGGCGGCAGCCACCACGAACAGGACAGCAGGGCGACAGCGACCCACGGGAGCACCGCACGAGTAGCGGTCGCTGTTGCGTCTGCGGAAGGCAGATTCTGCACGGATACAGACCCATAGAGCGGAGCGAGTAGCGGTCGCTGTTGCGTCTGCGGAAGGCAGATTCTGCACGGATACAGACCCATAGAGCGGAGCAGGATGTACAAACCGTTAACGGATCAGGGGGCATCGGGCTGGCGCTGCGCTGGCCCGTGGGTCACACTGGGTGTGAACGCTGCGCTAGGCCGAAGGGAGGAACCTCATGCCGCACGGCGACACCGATGACGAAGACGCGGCCATCGCCGAGGCGATGGCCGCGGATGACCCCGGCCCGGTCGCCGCGGTGCGGCGGGCATTGGGGGGGCGGCGGCGGCGTCGGGAGCCTGGGGGCCGCCCGCACTTGGTGGGGGTTCGGTTCACCGACGAGGAGTACCGCACGGTGTCGCTGCAGGCGGCGGCCGCCCGCATCGGGGTGTCGCACTATGTGGCGCTCAGGGCGCTGGAGTCACCCGAGGGCGGGAGCGTCGATCTGCCGACCATGCGGAAATGGACGGAGGAGTTGTTCGGGTTGCGGACGCAGGTGGTGCGGGTGGGCACCAACCTCAACCAGATTGCCCGGCTGCTCAACGGTGGTGGCGGGGTGGGCCGGGCAGCGGAGGAAACCCTCGTGGCCACACGGGCGGCGGTGGCCAAGCTGGACCCGCTCGTGGAGTGGATGGCCTCAGCGTCGGGGGCGCAGCTGCGGCGGGGGGATGGGACGTAGTGATCACGAAGCTCACCATCCCCTACGGAAGTAACATGGCGGGTCTGATCGACTTCGTGTTCGGCCCCGGCGAGGACGGGGAGCACAGTGACCCGCACGTGATCGCGGCCTACGCCGACATTCTCGTGGGGGACCGCGCTGATACCGCGGTGGCTCGGATGATGCTCGCTATCGGTTTGGACAGCACCCGGATCACGATGGCACCGGAGGTGACAGAGAAGTTCGTGCTGCACACCACGGTGACCGCTGCACCCGAGGACGGGCTGCTCGGTGAGCAGACGTGGCGCGACTTCGGCGGGTCCATCGCGGAGCACCTCGGCTTCGCGGACGAGGCCCCGGGAGCGCCGATCCGGTGGATTGCGGTGTATCACGGCCTGACCAGGAACGGCCACGACCACATCCACATGATTGCGAACCGCGTGGGGGAGGACGGCCGTACCCACGCGTTTCCGCGGCCGCCGACGGTGATGCTCAGCGAGGTTCGAAGAGACTTGGAGATCCTGTACCGGCTGCGTTTGGTCGGGCACTGCGGCCGTGGGGTTGGGGTGTCGTGATCGCCCACGCCAGCCGTGTTCACGGCAGCCGGGTACGCGGATTGGTGGAATACCTGTTCGGGTCGGGTCGCTCCGAGGAGCACACTGATCCGCATGTGATCGCCTCGCACGACCCGTTGTTGCTGGCCGACCGGGCACCGTCGCCATTGGCGCGGAAAATGCTCGCCGATGAAATTGACCGGCCCCGTCAATTGCTGGCGCCGGAGGTGAAAGAGAAGTTCGTGTTCCACGCCTCGATCAGTCTGCCCGCGGATGAACGCCCGGTGTCGGAGGAGATGTGGCGCGACATCGCCGAGTCCGTCGCCGAGCACATGGGCTTCGGTGCGGACACCCCGGGTGCCCCGGTGCGGTGGATCGCCGTGCACCACGGGGTGAGCCGCAACGGCAACGACCACATCCACCTGATGGCCAACCTCATCGCCCAGGATGGGCGCAAGCACCGCTTCCCCGAACCGCCCGGGGTGATGCTCAACCAAATCCGGAAGCAGTTGGAGATCAAGCACGGGCTCCGCCTGGTCGGGCACGACAAGGGGGCCGGGTTGGGTGCCTACCCGCAGGCGGAGGCGCGTCGGGCGGAGGAGGAACGTCACACCGAGGCGGTGGAGAAGGGTGTGCCGACGGCGTCGGTGAAGCTGGCGGAGCCGGAGACGGTGCAGTTGGAGCGGCGGGTGCGGGCCGCGGCGAGCGCCGCCGTCGACGAAGCCGACTTCCTGCACCGCTTGCACGAGCAGGACGTGGCGGTGCGACCCCGCTTCGCGACCGGCGACCGCGCCACGGTGGTGGGGATGAGCGTGGCTCTGCCCACCGATGGTGGCGGGCAGTCCCTGATCTGGCACGGTGGTGGTCGGTTGGCGAAGGACCTCACCCTGCCTGCCCTCCGCAAACACTGGGACCAGACCACCGAGGCGCAGGCCGCCGCGGTTCCCGTGTGGCACCAGCTCGGAATCGGGGGCACGACCAAGACAGACACGGCCGATCGGGCGGTGCCTGCGGCGGCCGAGCGCACCCAGACACCCGTCGGCGAACCAACGCCGGCGGACCTGCAGAGCCGGGTCCGCACCGCAGCAGAGGCCGCCACCGTCGAGGCACAGTTCCTGGAGCAGTTGCATGCCCAGGGCGTGGTGGTCCGACCCCGCTTCGCCACCGGTGACTCCACCACGGTGGTGGGGATGAGCGTGGCCCTGCCCACCGGCGACACTGGGAACGACCTCGACTGGCACGGGGCGGGCAAGCTGGGCAAGGACCTGAGCCTGCCCGTGTTGCGTGAGCGGTGGGGGCAGAGCCCGGAACAGGAGGCCGCCGCCGTGGAGGTCTGGCGGCAGCTCGGCGCCGTCGGCAAGCACTCCACCGGCGGTGCTGGCGCGGGCGGGGGCATGGAAAAGCGGGAGGAGAACCTCAACCCGGATTTCGCTGCCGCGATCGCGGACATCAACGCCCTCGGGGCGTACGCCGCCGGACTGGGTGGCGACGACCCGGTGGCGGCGCGGGAAGCCGCCCGGCAAGCCGCGGCGGTGCTCGCGGCGGCGGCGTTGCAGGCCCACGGCCCCTCCGGTGGGGACATCGCGTCGGCGGGGCGGCGGATGGCCCGCTGCGCCCAAGGCCCGCGCAGCGGCCCGGCGACGGGGGAAGTGATCCCCGCCAGGGCGGTCCCGCGGATGAGTCTGACGTCCGCGGCGCTGCTCAACGCCGCCACCGGCAAAGCGCAGCACGCCGGGTGGGTCGCGGTGTTCCACGCCCTGGCCCGCACCGCCCAGGCGGTGGCCGCGGCGCAACGCAGCCAGCACGCCGCGGGGTGGGAAACCCACGCAGCCACCCAGGCGGCGGAGCGGGTCCTGGCCTACGCCGGGCGGATGGACGCGGCCGTCACCGCCGCTGCGACCCCACCACCCGCCACACCGGCACCGGATGATGGGCTGACCGAGGAGGCACGCAACGTCCGCGACGTGATGGCCGGGCGGCGCACCAAGACGATGCAAGAGATCGTGACCCACGCCGCCACCACCCCACCCCGCGACGGCCGCGAACAAACCAGCAAGAAACCCGGCCGCGGACGCGGCGGGCCGCGCCGCTAGTTCCGCAGGTTCGCCCAGGCCCGTC
>JAABUU010004129.1_pt1 | contig 17549 bp, 10 predicted proteins | sample 5559301 | NCBI WGS metagenome assembly JAABUU01 (sample SAMN10711884, study PRJNA513360) | rock metagenome | isolation source: Antarctica rocks | place: Antarctica: Victoria Land, Richard Nunatak white | reverse complement strand
ACATCGGGTCGGGACAGCAACGGGTCGGACGGATCGGGAGGTTCGGGATCGAACACGTCCAACGCCGCCCCGGCCAGGTGACCGGATTGCAGAGCCGACAGCAGGGCCTGCTGGTCGACCAGCTCACCGCGGGCGGTGTTGACGAATCGGGCCCCTTGTTTCATCGCGGCGAACGCGGCGGTGCCGAACATTCCTCGGGTGTCGGCGGTGAGCCGGGCATGGACGCTGATGATGTCGCAGGCCGAGAGCACCTGCTCGAGAGGAAGCAGTTCCGCTCCAACCGCTGCGGCTGTCGCCGGGTCGGCGTAAGGGTCATAGGCCAGGACCCGGCTGCCGAAGGCGGCCAGCAGTTGCGCGATGCGGGACCCGACCGCGCCCAGACCGATGAGCCCGACGGTCGCTGCCCGCAGCTCGGGCCCGGTCAATTCGTGGCGATAGAACCGTGCGTCCCACCGTCCTCGAGCCATCTCCTGCGCGGCGATGTTGACGTTCCTGGTCATGGAGATCATCACGCCGATCACGAATTCGGCGACCGCACCAAGATTCCTGCCCGGCAGGTACACCACGGGAACTCCGCGCGCGGTGGCCGCCTCGACATCGACGTTCACCGGACCTCCGCGGGTCACGCCCACCACCCGCAGCTCCGGCGCGGCATCGAAGACCGCAGCCGTGATCGGGGCGAGGTGCGTGAGGATGACCTGCACGCCGGCGGCAAGCCGGGCGACTTCATCCGGCTTCCCGGCGGCTTCCTTGACCCCGTCGACCGGCCCGAACGGCTCGTCCGGCCACCGTGCCTGGAACTGTACGGTCGAGATCTCCGATCCGAGTTCCTGACGGGCGGCATGCGCGAGCGAGTCGGCGGTGATGAACCGGTCGCCGGCGCACAACACCCGTAGCGGCTCTGAAGGCGCCATGATCAGGCCTGTCCGTGGGAGGCGCGGGATTTGCGCGCCAGCGAGTCGATCGCGACGGCCAGGGCCAGCACCAGGCCGGTGATCATAAACCGGAAGGAGGAGGACAGGTTCAACAGAGTCAGGCCGGAGGAGATGGACTGGATGACGATGATGCCCAGCAGCGCCGAGAAGGCGCTGCCGCGACCGCCGAACAGGCTGGTGCCGCCGATGACGGCGGCGGCGATGGCGTCGAGATTGACATCGCCGGTGCCGCTGCTCTGGTTGGCCGAGCCGAGCCGCGCGGCGCCCAGGATGCCGCCGACGGCGGCCAGGGTGGAGCACAGCAGAAATGCGGAGGCGTAGACCCGTTTGACGTTGATGCCAGATCGACGGGCGGCTTCGGCGTTGCCGCCGACTGCGAACATCGACCGGCCCCATTTGGTGCGCGTCAACGCGTAGTTCAGCACCGCCACCAAGACGATGAAGAAGACGAACATCCAGCCGACTCCGCGGCTCCTGTTCAAATACCAACACACCAGCTCCGCCACGACCAGCACGGCGACGCTGCGGAGAACGATGGCCTGCAGAGATTTTGCTGACAGACCTCCGCGACGCCGCCGAGCGGCCAGCAAGTAGCCGCTGACAAAAACTGCCACCGCGGCCAAGGCGGCCAGCAAGTAGGACAGGGCGGTGGGCACGAAGTCCTGTTGCGCGAATTTCACCAAGGAGGAGGTGAACGGGATGTTGATGGACCCGGTGTCTCCCAACAGGTACAGCTGAAGCCCGAGGAAAGCCAACAGTCCGGCCAGGGTCGCCACGAAACTGGGCATGCCGAATCGGTTGAACAGAACACCGTAGCCGAGCCCGATGGCGGCGGCCGCTGCCAACGCCACCAGGATCGCACCCCACACCGGCCAGTTGTGGCCAACGAACAAGATGGCCAGGATCGCTGCGGTCAGGCCGCTGACCGACCCGACGGACAGGTCGATCTGCCCGACCAGCAGTACGCACACCACACCGAGGGCGATGACCCCGACGGACACCGATTCCAGGGTCAGGTTCACCAGGTTGTCGCTGGACAAAAAGATCGGATTGAGGATCTGGAACACGGTCCAGACCACGACGAGCCCGACGATGACCGGGAGTGAGCCCAAGTCGCCGTTGCGGATCTTGTGCAGCGCACCGGAAACCGCCCCGCCGAAGCCGACGTTGTGCTGGAGCCGCTCGTCCTGCTGGTCCAAAGCCCGTTTCGGACCAGGGGTGGCTTTGATGTCAGTCATTGACGGGACCTTCCTTCCCGGCCGCGGCGGTGCTCTGGGGGCCACGGCGTTCGGAGCGGCGGGTCACGGCGTTGTCGGTGGCGCCGGTGATCGCGGCGATGATTTCCTGCGAGGAAACGGTGGCGACGTCGAAGACGCCGTTGTTTCGACCCAGGCGCAGAACGACGACCTGGTCGGCGACGGCGCGGACATCCTCCATGTTGTGACTCACCATGATCACGCCAAGGCCGCGTTCGCGGAGCCGTTCGATCAGGTCGAGGACTTCCGCAGTTTGCGCAACACCCAGGGCAGCGGTCGGTTCGTCCAGAATGATGATCTTGGGATTGCCCAGCAACGATCGGGCGATCGACACGGTCTGCCGTTGGCCGCCGGACAGAGAGGCGACAGGGATACGGACGGAGGGAATCCGGGCCGACAATTCGCCGAGTAGCTCCCAGGATTTGATCTCCATCTGCACTTCATCCATTCGCAACGGTGACAATTCCCGACCCAGGAAAAGGTTTTCCACCACGTTCAGGTTTTCGCACAACGCCAGGTCCTGGAAGACCGTGGCTATACCAAGCGAGATTGCTTCGCTGGGGTCGGCCATCTCCACCGGCTTTCCGTGAAACAGAACCTCACCGGAAGTAGGTCGGTGAACACCGGCGAGAATCTTGACCAGGGTTGACTTTCCGGCACCATTGTCGCCAACGATCGCCACGACAGACCCTGCCGCAACATCCAGTTCGATGTCGGTCAGTGCGTTGACCGAGCCGAAGCTCTTGGACACACCTCGCAGACTGAGCACAGTGTCCCGCGTCTGCGGTGGATCCGTCGTGATCGCCGTTGACATGAGGATATTCCTTTCTTGATGAATGTTCATCGGGGTGGATGTGGCAGGGGCAAAGGGTGACCTGGGCGGATCGGTAGGACCCGCCCAGGTCGGGTTCGCCGAAGGGCAAGGCTCCCTAGGAGATGCCGAGCTTGCTGCAGGCAGCGGCGTAGGTGGAGGTACAGATGTCGGCGGCCTTGGTGATGCCCTTGGTGACGATCTCCGCCTTCAGGTTCTGTGTGGTGATGACAGCGGGGACGAACAACTGCGACGGGGCCCCGTACAGGGTCGTCGTTGCGGTGGGGGTCTTGCCGTCCAGCAGCGCCACGGCGACCTTCGCGGCGGCTGCGGCGACGATCTCGCTTGGCTTGGAGATGGTGTTGTACTGGTCACCGGCGATGATCAACTGCAGGCCGGCCAGGGTTGCATCGTTACCGGTGACCGGCGGAACCGGGTTGGTTCCAGCCGCTTTGAACGCGGCGATGGCGCCGCCGCCGGTGCCGTCATTCGCGGCCACCACTCCGACGATCTTGGTGCCGAATCGGGAAACCTGTCCACTGACCCATGTTTGGGCCTTCGCCGGGTCCCAGTCAGGCGTGTCATATTCGGCGAGCGTGCTGATGCCACTGCCGGCGAGCCCGGCGTGGATGCCCTTCTTGATCAGACCTGCGGCGGCATCGGTGGGTGAGCCGTTGACTTCCAGAATTCCCGCACCGGCCGGGATGGTGCCCGACTTCAGCTTGGCGACCAGCGACTGCGCAATGACGGTGCCGATCTTCTCATTGTCGTAGGAGACGTAGAAGTCGGCCTGCGCCGAGGGAATCGGCCGGTCGTACGCGATGACCTTGACGCCTTTGCTATGCGCCTCCTGCACCAGGGAGGCAGCCGCGGAGGAGTCGACCGGGTCGAGCACGATCACCTTGGCTCCCTGCACCAGCGCGGAGTTGAACTGCTGCTGCTGCTTGGAGGCATCAGCATTTGCGTTGTTGTACAGAACGGTGCACGCGGGGCAGCTCTTGGACATCTGGGCGACGAAACCGGGGTGGTCGTGCTGCTCGTAACGGGTGGACGCCTCATCGGGCATCAGGAACGCGACCTTCCCCGTCGAGGCGCTCACCGGGCCGGCACCGCCGGACGCAGCGGAACCCGAGGTCATTGCCGAGCCGCTGGGCATTGCCGATCCGCTCGACATTGCGGAACCGCTCGACATCGCCGAACCGCTGGGCATCGCCGAACCGCTCGACATCGCCGAACCGCTGGGCATCGCCGAACCGCTCGACATCGCCGAACCGCTGGGCATCGCCGAGCCGCTGGAGGTGGCCGCACCAGCGCCGGCGGCGCCGCTGCTGGATGCGGTGGTGACCGCCGCAGCGGCACTGCTGCTGCTGGAACTGGTGCCACTGGACCCGGCGGCGGTGCTGCTGCTGGAGCAGGCGGCCAGGCTCAGCACCATGGTGGCGGCGGCGACCGAAACCGTGACGCTTTTCCTTACAGTTGACTTCATCAACACTCCTTCATTCGGTGAAAAGAAACGAGATTGGTTGCCCGAACCGGTGGATCGGGGGATGCAGGTGGTGCGGGCTCGGACGGTGAACACCGTGGAGCAGCGATAGGGCGTTGTTCGAGTACCGGTGCCACCGCCAGTGATGCGGGAGCTTTCAGTGGACGCCGTCCGTCCCTCCTTTCACGTGCACATTGAGCGAGAGCAGCGAGCTGATGCGGTTGCGGTCCGCAGGCACCGCCATTTCGCTGATCGCGCCGTTGTCCAGACGGGGGAAGATGTCGCGGTACCGCGACACGGGTAGGCCAAGGAGCCGGCAGATGGCCAGGCGCAGCAGCGTGTTGTGCGCAACGACGAGGATCTTCGCTCCGTCGAACTGTTCCGCGAGCAACCTCAACGCATCTGCTGCCCGGTCCGCGGCCTGCTCCGGGGGTTCGGCCCCGGGAAAGGGATGTGCCACCGGGTCGGTCCGGAATCGGTCCACCATGGCCCCGTCGAGGCTGATCAGCTCATCGATGGTCCGCCCCTCCGCCAACCCGAAGCCGACCTCTCGCAAGCCCTCCACGATCTGCAGCGGGACCCCGGCTGCGGCGGCGCTGGGCGCGGCTGTTTCCACGGCGCGGCGCACCGGGGAACTGATGACGGCGTCCGGCGCGAACTCCACGCACCACCGTGCAAGCGCCTGCGCCTGATGTCGCCCCTTCGGGGTGAGGTCGATATCGCTGCTGCCGCCCGCATACCGATTGTCGCTGTGCCACACGGTTTCTCCGTGCCGGGCCAGCGCCAACCGGACGCTGCCGGAAGGCAATTTGGTTGCCTGCACGATGTGCTCAGCGCTCGTCGAGGAGTTCAAGGGGACCTCACCGCGCCGGTCAGCGCCTTGGCGGCCAGGTCGGAATCGAGCCAATGCCGATCCACCAGTTCATCGAGCAGCCGCTCATAGCCAGGCCACAGCTGTTGCCCGCGAGCCGGATCCGGTGTGTATCTGGCACCGATCCCCACCATGCGTTCGGCAGTTGAGGCGAGCTGACCACGAGGCGCTGCCGCGATCACCGCCATACCATTGGCTGCCTCGGCAGATTTCGGAATCGACGTAGGCCGACCGAGAATGTCGGTGCGCAGCTGATTCCACCAGGAGTTGGCCGTCGCTCCTCCGGTGAGCGCGACCGGGCCACTTACGTCCGCACCCAACCCTGCCAGGACGTCGTAGGACAGCCGCTCGATGTAGGCGATCGACTGGCACAAGGCGGCGAACCTCTGTGCCTCGTCAACGGCGTCGGCGGCCAAGAACCCACGAGCCTGCGCTGCAACGAACGGGAACCGTTCGCCTGCGCCGGCCAGGGCGTACGTCACACCGGTCACCGCACCACTGGACCGCGCCCGGTCGGTGAGCATCTGCAACGCGGCGGCGTCAGCGCCCGGGAACTCCTTGCTGATAACGCCGGCGCCGCTGCTGGACGCACCTCCGGGCAGCCACCCTCCGTCGGGGTTCCGATGCGAATACACCGCGCCTCGCGGATCCCGGATCAAATCTGTCGTCGACCCCTTGATCACCAAGGTGGTGCCAAGAGCACTGCTCCAGCTTCCCGGATGCAGGGCTCCCGTCGCGATCTGCGCAGCGCAACCGTCGGTCATTCCAGCCCGCACCCTGGTACCAACTCGCAGACCTGTGGCCGCCGCCCCGCCGGCACCGACCTGACCGATGTCCGTCCCCGGAAGCACCACCGGCGGCAGCAGTGCCGCATTCACCCCCAGCTCACCAAAGATCTCATCAGGCCAGGAAATATCACGAAGATCGACTCCAGTCTTGAGCGCATGTGAAGAGTCAGTCGGCACCGGTGACCCGGTGAGACGGCGCAACAGATGATCGGACTGATGCACCACCCGGTCCCCCGCACCAACTGCGCCTTCCTGGAGCAGCCACATGATCTTGGGCAGCGCCCAAGACGTCTGCATCCGGTATCCCAGCGCATCCCACAACTGGGCGCCGACCAGTTGAGCCCGGTTCGCCTGCTCGGACGCGCGAGCGTCGTCATACATCAACCCCGGGCCGCGGGCAGTCCCGTCGGCGCCTTCCACCAGCACGGTTCCAGACGTGGCATCCAAAGCGAGACAGACAATATCGAATTCGGTCCCAGCTTCGGTGACAGCCGCCCGGACGGCCGACGCCAGCGCCGCCCACCAGTCGTCGGGGCGCTGCTCATGCCGACCGGCCGCCCGATCACCCGGTGCCAGAGCGGCACTCCCGCTGCCAACGCATTGCCCATCAGCGGTAACCACGACTGAACGGACACCCTGGGTTCCGACGTCGACGCCGCAGAAGGCCGGCCGAGTCCGACCGGCAACCAGGGTGGACATCGCACACTCCTCGCGGGGCTCGGCAACATTGGAAAGCAGTCAAGACCTCAATCGGCCTGACAGAATTAACACACATCCTGAGACACCGCACAAGGGTTCGAGATCAACCTGTGACAATCGGATTCGGAGTGACAGTCGTCAGACTGCAGCCCGGAGACGGCGAATTGCCCCGGCAACACCCGTCGCCAGGGTTTACTTTCCACGAGGCTCACACCGCAGCCGCCCCAGAGGCAGCCGCCCCGCGTTCTACCCCTGCGAGGCACCGGGTACGCGAGCGACCCGCACGTCCGAGCAACGCGCGTGCAGGTCGGCCAGGTCCTTGGGGTCGACGCCCGCATCGGTGATCACCGTGTCGAAAGCATCGACCCCACACAACAGATGAGAAGCAGATCGACCGAACTTGGCGTGATCCACCAACAACACCCGCCGCGTCGCCTGCGCCATGAAGGCCTGCCGCACCACGATCGTGTTCTCCGACCGGTGCAGGCACGTACCGTTCAGGATCGCCGTCGTCGACATGAAGAACACATCGGCGTGCAACTGACGAATAGCTTCCACCGTCTGCCGCCCCTGGCAGGCCTCCTGCCGCGGGTAATACTGCCCACCCAGCAGCTGGATCTCGATTCCAGCGGTGTCCTGCAACGCCGAGATCACCGGCAAGAAGTTCGTAGCGACCGTCATCGGTGTCCACGCCGCCAGATATGGAACCAGACCCAGCACGGTCGTGCTGTCATCGAGGAAGACAGTCTGCCCATGCGTCAGCAGCGAAGCAGCCAACCCGGTGATCGCGGCCTTCTCCGCCCTCATCGCAAACGATCGCTCCCGCACCCCACCGTCCACCACGGCTGACGGATTGGCCGTGGCGCCCCCTCGGCTTTTCACCAGCCACCCCTCGGCCTCCAAGGCATCGACGTCCCGGTGGATCGTCATCAAACTGACCTCGAACGACCTAGCTAGATCATCCAAGCGGGCGAAACCCTCGGCAACGATCCGTTTGCGCACCAGCTCCCGCCGAACAGCCGGCCCCTTTTCCGACACACCGAACCCGTCCGAGGTTTTCACATCGTTACCCTAGAACATCCCAAACTACGGGTTCTGGCGCCGCCCGTGGTGGCCCGTCAGCGCATACTTGTCTACTCGCGCCTTCTCCGATTCCCTCGCACGAACGATCGAACCAGCGCTCCCAAATTGAGGCGGTTCAATCGGCCTCAGTTGCGTGAGCAGGCGATTGGTGAGATGTGTTGCTGCATCGCGCTATCAGACCAGCCGGCCGACCGCGTGTCGTCGCGGCTCGCGATACAGCGGGTAGAGCTCCCCGACCGTCGACTCCACCAGGTCGCGATCGAGCCAGGCGGGCCCACCGATGGCATCGAGCGTGTCATCGGTGAGGCGGACCGGCAGTCTGCTGGGCCGATCCGGTTGGCCAAGGCCGACGAGCGGACTTCCGCGCTCCAGTAGACGCACGAGCATCCAGTGCAGACTGCGAACCAACCGGCAACGTCGAGAGTCGGATTACCGTCGGGGTAGTAATCCTGGACCTTCCCGGAGACGAGAACGGAATCGCCCACCGCGACGGCTGGCGCCGAGGTGAACACGAAAACGCCCTCGCTCGTCGCCGGGTCGCCGTCCGGTGTCGGGTCCTGCACGAAGTAACCGCGGCTGCTCCCGGATGTCCGCACGGCGGTGACGATGCCGGGCACGTTCGTCACGGACTGGTCCTTGAGCGGCGAGACGAAGCCGGCTCCCTGGATGTCGTGGACGCACACCTCGCCCGGTACCGCCGGCGGCACCGGCGGCGGAAGAATGTTGTCCGCACCGGGTGTCGGCGGGGACACGACGAGATCCGTGACGTTGGAATCGGTGTCGGCTTCAGCCACCCTGCTCACCGAATGGGTGTTGTCCGCACCCGCGACCGCGGTTCCCTCGGCGATGGGCGCGCCACCGTAGCCGACCAGGTCGACCGAGGACCCGTTGCAGTCGGCGGACGTGCTGCAGGGCAGGGCGTTTGGCGAGCTGACCCGGGCGACGGTTCCACTTGACGCACTCATCAGCGTCGTTCCGGTCACCTGCCCCGGCACATCCTCGCTACCGTTGGCGCCCCTGCCCTCCACCGCGACGAGATATCCGCCGGGAGCGATGGACCCGGTCAGCATGGTGGCCTGCCAGGTGCCGGCGGGCGAGGACGAGTCGTACTGCACCGACCAGCCGGTCACATCGACCGCGGCCGCGCCGCGATTCTGCAAGTCGATGAAGTCCTGCCGGTACGTCGCGCCGGAATTACCTCCGCCGCCGTAGACCTCGCTGATCACCACGCCGGTGGACGGTTGGGCCGCGGCAGCAGTCGCGACCAGGACGGATCCGGCGCTGCCGAACACGAAGGCCAGCGCCACACCGGAGGCGGGATCTGGTCGAGCGGCTCTTATCGTTGCGTCCCACCGGCAGTCGCGGTCAGCGGGCTCCCGACAGTCTGCGGGACGCAGGCCTACTTCGGGGCTAGCCAGCAGCTGAACATTGGTGGGCGTTTCGGTGGATTTCGGCGGTTATCCAGGTTCGCGGGGCCTTTGTCTTTCCAGACTCGGGTGCGTCGCTCAACTGTTCGGAGAGTCCTCCGACGCATCCAGCACACTGACCGGGAGTCCGTACGGCAGGAACCGAACCTTCCGGCTGCTGTCGGTGTTCTGCTTGTTGGCCCGCAGTGCGTCAAGTTCCGTCGCGTAGACCTGTTCGATCTGTGCACCTCCGTCGCCGCCAACGGTGTAGACAACCCACACTCCGTCGCCGGTCTCTCCGGTCGTCTCGGGCTCAGGCGCCTTGCGGGAGCGTCGCCCGACATCGTCGAAGATCGCCGACCAACCTGCCCGCTCACCGGAGCCCTCGAACATCCGGCCGAATTGGCCGAGCGCACCTCGCAGTTGTTCACCCGCACCGCGCACGACGCGCTCGAGATCCTCGGGGTCGAGTCCGAAAGGTTCATTGTCAGCCACTGCGATCACCTTTTCCGGCGCTTTCCGCAGCACCTGCGGTTCCACCAGTGTGCGCCGTCGCGGGCAAGTACGCCACGATGCGAGCGTGGGCTGGACTAGGCTCCGAGCATCCTGCGCGGGGCGACTGGCGGGCAGGCGACCTTGCTGTTCGTCAGCTCCCGATCACCACCCGATCGGAGCCGCCGCGCCCGAAGGTCTCCGGGGCGTAGATCTGCTCGGCCCGGGGCGGCGGGGCGACGAAGGAGCCCTGCGTGGTTGCCTTGGCCAGATAGCTGTACTGGAAGACACCCCCCTGCAGGTACCCGGCGAAGGCCTCGGCGCGATCGTCCCGCAGGTTCTGGTGGTCGTACCAGGTGGGATACCAGGTCGCCGGCAGCGCGGCGCCGATGGACTGGTCCGTCTTGGGATCGAGATCCTTTGGTGTGGTGGTCAGCTCCGGATTGAGGATCTGCAGCCCCGCCGGCAGCGGATCGATCAACGCGACATGGCTCTGGGCACTGCGGGAGACCATCTCCAGCCCAACCCTGACCCGGGCGCCCGCCTTGACGTGCCAGACCCCAGCCGCGTCGCGGGTGACGTCGGCCGGATGGTCGACCGCCTGGTAGGTGCGCGAGACGACGAACCCGCGGTCCAGCGGTGTCAGCTTCAGATCTGCCGGCGCCGTCTGCAGCCCGAGACGGTAGTACAGCCGGCCGGTTCCGTCGTTGCGAAGCGTCACGTCGCTGTTGTCGGCCGCGGTCAGCACGCCGGTCGGAACCGACACTGTCGCCCGCTCGGTGGTGTGGCCGGTGAATGCGTGTTGGCCGGCGAATCGATCCCCGAGCCAGACCCCGGCAACGAAGTCGGCGCTGGTGCCTTCGAAAACGTCGTAGTAGTGCCGAAGCGCCAGCAGGATGAAGGCGTTCTCCTGCACGTTGGCCCACCGCCCGCTGGTCTGCCCCGCCATCAGTCCGGACACGATCTTCGGGATGAGATCGCTCTTGGGCTGGACGGAGATCAGTGCGTCGAGGATGAGACCGTCGGTGCGACGGTCCGACTGCAGCGTGGTCCAGGCGTCGTCGGTGACCTTGTTGGTGAACGTCGCCGATCCGGCGTCGTCGACGACCGCGTTGCCCACCAAATGTTCAAGCGTCGCAAGGGTCCCGACGTCTGATACCACCGGCAGCAACCAGGCAACCGCATCCAGCGGCAGGCCGGACCCTCGTTCGACGACCAGCGCGCGTGCGGCGGCAGAATCACGGTGCCCGCTCTGCATCCGGACATTGAGGGCGTACGCGCGCAGCGTGTCCCGAGTGGCCTGCCCCGCATCCGTCGGGATGTGCGAGCGGATGTCGTTCAGGTACTGCTCCGCCCTGGCCAGGCTGTCCTTCGAGACTGCCAGACCCTGCCGCGCAGCTATCAGCAGAGCCTGCGTCGACTGGATCGAGTTGAACGGGTCGGAAGGGTCGCCGTGCCGCCAGTACGGGAAACCGCCGTCATCGTTCTGCAGTGCGACCAGCTTCGTCACATCCGCCGCGACCAGGGCCTTCAGCGCCGCTGCGGAGGGCAACCCTGGGGCCGAGAACGCCTTCAGCACATCTCCCAATGACCCGATCGCGATGATCTGGCCGGCGAAGGCATCCGAGCTGTCGTAGCCGTAGTCCGCGAGGTAGGAGACGGCATCGGTGAGCTGTTGGAGTGCGGTCGACGACGTACTGATCTGCAGACCGCCGAACTGGCCGACCACCCCCTTCGGTGCGGTGACCTTCTGCAGCAACGTCTGTCCGCTGCCCAGAACCCCGTAGGTGGCAAAGGTTTCCGTGGTGGTCGGCGTGTAGACCGGAAGTTCCACCGAAGCGGAGTCAGCGGCGGTTCCGCTGACTGCGGCGATACGCAGCTTCGCGGTGCCGGCCTGCTCAGCGGCGACCGGGAAGCGGACCTCGACCCGGCCGTTGGCGGGCACCGTGACCTGCTGGCCGGCCGGGCCGGTGATCTTCAGGTTGGCGGCCTGGAGGACCACGTCGGTGGTCAGCGGCGTATCGGTCTGGTTCTGCAGCAGGACCGGAAGCTCCAGGGTGTCGCCGAAGTTCAGAAATCGTGGAGCCGACGGGCGGACGGTCAGGGGTAGCGCGGCGGTGATGGTCGCCTCGGCGGAACCGAACCGGTCGTTCCCCGCCACCGCGACCAGCATCACCCGGTACCGGGTCAGGCTGTCCGGCAGCGGCACCGCAACGGTGGCCTTTCCGTGCGAGTCGGTGGTGGCCGAGGGCACGAACAACGCCAGCGCATCGAAGTTTTTCCGTTCCGCGATGGGTGATGCGCCGGCGGCGCTCGACGCTGCAGATGCGGAACTTTTCTGCTGCGCCAAGTTCGCCGAGTATGCCGTCGACCCGCCGGCTACCGGCGCTCCGCTGGCTACCGGCGCCGAAGCTACGGAGGCGGCGGCCGAAGACATTGCTCCCGAAGCCATCCCGCCGGACTTCGGCCGCTGCGGTGGCGGGTCCGCCAACATCACCGTCGAGCGGCCGTAGACGGCGGTCAGCGAATTGGACAGGTTCGGGTAGAAGGCCTGCATCGGGTCCGGGAGCTGGTAGCCGCCCAGCGCCAGCACCGCCTCGTCGGCCACCACGAGCTCGAACTCGGTGCCCGTCATAGGCTTTCCTGCCTGGTCGGTCACCGTCACATCGATTTCGGTGGAGCCACCGGGTGTGACGGTCTTCTGCCGCGGCACCGCACTGACCTTCAGTGTCCTTGCCATCGTCGAGACGCTCAGGCCGATCTCACCGGTGGCGTAGGCAGGGCGGGGAGCCGGTGAGCCGGCGGCATCGCCGGTGCCGGTTACCGCTCGAGGGGCGGTGCCGACGACCTCGATCGATGCGGTGATGCCAGGGATCTCGGCTTCGGTGATCGGCACGCTGACCACTGCCGAGCCGTCGGCCACCGGGAATCGAACGGTGCTGACGATGCCGTTGTGCAGCACCGTGAGCAGCCCGCTGCCGGACCGGATCGGCGATTGCACCAGCAGCCGTGCCGACTCGCCCGGCCGATATTCTTTCTTGTCCGGGACCAGGGTCAGCTGCTGAAGTTCGACCGAGGTGTCCACCGAACCGTCCAGGCCGGCGACCCATCGGGTCAGCTGCGACCGACTGGTCCGTCCCTGGTCGTCGGTGATGGTGGCGGTGATGCGGTAGGTGCCCGCCGCGGACGGCCGGAATGTGCACGTGACCGGCGCGGTACCCGACGTGACCCGGCAGGTTTGCGGGCTCGACTCGGCGTCGACCGAGACGCCGTTCACCCAGGACGTCGTCAGTTTGGCTGCCCGCATCTCGATCGTGCGACCTGGAGCCGCAGCGCCGTCGACATCAGTCGCGATACCATGCACCACAAGGTCTTTGCCTTGCGTGACGAAGGTTTCGGTGCTGGTCAGCCCAACATAATAGGCAGCCGGGTGCACCAGCAGATCTGCGGTTCCGGAGATGGCCTGGCGGTTCAGGTCGGTGACGGTGGCCTGGGTGGTCACGGTCACCGGCAGTCCCGCGAACTCCTTTCCGAGGTCACCGACGTTGACCTTCAGATAGTGGGAACCGGCGGCGTCGGTACGGCCGGAGAACTTGTCGACTTTTTGCGCGTCCGGGGCGATCGGCCCGCAACACGGAACAGGAGACCCGGCATTCGCGCCATCTGCGGAGCCGGCGCGGAAGCCGGCATCGCCGACCTGCCACCACGGTGTCCAGATTCCGAAGGTGAATCCGCTCCAGCCTGGCGGTGCATAGGTAGCGGCCGCGGTGCGCACCTGCCAGTCCACCGGGGCGTCGGCCAGCGGCCCGCCCGCGTAGTAGCCGGCATCGGTCGCCACCGTGAGGTCATTACCGACGATATAGGGGCCACCGCTCGAGCCTCGAGAATCAACACCATTTGAGTTGGGACCGGGCGAATCGCCACCATTTGAATCAACACCGCTTGAATCAACGGCGTGGGTGTTCACCTCGAAATCCGGCGTGCGGAAATCGGCAACCTCGAATTGGTGGCTGAACTGATTGGAGTCCACGCCTGCCACACCGTCTATTTTAAGCTGAACGGAAGCGCCGCCGAGATTGGCTCCGGGCGGAATTTTCAACGTCAGATCAAAACCACCCAGTTGGCTCAAATGTGCAGTCCCATGGCCGATCTGGACGCCATAGGCGTCAAGGGCCGTGTACGAGACGGTCTTCTGGCCGGCGGGCGACGTCAGCCTTGCCGCTACGCCAGAACCCTGCCGGCGCACCCAGCCCTTCACCGACACCGTTTCACCCGGCCGGTAGGTCTGCCGGTCGTCGGTGACGAACCAGAGCAGGCGATCGGTGGTCGTTGACTTGACCCAGCTGTTGTTCCACATGGCGGACGGGAGCAGCGCCGACGCCGTGCCACGGGTCGCCAGCAGCGCACCCGCTCCGGCCGGGGTCAACGGGAGCGCGGCGACGCCGTCAGCGCCCGTTACAACTGCTCGCCGTGGATCGACCTTGCCGTCGCTGCCGACCGGGCCGACCGTGACGCCCGATTGTGGTGCGCCGGTTCGCAAATCGGTGACCCAGGCCCGTAGGTTGGTGCCGTCGTCGAAAGCATCCAGACCGAGGGTGGTCGACTGGGCCCAGGTCATGGTCGGCTGGTTCTGCCAGATGTTGTCCCCAAGGGACTCTCGGTCGGTGACCTCGATGAGGACAACCACCTGAGCGGTTTTCTTGGCCCCGGACATCGCTGCAGACAGGTCGAGCTTGGTCGAGACCAGGCGGCTCTTCGACCCCCCGACGGCGACGATCCGGTCCTGGAGCACCGGCCAGGCGGGCACCGCCAGCTGTGCTCTCTGCTGGTCACCTTTTTGTGCTGACTTCGCGTAGAACCGCTGGTATTCCGTCCAGTCGGAGGGCGAGACCGAGAAGACGCGTTCCCGGAATTCCGTGCGGTTCAGGGTGTTCACGGTGACCGAATGTTCATTTACCATCGGGTCGAGCGTGGTGATCGGCTGCGGAAACGGGTCGAGCCGCGGAGTGGCCTTTCCGGTGCGGATCTCGGCCACCGACGGCGCCGGCAGCTGCTGCTCGAAGACATCCTTCAGGGTGGCCGGAACCGTCACGGTGTAGGTGGTATCGGCCTGGGTCGCGCCCTGCACGACAATTGTCGGCCCGTCCACCCTGATCGTTGCGCCGCCTGGAATCTGGGGACTGATCCGAATGTTTTCCGGGCGGAACGTCTTGGCGTCGAGCGTGTTGTTGAAGGTCAGGGTCAGCGGCGCCGACGGCTCACAACCACCTCCGTAGCCGCACTCCTTCTTGAGCAATGCCAGCGCCGCGTAGGTATGTCCCAAGAACGTGATGGGCTTCGCCGTTGTTCGCGGACCTTCCGCCGATGGCGTGCCCGCTCCGAACGAGACGCTGACCGCCTCGTCGACCGGAAGGGCGCCCACCGGCCGGAACGCAACAACCCGGCCGATCGGGGCTGTGCTGACCACCCGGGAGGCCTGCGAGTCTGCGGCCACCTCCGCTGCGGTCGCCGACCGCACCGATCGGGCTTTGCCCAGTGCCGACACCGTGACCCCGCGCAGCACGGCCCGCGGATCGACCCGCTGATCGAAGACAGCAAGAAATACCGGATCCAGTTGCAGGCCAGGGCCGGTGGGTTGGAAATGCGTCACCGTCGGGGCCGGGGTGCTGAAGGTGAACCTGGCTTCCCGGGCGAGCCTCGCCCCGGCTGCAGCCCGGGTACCGGCGGGCACGGTGATCGTGAAGTCGGTGGCCATCGGCAGCCGGTCGACCTTTGCCGGGTCAGCCGCAGCGTTTTTGACGGCAGCTGCGTTTGCTGCGAAGCGCAGGGTGCTGGTGCCGATCCACTGCCAGGTGCCGGCCAATTTCGGTGTGATGGTGGCCGGCACGTCGGCCGTCGCAAGTTGGCCGACCGTTGCGATCGGCACCATCGGCTGGTCGAAGGTGATGCTGGCGAATGGCGCGATCGACACCGTTCCCTGCGGCTGCATCCGCAACACGTGCAGCGGACCCGTCGGGGAAGGGTCCGGCTTGGTGTTGGAACCCTTGCTCCCCGGGAACGGCAAGGGTACGGACTTGCCCGCCGGCGGCTTCGCGATGCTCTGCGTCGGCCAGTGGAATGGTTGCGGCAGTGCACTATTGCCGGTCCAGGCCGGCAATCGATCGACAACGGCGGCAATCTGTTTGCCGCTCAGCGGCTTGCCGTCGACGACGGCGACAGGCGCGGCGGGCCGCTGGCCGGAACCGGCGCTCAGCCGCAGGCCGGCCGGTTGCACCCGAACGGCCGGCCCGGCGTTCGCCGGATGGCTGGCGGTCGGCGCAGGGGTCGAAGAGCTCTGCTGCACCGATGGGGATGCCGAGAGAGGGTGATGGCCGGCCCCGACCGGCTGCGGCGAAGGCGGGCCCCCACCGGCGATCCAGACTGCGGTTGCCGTGACCAGAATGGCCAAGGTCGCCGCAAGGGCCGCGCCTCGTCGACCGTGCCATCGCCGTGCCGGACCGTGCTGGGTCATCGTCGAACCTCCCACGGCTGCCCCTGCGCAGGACACCGCCGCACCGACATGACGGAAGGTGTGCAGCCGTTGGTTGCACACCTGATCGGTTGACCTCATCCGTCTCTAGGCGAACGCCCGTCGACCATCGACCCGCGAACGCCCGGCCGTTCACGATTCATCTCGCTCCGAGGCGTGCCCCTGCTCGATGAGGTGGTCGCGTTCCCGTGCGCTGGCGATGCGAGCGCACGTCAGGTCTGGCTGCACTTCAGTACCTGGTGGACTGCCGCAGGTCGCCGATGTTGACGATCTGCTTGCCCAATGGCGCCAAGGAGATCGGGATGAGTTTGAAGTTGGCAAGCGCCAGCGGAATACCCACCACGGTAACGGCGAGAAGAATCGGTGACGACATGCCCAATGGCAAGCCATATTCCGGCGACGAGGAACCAGAGATCAGCTCGGGACGGCGCGCCGACCTGTTGCTGGTCGACGGTGATCTCACCCGGAACATCAGCGCCACCCGATCGATCCGCGGCGTCTGGATCGACGGCACCAAAGTGGCGGGTGCCCGATGATCCTGGTGCCCGTCGAGCACGGCAACACGACACCGTGGGATCAATCCCCTAGGTACCAGCAGAATTCGGTCGAACCCGCAGGCCCTGCATACCACCGTCGACGGCCAGCAAGGTTCCGGTAGTGGAGGAAGACAGGGGGCTGGCCAGGTAGAGGACAGCGTGGGCGACCTCCGCGGCCGTGACCAAACGCCCCATCGGTTGGCGGGAACGCAGCGCCACTTCGGCCGCGTGCGGATCCGGAGCCGTCTCGAGAAGCCTGCTGACCCAAGGGGTGTCAGCGGTGCCAGGGGTGACCGCATTGACCCGGATTCCGTCAGCCACGTAGTCGGCGGCCATGGCGAGAGTCAAGGCGGCGACAGCTCCCTTGCTCGCGGAGTAGACCGCGCGCTGTGGTACCCCGACAGCAGCAACCACCGAACAGATATTGACGATCGCCGCGCGATCGGAGCGGCGAAGGTGTGGGACCGCCGCCCGCGTCACTCGGGCGAGCCCCACGACGTTGACGTCGAGAACCTGGTGCCATTCGGCGTCGGTGCTGACATCGACGGCGCCGACCGCCCCGATGCCGGCGTTGTTGATCAGGATGTCGATGCCGCCCAGGGTGCTCACCACGTCGGCGATAGCCGCGTCGACCGCGGCAGTCGACGTCACGTCACAAGC
>JAABUU010004124.1_pt1 | contig 17555 bp, 11 predicted proteins | sample 5559301 | NCBI WGS metagenome assembly JAABUU01 (sample SAMN10711884, study PRJNA513360) | rock metagenome | isolation source: Antarctica rocks | place: Antarctica: Victoria Land, Richard Nunatak white | reverse complement strand
TACGCCAGCACCGATTGGGCAATGGCCTCCGAGCGGCGCGGGCCGTCTTTAAGCACCGTGCGCAGGCAGGCTACAATCTCGGACACATCGTTCGGGTCGCTGAGCAGCAGGCCATTCTCGCCTTTGCGCACCGCCCGCGCCGCGCCCGCCAGCCGGGAAGTGATGACCGGCAGGCCGCACGCCAGGGCTTCCACAATGACCAAGCCCCACGCTTCATACTGTGTCGGCAGGGCAAACACGTCGGCGGCGGCATAAAACAAAGCCACATCACCACTCGGGCCGGGGAACTGCACATGGCCTGTCATGCCCAGGCGCGCGATTTCGGGTGCATAAACCTGCGGGTTGAGCCGCCCCACCGCCAATAAATGAACATCGGGGTTGTTTAGTTGGGCTATGGCGCGCAGCAGTGGCCCAAAGCCTTTGCGCTCCAGTTCATTGGCGACAAAGACAACCACCGTGTCGTTTGCGCCATAGCCCAAAGACGCGCGCCTTTGTGCCCGATGCTCCTGCGCCCGCGTCCAGTTGAACTCGTCAGGGGCGTAGCCATTGGGCAGGATGTCTATGTCAGCAGGCGGGACACCATACAAGCGCACCAGGTCGGCCTTAACTTGCTCGGTCAGGGCCACCAGGCGTTTGTATTTGCGGCGGGCGAACCAATGGTATTCCATCGCCAGCAGCAGTGGGTGCAGTGGGTTCAAGCGCTGCTTGATGCGTCCACGCAAGCCTCGCTGCCGTCCGCTGGCTTCCAGCCATGCCTTGTGGACGCTGGGCACCCACATCACGCCGCCTGTCGGAGACAGTACGCCAAACGCCGCATAGGCGGGCGCAGGCGGCGTCAGGGCACGGAGTGCGCGGCGGCTGCGTCTTGCATAAAGAAACGTGCGCAGCAAAGACCCGCGTCTGGGGATCGGCACCAGATGGGTGGTCACGGCAGGCGGCAGCCGCTCGCTGTCCCACTCCGAGGCGAACAGGTGCGTCTCATGCCCCTGCGCTTGAAGAAACGACGCACACTCCAAAACCACGCGCTCAATGCCCCCGCGCCGGTGCGCACCAGGAAACGACAGGGCCAGCCTCAAATCAGCCTCCTGCCCAGGGCGGCGTCCTCTACCAGTGCGTCGGGCTGGGGGGCAATGCCCGCCTGCGCCAGCGATGCCCGGCCTTGCGCGATATAGTAGGCACGGCTTGCCATGCCCGCCGACCCCCACGCGGCCATAATCGCGCCCCGGCTCCAATAGTGGTCTACCAAGCCATGCACAAACTTATCTAAAACTAACGCCCCGCCGATGCACAAAAACGTGTAGAGGGTTTCCGAGGGCACAATCCACGCCTGCGCTTTCCAGATCATGCGGTAAAACGAGATGTGGATGAGCAGAAACGCCGCTAAGCCCAGAACACCAGTTTCGGCGAGTGTCATCATCAAGACATTGGTTGCATCGTAATTCTTGCGCAGGCCGACCCCCATGCCATACAGCGGGCTTTGGTTGAAGTAGCCGCGCGCAATGTCCAGCGAGTCATAGCGCAGCTTGATGTTGTAGTGCTCTGTGCCAAAGCCCATCGCGTAGTCTTTGGCGTCGGGCGGCAGGGCAATCCAGAAGATCGCCAGCAGCGGGAGCATTGCCAGGGCGACACGTCCCAGCAGCTTATACTCACGCCGCAGCAGGAAGATAAAGACCACGCCGCACAGCGTGCCCATCCATGCCCCGCGCGACAAAGACATCAGCAGCCCGACTCCAATGACTGCGAGTGCCGCGAGCAGCCATCGCCGTTTTGGCTTGGCACGCGCGGCCAGGCAAAGGTCGATGCCCACCAGAAACGCGGACGCCAGCGAAGCCGCAATGCCGTTCTTATTCAGCCCAATGAACCAGTAGTTCGTTGCCAGCCCCATAATGGCAAGAAACACGCCCACGCCTACCAAAACGTAGAAGGCAGGCATCATCTGTTCAGACCGTGCGGCAAACGAGCAGAAGACCGCCACCGCAACAATGAAGTACAGGAACATCTGCACGAGAGAAATGATCGCATCCCCGCCCTGCCAGTGCAGCAGCGACGAGCACAGGCACACCATAAAGTACAGCATGACGGGCAGCAATATCGGGCCTACTTTGGGCAGTTGCTTACGCACTAGGCAAAAGCCATAAAAGACCGGCAGCGTGAGCATCAGGTTGACTTCGGCAATGGAGAACTTCGCGCCCCCGCCCCCCGACAGGTCATTCTGGAAGGGGGCAGCAGCAAGTATCAGCATCAAGGCGATGCCGGGCTGCCGCCACGACACAATCCAGAAGACCGCAAGATACAAAAGCGCCCCGGCGTACAGCAGTTGGTGCAGAGCCAGAAAAGTCAGCAGGGCCGCGATGCCCACGCAGGCCAGCACCGCGCCGGGCGGGCCGAGCGTGGCGCGCAGGCGCGCCACGGCTTGTCCTAGAGGCCCCGCCTCATAAGCGGCCCGATACTTTGTGTCGGTTGTCATAACAATTAAGAACTCTGGCCCAGCCCGCGCCAATGGGTCGCCTGACGACGAAACAGCCATGCCTGCAATTTTGCTTTGGCCCGTGCGGCAGGGCGGCGCGATGGAACAGCGAGCGCGACCATGCCCCAGGCCAGCGCGCGCAAGCCGCACCCGACCACCATCGCGCCGCGCAGCAAGGCCAATCCTCCCAGCCCGTGATGCTTGCGCATGTAGTAATCTAGGCTGTCAAAGAAGTGGGCATTGACCCGCGCCGACTCGGATGCCCCGCTGGCCCCGCCCAGATGGGTCACAGTCGCCGATGGCGTAAAGGCAATCTCCCAGCCCTTGTCCCGGAAGCGGCGCTGCCAGTCGGTTTCCTCGGCATACATAAAATATGCTTCGTCAAAGCCCCCGACTTCCTCATACGCCGTGCGCCGGAGCAGCAGGCATGCCCCAATCACCCAGTCCACGTTCTGCTCGTGGTCGTGCAGCCAGTGCTTGTAGTCGCCCCACTTGCTATGCCGCGCGAACAGCCCCGACACGCCTAAGTTTTCCAGCCAGGCACGGGCGGGTGATGGGTAGCGGTAACACGATTGCTGCACCGACCCGTCTTTGTTTAACAGGCGCGGGCCGACAATCGCAGCGCGCGGGTGCTTTTCCAAATACTCAGCCAGCGTTTCTACTGTGCCCGCGCCGACAAAGGCGTCTGTGTTCAGCAGCATCAGAAACTCGCCCCGCGCCTGCCCCAGCGCTTGATTGTTAGCGGCCCCAAAGCCTTTGTTATCCGTGTTGGCAATCACAAAGGCTTGCGGGTATGCCTCGCGCACGGCATCCGCGCTACTGTCCGTGCTGGCGTTGTCCACCACCCACACTTCGGCAGGCCGCACGCCCAGGCTCTTGTAAAGGGCAGCCAGACAATCCAGCGTCATTGCGCGCGTGTTGTAGCTGACGATAACAACGGACACGAGGGGCATTGGTTCAGGCACGCCCGGCCTCCTGCGTGGCATCGGCGCCCGCGCCGCTTGTTTGGAGCACGGCCTGCACATCCGCCAGCCGCGCGGCCCACGAGTGCCCTTCGGCCTGCGCGCGGCGCGCAAGCTGCGTGTCGCGGTTTTCGCCCAAGGCTTGCCGCACCTGGGCAATAAAGCCTTCGGCATCCCGCGCCGTGCGCACGAAGCGCGGATAGTCCCGAAACCCGGCCACGTCGGTGGCGACTATGGGCTTTCCCGCCGCCAGGTACTCCCACAACTTGATCGGGTTTAGGCTTTCCGTAAAGGCCGTCATCCGGTGCGGCGTGATGCATACGTCAAACGCCCGCATATGTTCGGGCAGCTCGGCATAGGGGACAGGGCCTGTCAAAACGACATTGGCGCAAGACTCCAACCGGGCCTGCTCCCCAGCGGGCAGGAAGTTCGGCCCGATCAGCGCGATTGTGCCCTGCGGGAATGCACGAGCCAGGGCTTCCACCAGGTCTACATCCACGCGGTCGGGGTGGATTGTCCCCGTGTAGCCAAGCACAGGCGCGGGCCAGTCGCGCGCCTTTGGCGGCAGCGGCCCTGTCCCGTCCAGCACTTTTTGATAGTGCGCGGCATCCACGCCGTTCGGGATTAGGCGCAGGCGCGAGGTCAGCGGCTGCTTCATCTCGTACAGGCGCTCCGAGCAGACGATGACAGCATCAGCGCGTCGGCACAACTCGGCGTCCTGCGCGATGGTGAGTTTTAAGAGTGCGGACGACTGCGTCAAACTGCTCCAATCATCGGTAATATCGTAAACCACGCGCGCTTCGCCCATACGCCCGGACATATGCACCGCGCTGTGCGGGTTGAGCCACAGGGTGGGCCGCTGGATGCCCAAAGCACGCGCCGCCTGCCGAACCTGGCGGCGAAACAGCGCTTCGTTGGCTTTGCGCCCCCAGCGCAAGGTGTTCGGGAACAGCTTCAGCGGACGCAGCAGCGTGATATTCGGGTGGCCGGGAACGGCTTCCGTGGCCCGTGCGCGCAGCCCGCTCACCCGTCCTCGGCGCAGGTCATGGGAAACATCCCGCGCCAGTCCCACAAATAGGACTTTAGCCTGGGGATTTTGTTCCGCCAATCCGCTGCACAAAAACTGGTTGCGCCGCCAAACAGCGTCCCAGTTTTCCATGGATACAAAGATCAAGTCGTCCATACTAATTGATGCCATTGCCAAGCACACTTCGCCTAGCCAGGCCATTCTGCTTTTTATACAGTCTATTCTGCTTTTTATAACAGCAAAAACCATGCCATCTGCGCCCAGGCGGCAGATTATCAGCGGGCATGGCTCTTCACGGCGTGGTAGATGTCAAAGTATTGGTCGGCAATCCGTGCCCAAGTGAACTTTCCGAGTGCCCGCACGCGCCCCGCTTCGCCCAGGGCCTGAGCGCGGGCCGGGTCCGCCAGCAGCGTGCCCAGTGCGAGGGCCAGGGCGGCGGCGTCCTCGCCGGGCACAAGCAGGCCGGTTTCGCCGTCCAGCACAATCTCAGGCACGCCGCCCACGCGCGAGGCCACCACCGGCTTGCCGCAAATCATGGCTTCCAGGTTGACAATGCCCTGCGGCTCCTGCCGCGATGGGAGCACAAAAATTGTGCAGCCCCGAAACAAGGCCACTGCCGTTGTCCTGTCGGCCTTCCCAATCAAGTGTGCCCGCCCCGCCAAACCTAGAGCGTCCACCTGTGCCGCCAAACTTGCGCGCTCCGGGCCATCGCCTGCAATCAGCAAATCCGGCGCGTCGGGCCGTGTTTTTACGAGCCGCGCATACGCCTCCAGGAGCACGTCAAAGCCCTTTTGCGGCACCACTCGCCCGATGCCTAAAATGTACGGCCTCGCATGCGCAAAGGGAGCCGCCTCCGCCGAAAACTCGTCGGGTGCGATGCCGTTGTACACCGCGCGGCTTTTGCCCGCGAGTGTCAGGCCCGAAAATTGCCGCGCGTCATCCAAAGTCTGCTCCGAGCAGGCCGTGACATAATCGGCGCGCGCCAGCAGCCTGCACAGTGTCCAGTTGGCGACCCGGCTTTTTTCGTACAGCTTGCCCGCGTCCATTGTCCGCTCGCCCTGCGTTGTCACGACCAGAGGCAGCTTTGTCGCCACGCTTGTCCACAGCGCATAAAAGCCGTTCGGACCGACACACTGCACATGCAGCACGTCAATCTTCAGCCGCTTGACCAAAGCCACCACCTTGTGCAAGTCGCCGGGAAACTGCCGCGCAAAGTTTGCCACGCCGGACGGCGACCCGGCGGGCAGCTCAAATGCAAACCGCCACACGTCTATGCCCTGCACCGTTTCCTGCGCCGGCAGGTCGTGCGGGTACCGCGACGTGATCACGACCGCGCGATGTCCCCGCTGATTATACTCCAAAGCCAGGTGGCGGCAGGCTTCCTCCACGCCCCCGAAGTGGGGGTAAAACGCGCTGGCAAAAATGGCGATGTTCATAAGAGTTCTGAGCAGGCAGGCGGCGAACAGTTCTTTGTTTGGCCGGCTCCAGTCGGCTTTCGTACCCAGCAACGCACCGGGCGCGTGCGCCCTGAGGCGGCATTGCTCGGGCATTGAGAGAGCGTTTGCAGCGCGTTCCGGCGACGGAAGGATTTGTTCCGTCGTTGGTGACAGCTTACAATACCTGGAAAACGCCCTAAGAACGCCGGCTACGCCCCGCGAGGTTCTACTGCACACAGCGTGCCATGCCTATTCTCGGCCAGCGGGCCGCGCTTCAAGAGGCCGAAAAAGAGGCTCATGGCCCACGCGCCACAAAACGCGCGCGCCGGTGGCCCAGCCCCGCAGGGGGAACTGCGCGACCGGAACCAGAACCGGGGGCGACTGCATAAACCGAAGCGCATGATGCAGCGTGCCGGGTTCGTTGGCGATGTATTGAATATGCTGGGCGGCGAGATAGCGGTCTAATGTGCGGCTTTTCCAATAGGAAACCGCCGCGTGGTTGACCAGGCCATCCAGGTTGACCACCGTGCGCGCGCTGAAGTACGCCGGGATGCCGGCATCAAAGCAGCCGATGCGGGCCTGCGCAGGGACAAGGCGCTCCACGCGCGGCTGCGACAAAAACACATCGCGCTGCCACGGGTACGGAGCGGCCATGCGCAGGCGGTGCCCGGCACAAAGGAGGAAGGCTCCGGCCATCAGCAGCGCGCCTGCGAAAGCCTGCGCGCGGCGCGGCGCAAGGCGGCGAAGCAGCAGCACGAACAGGCTCGTAGGCAGCAAAAACAAAACCAGAGACGGCTCCGCTAGGTACCAAAATTGCGGGTCATCCATCAACGCACCGTAGGCCAGGCCCGAAAGGAGCAATGCCGACCCAAGCCATAGCAGGAGCCATTGCCACAGCGCGGCGGGCGATTGCGCGGCGCTTGGGGCTTGCGGGAGACGTGCCAGCCGCCACGCACCAGCCGCCATTCCCAGCGCCAGCAGGGCGAGCGCCGCCAGCGCGCGGCCCTCGCTTGGTGGGTAACTGCCGGTCAGCAGGGCATGAAAGGGCACGGCAAGCCAGAAAAAGCCAACGAACTTCAGCGGGGCAAACACCAGCGAATGCACGCTCCAATGCCCCACTGACTGCGCATGCCACAGCATTTTCATTGTGCCGCTGTCCTGCGAAACCGTGCCGCAGGTGATTAAGGAAAACAGATACCAGGGCACTGTTCCTGCAAAGACAGTGATGCCGACCCAGCCTAAAACGCGGCGGGCCGCGCGCAGGCGCACGGCGGGCGCAGTCCACGCCCGTATGGCAACCAAAAGCCAGAACAAAGCCAGCAGCGTCAAAAGTATCTGGTCGGTGCGCCCATAAAATGCCAAAGCAAGGCTGAGGCCAAACAGGAGCAGATTGCGCGCCGGGGGCAGAAAGTCTCTGCCGCGTCCCAGAAAGGGCGCGACCTGCGCGACAAACGCCCACACAAGGATAGCAAGCGTCAACTGCGCAAAGGCCGACTCTACACCGTACAGCGCCAGGGTCAGCGGCAGCGGGCTGAGAAGCCACACGCTCGCCAGCACCCAGGCCCAAGCCTGCCCCACTAGGCGGCGCAGGGCAGCAGCAAAGACGAGGCTTGTCGCAAAGTGGCAGGCGAAAGCGACGCCGAGGCCGGCGCGCAGCAGGGCCACTTTGCCGGGAACCAGCCGGGCGCACGCAGTCATCAGCAGCATCCAGCCGGGGTGGTAGCCATTGGTGGGGTTGATGCCGTCAAACGTTGTCCCCTGTCCCGCCGCCAGATGCCGGGCAATCTGCAAATAATAAAACGCATCATCGGCGACATAGCCCAGCAGCCACAACAGCGGCTGCCGCAGAATGGACACGCAGACTGCGCCGTACAGCAAAGCAGCCAGGACAAAGCAGGCAGGGCCAAGCCGCGCCCCCCGTGTTTGGGGAACGCCCTGCGGCGGGACGCCAAGGGAAGAAGCTTCCACCCTGCCGCTGCGCGGCTGTTCCTCGCCCGCTTGCAGGAGCAAAGGCTGAGGAGTGAAGGCCGTCCGCACTCGGGGGAAGTTCATAACAAGCGAAAGCTTCATGCGGCTCAGGTTTCCAAAACGGTGCGGTAGATGTCCAGCACGCAGCGGGCATGCGCGGGCCAGGAAAAGTGCGCGGCGCGGGCAGGGCCGCATCGACGCAGGGAGGCAGCCAAAAATTCGTTGTCCAACAAGGCGCACAGGGCCTGGGCTATCGCGTCCGGGCTGCCGCTTTCAGCCAGCACCGCGCAGCCCGCCGTCACTTCAGGAATGGCCCCCGCCTGCACGCCGACTACGGGCACGCCCAGGGCCATCGCCTCCAAAGGCGGCAGGCCAAAGCCTTCATAGATGGAAGGGCACACCAGAGCCGTCGCCGCTTTCAGAATGCCGGGCAGGGCGGCCCTCCCAAGGTAGCCCGTCACCACAACGTGCGGGGCCTGCGCGCTGTCGGCAAAGGCCTGCAGCGGGGCGGCAGGCCCGGCTAAAGCCAGCGAAAGGTGCGGGTAGCGTCCTGCCACCTCCCGCCAGGCTTGCAGCAGGGCGGCGACATTCTTGCGGCGTGTTCCTCCGCCTGCGTACAGCAAGAACGGCCCGTGCAGGCCATAGGCAGCAAGAGCATCGGCATCGGCAGGCGCAACCTCGGCGTGGAACACGTCCTGCTCATAGCCGTTCGCGACGACATGGACGCGGGCAGGCGGCAGGCGCAGGAGTTCTATCAGCTCAAGGCGCGCAAACTCCGAGGGGGTAATAATGGCCTGGGCGGATGCGGCAGCCTCGCGCGCCCAGCGCGGCAGGCGGCCTTCATCGTCAAAGCGAGCGGGCGGCAGGTCGTGGATGGTGTAGACAGCAGGCCGTCCGGCAGGCGTGGGGTAGCTGAGCGCAAGGGAATGGTACAAATCGGGGGGAGGCTGACGGTGGGTGAGCGTCACCATCGCCCGCGCCGCCAGCCAGGGCAAAGGAGCCAGGCGTGCGGGCGAATAGCCGAGAAATGTCGCCGCGTTTGCTCCCATCTCAGGCAGGCCCATCTCTGGCAGGCCAGCCTGCGGGCTGCCGTGCGGCGCGCGTCCGGCAAACTGGATGTCAAACTGCCAATCACCCGCCTGCGCCTCATGCAGCAAGGCTTGCAGGAGAAGACGCTCATAGTGCCCCATGCCCATGCGCGGGCCGGGCCTGTTTTGGGACAAAAAGCGGACATGAAAGGCGGAAGTGTGCATGGCAACGAGGGGTGCAGGATTTATGCCGAAGACAAAGCAGAAGCCGAAGCGGCTGGCGGGGCGTAGACCGCCTCGTACTCGGCGCAAATGCGCTCCCAGCCAAAGCGCTGCGCGCGTTCCAGGCCCGCCGCTGAGAGGCGCACGCGCAGGGCCTCATCCGACAAAACCCGGAGCAGAGTTTCGGCCAGGTGCTCGTCATGCACGACCAAGCCGCTGCGCCCTTCCTGGGTCACCTCGCGCGCGCCGACATTGGGGGTCGCGACAACCGGCGTGCCCGAAGCCATCGCTTCAATGTACGGCACGCCGAAGCCCTCATAGGTGGAGGGCAGGCAGAACACCCACGCCCGCCGGTAGAGATCGTGCAGAGTGTCAGGCGAGACGCGTCCGTGCCAGCGCACGCCCGGCCCTTCAATGGGGTTCTCGCAGACCGCCCAGAACTCGGCGTTGGGGATTTGGGAGCGTAGCTCGCGCTGGAACAAGTCCAGCAGCATCGCGCCCCGCTTGCGTCCGTGCATGGTGCCCACAAACAAAAGCGACGGAGCATCAGACTTAGCCCCGCCTGGCGCAAACTGCTGCAGATCAACGCCGCAGGGGATCACCTTCTTAATGAAGGGGTAATAACGGCGCGTGTTTGCTGAAACCGTCACCAGCGCATCGGCCAAAGCGGCGGCGCTGAATTCGCACGCCGCGAGCGCCGCCATGCGCATGCGGGCAGCCGCGCCTTTGGCATGAATGGCTTCGGCCAGGCACGATCCGTGAAATGTATGCACCAGCCGAGGCAGCGGGCGGCCCCACAAGAACCAGTCGTCGCCGTGCGCATTCACCACGTCAAAGCCGCTGAAGTCATAGTCCCGCAGATGCCAGGCAAAGCCGAATGTCCGGCCCCTGCGCCCCGATGGCACAACCACAACCTCGTACAGCGAGTCCTCCGACGCTCCGGTTTGGCTGAAAACAGTCACCGCGTGCCCCCGGCGCACCAAAGCATTCGCCAGCGCATGCACCTGGTAGCCGACACCAATCTTGCTGCCGCTGGGCAGATACAGGGACGTAATCGCAATCTTCATAATGCTTCCATACTCATGACGCTGTTATCTTCACAATGCTTCTATCTTCCGCCGGGCTATCGCCAGCGCTGGAAAAACTCGCCTGCGGGGCGATGGCGGGCGCGGGCCATTTATAAAGGGACGCTCGCACGCGCAGTGGAACGCAAAAGACAAGAGCACAATCAGCGGCAAGAAGACGGCGAACGAGACCAGCAAAATCGCCCGGTCTTGCCGCAAAGCCATGCCGCTCGCCCACAGCATCAGCTTCAGCAGAGGCAGATGGATTAAGTACACGCTGTAGGAAATCCGCCCCAGCCAGCAAATTGCGCGCCCGCGCAGCAGCCCCCCTACCGACAGGGCAAACCGGCTGGGGGATGCTTTGAGAGGCCGGGATGCCTGCAAAAGCAGGCAAAAGAACGCCAGGCCAAACAGCGCGTCCGAAGCGGGATTATACCGCGTGAAGTGTTCGCTTAGCCACGCTGCCCCCACGCCCACGCTCAGAGCGATCCATCCCAGCGGCAGGCGGGAATGTCCGGCGGCGCTTTTTGCCACCAGCGCTGCCGCCCACATGCCCAGGGCAAACTCCAGCCAGTGTCCCGCCAGAGAGTTTGCCAGGGCGAACGACATATCGGCAGGAAGCGAAAGCCACCCCTGCGCCCCGCCGACCGCTTGGTGGCAGGCAATGCGATAAGTGATTGTCACAGCCGCCGCCAGTGCGACCGCCCAGCCCATGCCAAAGCGGCGCGCGGCAACAACGAGCAGAGGCATGGCGACATATAAATTGACTTCCAGAGCCAGCGACCAGAACGGGCCGTTCAGGGTCCAGATTTCGCCGGGGATGAGATTGTGCAGCATCAAAGCATGCCACCCCGCCGCGCGCAAGATACCGGCAGTGTCGCCGTAAGGGCCATCAGGCCAAGCCTGGCCGTGAGCATGCATCAGCAGGGCGCCGCCGACACACAAAGCCAGCGCGATATAATACGGCGGCAGCAGGCGATGCGCCCGGCGTTTGGCGAACTCGCGCAGGCCAGGCTCCGGGGACGGGCTGTGCGTCTTGACCAGCGGCCAGTACAGGCAAAAGCCGGACAGCAAAAGAAACAGATTGACGCCTGCATAGCCGCAGAACAAGGGGTTCCACCAGTGGTCGGCGGGCAGGCGCGCTTCTTCCCAGCCGTGATACAGCATCACCCAAAGAATGGCAAAGCCGCGCAGGCCGTCAATAAAGCCAAGGTGCGAAGGGTTGCCTGCGGGAACGGCTTCAGGGCGGGGGGCCGCTTGTGCCACGGTAGGGGGAGTGCTGTGCAGCAAAGCGAAACACCATTCTAGGGGAACTAAGCCAAAGTGGGAGCATCGGTGGCGGGCTGCCCCCCGCTCGCCTTCATAGCTGACAGGGAGGCAGGCAAGGCCGTAATTTGAGGACGGCGCAAGGCGGCGACTGTCGCCAGCCACAGCAGGCACAGGGCGTAAAAGTTCATGGAAACCAGCAGCGACTTTAGCCCATGCTGGTACGCGGGCGGCAGGGGCGCATAAGGTGCCCAGCCCCGGCTCAGCATGATATAAACAAAAATCCCGCACGCCCACAGCGGCACCGTGCGGCGTTCCCATATCCCAGGCAGCGTCAGTAGTGTCCACAAGGCGGGCAGGCACAGCACGAGGTACTCGTTCTGGCACGGCGGCAGCAGCAGCAGCACGGAAACTGCAACTAGGCTCAGCGCCAGCCGGGCCTCGCGCGGGCTGAACGCGGGCAGGCGGTTCCACAAAAGAACGAAGCCATACACAACAGCCGCAGCACCCAGCGCAAGAAACGCGTAAAATGCCCACCTGCCGTGGACTAGAGGCGTCATCAGCGAGTTGGCGCGCAGGTGCAACAGAGCAAAGCCATACAGCGAATGCGTCACAGAAATCCGCAGCACCTGACGCCCGGTGATCAGGCCCGCCTGCACAAACGGCACGAACTCCCGCCAGCCGACTAAGGTGAACAGCGCGGCCATAGACACGGCGAACAGCGCCGCGCTCAAAGCCACCGCGCGCCACTGCCTGCGCACCACGAGATAGATAAGAAAGCCCAGCATCCAGATTTTAATCAAAGCGGCCAGGGCCACCAAGACCGCAAATGTTGTCCAGCGCGCGCGGCTGTCCGCCCAGTACATGCCGCACAAGAGCAGAAGCAAGAGCAGGTTAGCCTGCCCCAGCGCAAAGTTCATTGTTGTCGGCCAGCAGCGAAAGCCGACCAGCAGCATCAAGCCCATCAACGAAGCGTCGCGCAATGTCATGCGGGCTGCCGACGCGTACACGAATACCGAGCAGGCCAGGCACAACGCGCTGAAGTAGAACCAGACCTTCACGGCCCCCGCCAGCGGCAAGTGGGCGAGCGGACGCAGGGCGATAGCAAAGAGGGGAGAATAGGCATACAGCTCGCCATGCGGCTGATAAAGCGGCTGACCTGACGCCAATCGCTGCGCGGCATGGTAAAAGATGGTAAAATCTATCCCGGTGATGCCTGTCCCCACGCTGACCGCGCCCTTGTAGGCCGCGGTGGTCAGCAGCCATAACAGCAGCAGCAGAAACAGCGCTTCGGAAGAGCGTGCCGCGCGAGGTGATGCGAGAGAAGCTGCGTTGTCGGAGTTAGGGTCAGTCATTGCACCTGCTGCGAGAAGGGTTTATTGGCACGATTATTGCAGAACACAGACTTGTACTGCCCATTCTACCCCTGAGATAAACCCGCGATTGTTTGATGCTGCCGCTTTTTCCCGCGCGGCACGCCAGGAAAGAACCATTGTGTCTATTCCCTCTTCTGTCTCCGCTTCCTCTTCTATCCCTGCTGCGGCTCCGCAAGCCGCCCCGCGCCTGCGCCTGGATTACCTGGACGGACTGCGGGGGCTGGCGGCGCTTTATGTCGTTCTGCACCATGCCTATTACGGCCTGACCCAGGAGGCGGCTTTGCCGTCCACAGTCGCGCACCTGACTTATTGGCTCTTTTTGGGTCGCAGTGCGGTGGACATCTTTATTGTCCTGTCGGGCTATTGTTTGATGATGCCCGTGGTGCGAGCCGGCACAGGCTTTTCGCCGGGCGGCATTGTGGACTTTGTGCGGCGGCGGGCCAGGCGTATTCTGCCGCCCTACTTCGGCGCGCTGCTGCTTTCCCTGCTGGCGATTGCGTTCGTGCCAGCCCTGCGCGCCGCGCCGCCCCAGAGCTTATGGGCCACAGCCTTGCCGGTTTGGTCGCCGGGCGTTCTGCTGTCCCATGTGCTGTTGATCCACAACTTCAGCCCCGGCTGGCATTCCAAGATTGACTATCCTATGTGGAGCGTGGCGACCGAGTGGCAGATTTACTTTTTATTTCCGCTGCTTCTGCTGCCGGTGCGGCGGCGGGCCGGGATGTGGGCCATGCTGCTGACGGCGTTTGTGGTGGGCGTGGTTCCGCTGGCGCTTTTCTTTGGACGCTTCAGCGGCGTGGCTCCGCACTTTTTGGGCTTGTTTGCGCTGGGCATGGCGGGCGCTGAGATTAACTTCTCGGCGAACGTGGCGCTGCTTCGCCTGCGCGACACGCTGCCGTGGGGACTGCTGGCTGGCGCGCTAGTTGTTATTCTGGGCCTGGTCAGCGTGAAGCACTCCGATTGGTATTTATTTCTTGCCGTCAAAGACATGGTTGTGGGAGCGACGACCGCGTGCCTGCTGCTCTTTTGCACGCGGCACCTCACGCGCGCGCACGACGTGCAGAACGGACACGCCGACAGCCACTTTTCCGCCCGGCCTTCCCCTCCCATTCTGCGCGTCTTTGAGTCGCGGGCCGCAGTCAGTCTGGGCGCGTTCTCGTACAGCCTGTACCTGGTGCATGCTCCTATCCTGGCGGTCTGCCAATCTGTCCTGCGCCCTTTTCATCTGTCACCGACAATTGCGCTTGCCTTGATGCTGGGCATCGCCGTTCCTCTTGCCGTGGCCGGGTCGTTTTTGTTTCACCTCGCGTTTGAGCGGCCCTTTCTGACCCGCCGGGCCGTGGCGGACAAAGCGACAGGCCGGGGGCGCTGGTACGCCCCGTGGCGGGGCGCGCAGGAAACGCCGCCGCCCTTGGAGCCGGTGAGCGGCAAGCCAAGCTCTTCTTAAGTTATCAGCTTGTGCTTTCGGCCAAAAGTGAAAGCCCGCGCCACTCTGATGGCACGGGCTTTTGTATTATTTGGCACTCACGCCGAGGCCCTGGTCAATCCCTGCGAAGTTGCCGCTGGGCGTGGGGGCGTCAAAGAAGGTGCTTGTGTCGCCGTCAAACACTTTGCCACAGGTCGCGCCACTGTTCTGGTAGGAACCTGGCGTGCCAAACGGCGTGCCGGTCAGCTTGGTGCCCCCGCTGCTAAACTCCACTTCGGACACGTTGCCGTAGCCGCCGTCCGGGCTGAGGTAGCGCAGGAAGCGGAACGGCTTGGGGTCGGCGGACAAGGTCATCTCTGTCCACTGATGGGCCGCAGGCTCGGTTGTCACGACGCCAAGGTCGGTGTAAGCCACGCCGTCATGGCTGCCCTGAAACCGCCCGCCGACCATGCGCGATGTGCAGTCAGTGCGCGGGAAATAGCGCACTTTGCCCACAGTCGGCACGGCGCTCAGCAGCAGCGGGAACAGGCTGGCGGCGGGCACGATTTGCCGTTTCTGGCTCGCACTGGCCCACAACAATCGGCAGATTGCACTGCCCGCGTCGTGGCAGTATTCCACCTTGATGGCGTACATCTGGCCCGCCTGGAGCGTTACCGTGCCTGTGTTGGCTGTCAGCGCATGGTCTGCCCAGTTGTCAACCAGCTTTTGGCCGTTGACCCACAAACGCACGCCGCCGCTGCTGACCGTGGTAAACATGTATGTTTCCGAGTATTGCGGCTGCACTTTGCCTGTCCACCGGGCGGAAAAGCGGGCCGGGGACAGCGAAACATCCGGGGCGCGGTAGTTCCACAGAAAGCTGACTGTATGGTCTAGGCGCGTCATCTTAAGGTTAATTAAATCCGTGCCCGCGAAGTATTGGCCCATTAAGCCTGTGCCGACCAGCGGGGCTGACAACCCGCTATGATACACTTCCACCTCGCGCAGCTCTATCTGGTGCGGCCCGGTCTGCCCGCCCGCCTGGACAATATCGGCGTTTGCCCCGCCGCCCCATGTCGTCTCATGCACCAGCAGGCGCAGCTTTTGCGTGAGCACGTCGGGAAAGGCATGCGTGAAGACATTGCGGTCGCTGTAGAAGCTGTCGGCGGTGGTATGCACTGCCTGCGTGTAGGCTTTGACAACATTCGTCGGCTCCTGCACATGGGACAGCGTCACCCACTGGCCGTTGCTGTCGTATTGCAGTTCATAGTCCAGCAAGGAGCCGTCGGCCTGCCACGGGACGCCCGCATATACAATCACATGGTTGACCAAGGTCGGCGCAGGCAGGGTAATCTGCACCCACGCAGGCTGACCAGCAGGCGTGTTGTCCATCCATGGGTGATCGCCTTCGCCCTGCCCCCAGTACCAATTTTCCAAGCTGCCGTTGATAATCTTGCCGATGTCGTTTGGAACCGTCGGGTCGCCGGGGTAAGCGCCCGTGCCCGAAGCAGACGCGACTGTGCCCGGAGCGAGTGCCAAATCCGGCCCCCAATCGGTGAGCACCGGCTTGATGGTCTGCCCCGGCGCAAGCTCCACATACACCGGCAGCTCGGGCACGGGCAGGACAGCCTGCCCCCCCGCCACCGGCAGGTCGCTTTCCACGCCGAATGCCGACACCAGATGCAGCGACGCCCCGCCCGACACCTGCAATGTCACCTGGCCGTCGGTTGCGCCCGCACTTTGGAACGCGGCCACCTGCTTGCCCGGCCCCGTAAACAAGCTGCCAAGATACGCTTTATTCAATGTCGGCCCGAAGTCATACGCCTGGGCGAAGTTGGTGCCGTACAATTCTTCCGACCAGACCCGCATAAGGGGCGCGGCAGGGTTGAGGCTGCCCACGGCGTATGGCCCGTCTTCGTTCATCCACCAGGTCGGCATGCCCCAAAAGCCGTGGCTGCGGTCGTACCACAGGTGGTTGTGCTCTTTGGGGATGCCATACTGCTCATACGCCATCATTTGCAGCATTGTCCAGCGCCCTTGCAGGCGCGGCTCATACGCGCCGTAGCATGCCGCCATGTACCCCTGCTCGGTTTGCCATTTTTCCATGCTGCCCAACCCGTACTTGGTTAGCAGGGCGGCTAATGCGTCCAGCGACTTGCGCGTCAGCGCGAGGTCGCCGTTGACATTGTTGTACGCATGGAATGAGAATGCGTCTAGGTAGCTTCCCCCACCCGCCTTGAGGAAGTCCTCAATCCAAGATAATCCATACGGGCCAATAGTGACCACGCCCGGCCCCAGCACCTTCAGCGACGGGTCAACGCTTTTGACTGTCTGGTAGAACGGCTTCAGTTCATTGGACACAAAGTCCGCGCCACTCGCCCCAAAGTTCGGCTCGTTGCGGGCTTCCCAGTAGCGCACGTCGTTCTTGAAATGATCCACAATCTTGCGCACGCCGTCCAGGTTCTGCGTGCCGTTGGGGAACGCGACCAGCAAGGCGCGCTTGCGGGCCGGGTCATACGGCTGGTAATACTGCCGATCCTGCGCAATAGACGCTTCTAGCTGCGCAATCGCCTCGTCAGGCTTGCCGGCATCATTGACCACATGCCGCTGCGGCCCCATGCCTGTCACCCCGCGCATCACTTCATCGCCGTCACCTACACCCGAGTTATTGGGCAGCGTGGGCGGAGGATTGGCGGGAAAGCCAGCCGAGCGCCGGAAGATTACAAACATCGTCCCGGCCAGGCTGTCGCCCCACGGGGCCTGCGGCGCGGCTCCGTGAATGTAGAGCTTGTACCAGCCGGGCTTTGCGACATGGACTGTCAGCGCCCAGCCCGGCGCGACCGGCCCTTGATCGACAACCGTGCCCCAGTAGTCGCGCACTTCATAATGCGTGGCATCAGTGGTGCCTGTCCAGCGCTCATCGCGGATGCTGAACGTGACCGGGTCGCCCACATAAAACACGTTGCACCGGTTAGCCGACCCCAGCGTGATAAAGTCGGGCGGCGAGGCCCATTGCCAATCGGCACGCGCAGGCGCGTGTGCGCCCAGGCTTATGACCATAGCCAGCAGCAGCCATCCGCGCAGCCAGCCATCAACAGCCGCCCGCGACCTTCTGCGGGGGGTATGGTTGCGAAACATTCTTTTGTGTTCTTTCTGGGATTATCCAAGCTTGCGAGGAAGCAGCCCAAAGCCGCCCCGTATTCTTATCGGCACATGGCTTATTATTCCATACCCTGCCCCCGCCATTGCTGCGGCTTTTGCCGGACTGTGGGAGGGCAATTTCCCCGCAGTTAAGCGTCTTTCCTCCATGCGTAAGAAGTCCCTCCCCCGCGCTTTGGGA
>JAABUU010004123.1_pt1 | contig 17555 bp, 20 predicted proteins | sample 5559301 | NCBI WGS metagenome assembly JAABUU01 (sample SAMN10711884, study PRJNA513360) | rock metagenome | isolation source: Antarctica rocks | place: Antarctica: Victoria Land, Richard Nunatak white | reverse complement strand
AACAATGACGTCTGCATGCTCCCAGCAGGGTTTCCTAGCTGTGAATGTCATGTGGCTGGTGAGGACCATGTGCTGCTGCTGCACAGCATCAGGCTTGCTGTGATGATCATGTGCAGCTGTTTCTGATTAGCGTATGACATTGAGCACAGTCGAAGGGCCTCACATCAGCAAAGCATAGCTTGTACACAGCCGCACTTGATGCTACACACTATGCAGCAACATAGGCCTGTCATCTTGCTGACAGGCTTCATTCTCTAGGCAGAGATATGTCACAGAGGAGGCTGAAAAGTGCAGCATTGCAGCAGCACTGAAATCTTTCTTGACCGTCCACTCCCTCGCGTCCTGGCTGCTTGCCTGCGTCGCTGTACAGGATTTGCTTCAACCCATTTTACTAGAATTATCAAGCAAAAAGTTAATAAAAGAAGGGATACCAAAAATCGTATTGGAAAGCTTTTTTTGCCTTCAAAACTGGGCGTGCAGACCTGGCATTGATTCATCCTGGAACTGCCTGCAGATGGCGGCACGTGAGACCGGCATTGGAGCCGTTGAGACCTTCATGCACGCTGGCAAGCTGCTGGCGCTAGACCTGCTGGTAAAAGTATTGGAGAATCAAGGCCACACCTGGTCGCATGTGCGACAGGAGGTATGCCCCGCTGGCTAAAAGCACAAATTTTCTTATTGTTCCACTCTTACTTTAACAAACTTTGCCTTCTGTATCTTATTTTTCTGTTGTGTTTTATTGTATAGTTTATTTTTATATCAACAATTTCTAGTTTTGTAGAAATTCCTGTTTTAGGCGCTCTAAAGACTGTCAAAACAGCCGACACCTGCAACGGCAAAACCTGGCTGCAAAGAGAGCGCATATCACACCTGTGTGTTGATGCATCCAGTGTGGCGTACGCTGCATACACCACTCCTCACTCTCAGATTGAGTACGCCATAGTAATGTCCTTTGACCAAGTTGAGATTAATTGTATGCGAGATGGAAGTCTGTCCTCTGTGTGTTGCGAAACAAAGAATGCCAGACTAGCAGAACCATCATGCTCCTTGTCAAGACGCCTTGGGGACGGTCTCACATGTTGCACAGACAGACAATGCAGCCTGTACTAAAGGGGCCCCTGCATGTGGCTTGCTTCCTCTTTGCCCTGCTTTATAACAACGCCTTGACAAACCAATGCCCACCATATCTTACGGCTTGCGTGCAATGTCTGATGAGCACAACCCAGTGAAGTTCACTGATTGGATGATGTCTCTGCAAGATGACACTCGGGGATTTCTGCGTCATTGCCGCCCCACCTTGACCTGTGTCCAGCAAATTTTGGAGTGATTGCCAGTACACTTTGAGCACATGCAATGAAGAGCCCTTGTGAGCAGTTATGGCAGTTGCAGCTGTGAGGGTCAACAATACTGTGCAGCACGCAGCTCTGCAACAACACATGTTCCGGCAGACTTGTGTTTATATGTAACACTTTTTGTTTTTTTTCTGTCAGAGTTTTACAGCTTACAAGAGGAAGGAATTCTGAGCAGGCATGTATTTGCTTGACATGATGATGTGCTGCAGTTCTGTGAGCAGCTGCGGCAACCATTGTGCCTGGCGTTACTGCGTAATTGCATGTCGCCGTATGACGAAGCCTTCACAGCAGCTACCAAGCTGTTCACAGCAGTCCTGCTGCAGCCCAAGCTGAGGGGAGGACTGAAGGCAGAGCTGGGAGCCTTCTTCCCTTTGCTGCTGTTGCGGCCCCTTGAGGCTGACAGGTGAGCCTACTGTTGTTGCCCTTCATGACCATTGTGCCCCTTCAAGCTCAAAAGGGGCACTGGGGAGCTTCCTGTGCTTTGCCTTTGTTTTGCTACCAGATGAGCCTCATCGACAGTGCTTTCAGTTTCCAGCATGGCATATGAATTTTGCGTCCTGGCAGGTTAGCATGTGGTTGTCGTACACTGGAAACTCTCTCCTCCAATGTGGAAGACTTCCTTAAAATATGGAGTCAGTGTCACGTGTGTGTTCTCTACAAGATCTCCTTAACACCTTAAAATCTATGTCAACCCTATGTCCTGAGAGCTGAGCCATGTGGTTGACCTAGTCCTCAATCACGCATGCTGAAAATGCGCAATGTATGCAGGCCAGACATGTCTCCGCAAACAGCGACTGTACATAAGCATCTCTTATGTCCTGACTCTCTTGAGAGCCAAGTCATACGGTTGTCTGTTTAAGCCTTTCTTCTATCCTGTGTCTTGAGAGACAAGTCATATGGTCAGAACTACTCACTATTCATGCACATTGGATGTGTGCCATGTGTGCAGGCCAGACATGTCTCAGCTGACAGCAGTCCTGGACGCTCTTTGAACATCTCTTTGACCCTGTGTTCTGACACGGTTGACCTATTCCTCAATCATGCATGGTGAACGTATCTTCCAGTCCTGTGTTTTGATAGCCAAGTCATACGGTTGACCTACTCCTCCAGCATGCACGTCAAACGTGTGCCATGTTTGCAGACCAGACATGTCTAAGCTGACAGCAGTCCTGGACGCTCTTGGAACATCTCTCCAACCCTGTATTCTGACCCCAAGTCATGCAATTGACCTTTTCCTCGATCACGCATGTTGAAACGTATTGTCCAGTCCTGTGTTTTGATAGCCAAGTCATACGGTTGACCTACTCCTCCATCATGCACGTCAAACGTGTGCCATGTTTGCAGACCAGACATGTCTCAGCTGACAGCAGTCCTGGACGCTCTTGGAACATCTCTCCAACCCTGTGTTCTGACCCCAAGTCATGCAATTGACCTTTTCCCCGATCACGCATGTTGAAACGTATTGTCCAGTCCTGTGTTTTGATAGCCAAGTCAAGCATGGTTGACCTACTCCTCCATCATGCACGTCAAACGTGTGCCATGTGTGCAGGCCCGACATGTCTCAGCTGACAGCAGTCCTGGATGCTCTTCAAGCCCTGTGTGCAGAAGGCCAGGTCATGGTGGACCTCTTTGTCAACTACGACTGCGACTTGCAAGCCGCCAACCTGTTTGAGCGCAGCATGAAGGGCTTGAGCAAGCTGCTGCGGCGGGGCCCCACCACCGCCCCCTTCTCCTCCCCCCAGGCTGCCAAGGCTAGGGAAGTGGCTCTGGAAGCAGTGCTGTCTATACTGAAGTCTCTGGACAAGTGGGCTGATCCCCTGAAGGTAAGCTACAGCTCTTCGGGATTCAGAAACTTCAGTTGTTTTCTGGAAAACGTCTGTAGACAGTGTAAATCTCAACTGAACAACGCCTGGGGACAGTCAAACAATGTTCCTACATTGGGGAGATACATAAGTGCACTGTGAAAATTATACAGTTATCCTTGGCCTTTTGTATTCTTCGCCAGTTGCCACCCAGTGCACTCCAAGGAGTCAATATATCGCATTCTGCTCACTTACGCAAGCTGCGTTGTCTTTCTGTGCAATGTGTGAGGCCACATCTCATGTACTTCACGGTACAGTTGCCCTGTCCCAGCAGAGTGTCGAGGCTAGACAACATGCTTTGGAAGTGATTTTGCACATGCCTGAAGTGTTTCCATGAGTGGGCTGAGCCATTGAACGCAAGGCCACAGGCAAGGGCGACACCTTCAGTGCAGACTGCATTGTCTGTCTGTGCAACGTGTGGGATCATTCCACGTACAAGCCTTGCCGTGCTCTTGACAGCATGAAGGGCAATACATGCAGCGTGAAGGGAAATAGATGCAGTATGAAGGGCAATAGGTGCAGCATGCTGGGCAACAGATGCAGCAGCACCGCGGTACCTGGCCTCTCATGTGGTTTTGACAGCTGCATGACATGAGTCATCAGCCATGCTGCACCAGCTGCTGATCATGTGGCTAAGATTTCTTGTGTTGGTGGGGGCAGATGCAGAAGTCCATATGAATCAACTTTTGTCGCCCTCATAGGAAGCGACAACGCAGTTGTTGCACAGGCATTTATGACACAGTTGACATTTGCGAGTGTGAACATTGACTGCTCTTTTCGATCCCAAAATGTCTATATTTCAACAGAATCGTCCATCCTACAGTGAAGATCTAAACCCAGATCGCCTAGGGACGATCCAAACGCGGTTCTACATTGGGGAGGTGTTTCCGGACTGCTTTCACCAGCAGCTTGTCAGCTGACCAAAGTGACAGCCTTGCGCACAGCAACCCTTTCTGGAAGTGGTGTTTATTCAGAGAAAAGTAGCGTTGAGTTGCTTTTTTGGTGTAGTTTACAACAAATCACATCAAAAAACTATATTCCTGCAGGAGGCTGCCATTGCAGCAGTCTCTGGTGAGGATGCAGCAGAACCTCAAGAAGAACAAGGGATGCCAAGCGGCTTTGGGTCCACCAGCAGCTTGCTAGGCAGCCACTCCAACGGCGGAGAGGATTCTGAAGTTGCACGCTTCGGGGCTGCCAAAGAGAAGAAGCACTCGCTGGAAAATGGCATCAGTGTCTTCAATAGGTGCAGTCATGCATGTGTGCCATGACCTTTGACTGTGTGTGCTGCTGCCTCTGCATCAGACACTGAGCAAATCCTCGTGTTGTTCAAGAATGCTTGCCTCAAGGACGACATCAACGGCTTCAACATCTGCATACATGCATGCATGCACTTGCTGTTGTGGTCACTAGTGATTAGCCCTGTTCATCTGTTTCTGTATGGTGTGCACTTGCATTGCAAGCTATGCTACATCACCCGTGAGCATTATAGCTCTCATGGCATTGGATGTGACATTCCTCAATGTACCAAGCTAGCTGATGACACATAACCTGCAATGACTACCTCGCATGCACCCACGCAGTCTGTCAGCATGTTGGTGCAAGTCAAGTATTTGATGGGGGTGTGCAAAACTGTGCAGGGACTCAATCAAGGGTGTCAGGGCCCTGGTCGCGTCAGGTTCTGTGGACGCTTCCCCGGAAGCCATTGCAGCCTTCTTGCGTCAGCATAACAGCTCTCTCAACAAAGAGCAGCTGGGTGAATACTTGGGACACCACGATGAGCTTGAGGTATGAAAAGGGAGAAAAGCATCCTGCACCTTTTGGCAAAACAAGCACACCTCACTGTCAGAGGTTCCATTCAACGTCACACAGTCTGAATCTACATGCGGTGTGAGATGAGAGCCTCCTGAGGTGGCAGCCCCAAGCTTGAGGCACCTGCACACGCCACTCAACAAATTACAAGTCATGTCAAAGGTTTTGCGTCCTTTTGTGGTTAAGAGAGCATGCCTGTTGGCAGCCATCTGGAGCAGACGAACAGTAGTGTACTACCAAGAACAGTGTTGATCGCAGGAAACAGTCAGAGTCATTGCACGTCAGGTTTGTGTTTGTAATCATGTTTCATCCAGCATCTGCTTTGGATGTCCAATGCTTGCCCCAATACCCGCCTGACAGAGAGCTCCAAAACCACATGCCTATGGTAGCTTGTCTCATGCAGATGATGCATTGCCCAGCTGCCCAAAAACCTGCCTTATCAAACTGCTGAATAGCTACACTTGTGGGAAGCAGGACTGCGTCTGATATACATGTTGCTACAGCTGCAAGTCAACCCCATCCCTGCTGAAATCGTGGTGTGGCTTTCAAAAGACCCCATCCCTGCAAGTAGTCATGCCAGCTTTTGAGAATGCTCTCACAGCTAATGCTTGCCCTGCACGTACCTAGCTCGTCATGATCCAGAAAGCTTTAATTGAAAAACAAATCACACACACTTATATAATATGGTACAGAATATATACTTTCTGTATGATTGAGAGCTAGTGCTGCAGCATGACTCCTTCGCCATGACTCAGCGGTGACTGTTGAGCATGCCGCTACAGCTAATGCTGCTGCAGGTGTCAGTGATGCATGTTTTCATTGATGAGGGCAACTACAGTGGTCTGACCATCGACAAAGCTCTGCGTCAGATGCTGAAAGACTTCAAGCTGCCTGGTAAGAACGCAAGTCACAAATGACATGGCAGCATGCATCATGCTTCATCAGTATTGCTGTAAAGTATTGCATCATGTCATGAATATACTCAGTATGGACATTGGCTGCACCGCATAATTTGCTGCAATCCCTGACACACTTCTCACTTGTATGGTCACATGTAGCATGCTGCAATATGCATCGATAAGCTGACAGCAGATGCCTTTTTTTGGGTCTTTCATGCTGGCAAAGCAAAAACATATACAGACCAGCCACCTTGGGTAACACATGCCACATGCTGAAACGCTGGTACAATACTGGTCTGACTTGTTACTCCACACTGTACCCACCAGCTGCTTGTATGGCTGATCTGTATAAAAGCATCGTACTGCTTTGCTGCCAGAATACGCCAACGTGTGCTGCCAACGTTACTGTACTGCTGCAGGTGAGGCGCAGAAGATTGATCGCATCATGGAACGCTTTGCTGAGCGCTACTGCAAAGACAACCCAGATGTGTTTCAGACCTCAGACGGCGCCTACCTGCTGTCTTTCGCCCTCATCATGCTGAATACAGACGCTCACAACCCCATGGCTGACAAGAAGCTCAGCCTTGAAGACTTCGTCAGCATGTGTCAGTACCAGGTAAGAAGCCCAACAGGCAGCAGTCAAGGACCGCATTGATGCCAAGCCTTCATCATGTGAAGGTGTAGTCTCATGCCCTCAAGTGCCCTTGTGTGCAGTCGCATGCCCTCAAGTGCCCTTAAGTGTGGATGCATGGCCCCAAAAGCCCTCAAGTGCAGTTTCATGCCCTCACCATGCTGAGCACAGATGCTCACACTCACCTGGCTGACAGTAAGCTGAGCCTCAGGGAGGGTGTCAGCATGAGCCTATCAACTATCAGCTGAACATTGTTCTAGCTAGCTTGAGATTTGTCTTGCCCAAGATATGTGAACCGCATAGATTCACCACCGCAGCTTGAGCAGTATAGATCAGGCTAGCAGGTCACCCTCACTACCAAAGCTACTATGGCAACAACAGCAACAGCAGAGCTGGCTTCTCTACACCGTACATCCTTGCTTCTTGTGTCATGCATTGATTTGTCTTTTGTGTCTGCATGCAGGCTGAAGACAACAGCTTTCAGCCAATCCTGCCTGAGGATGAAATTGCACAAATCTACCAGCGCATTTTGGACACAGAGATTGAGGTGGCGGGGGGTACACAGGCTCAAGGGGGTGGGGGGGCTGATAGCAAAACCGGCAGCTCTGCCCAAAACCTGAAGCTTGCAGCAGCAATGGGTCTGACCCAGCTGATGCTGCCTTTCAGGTGCATCATTTGCCTACTAACCATGGCCTTTTGCCCATTGCTTGTCAACCATCTGTGTTGTGTGTAGCTTGCCTCCACTTGAGACAAGCAGCGTAGTGTTGCCGCGTCATGGCATTGCTTTGTTCATTGGCTCAATGCGCCATCTATGAAATGTGAGTACATACAAGCTGTTGGCTCAACAGCTGTCTGATAGAGCTCTTCTGTTTGCTCTGCAGGACTGGCGCAACATGGGACAAGCAGCACGGCGTCGATGTGGAGAGACAGCGACTGCTGGCCCAGACACGTGATCTAGTGAACAAGGGCCTGCAGGCTGATCACCTCTGGCACACAGCAACACATGCTGACTACGCCCGCCCCATGCTACAGGTACTGTTACTCATCCATTCATCCATCCATTCATTTGTCGGTTTTATTTCTCTATTCATCAAATACATATCCTTGGGTCGTACCTGTACAGTCCTGAGAAGCTCCCAGTGTGGCGTCTTGTCTTGGCGGAACCATTACTAGGTAGTATCATTCAGGCGCCCCTGAAACTTGGCCACATGCTTTTGCCTTGGCAGCAAGTCTGTTGCTTGTGGGAAGCTCAAAGGATATGCATTGCTTTCTTATCTTTGAAAGCCAGCTGCTTATGTGAAGATCCAAGGACGTGATTGACTCCTCGCTTGCCTTAGAGTCTGTCAACTGTCAACGTCTTCACCGTTTTTCATGTCCTCGCAGCTTTGCACTCACAGGGTTGCAGCTAGGCAGCACATGCATGTGGAGTGAAGGCTGATGTGCCTGCAATCACTGGCCAAGCCCATGTGCAAGACCATGTATCTCGGCATGGTCTATGTGTATTGCATGTACAGACATGCTGTGCAGACTCTATGTCTCATGTAAAGGCCGCCCACATCCTGCTGCTGCTGCTGCTGCTCTCAGGTCGCATCTTCTCAGGTTGCATGCATGAACAGCATGCAGCGCGGCAGGAGATTTGGTCACTAGGTCTTTCATACCAAGTTGCATTCAATGCTAGTCCAGTGATAGGACTGGCCACTGCAGGTGAGTGGAGAAGCAGTGATGAAGGGCCTGCAGGCTGCTCTGGAAAATGCGCCCAGCGCCCTGGCTGCTCGTTCAGTTCTGGAGGGCTTCGACATCGCCACCAGGTATCATACTAGCTTCAGTAGTCATGTGCCTTCAAAAATAACGGTCTTGTGAACAGGAGCAGAACAGATCATGCCCTATGAAACTTGAGCATAGCGCAGAGGTGAAATTGACCAGGCAGACCTGTACACGCTGTCTTGCATGGCTCCAAAGCACCAAACAGACTGCATGCATGCTACAAGCAGCATCAGGCTTGCATGAGAGTTTGAAAGGGAAAGCATGCAAGGGAAAGCATGCAAGTCTGACAGGAAGAACATGCATGTTAGAAAGGGAAAAGCGTGAAAGTTTACAGGGGGAATGTAGCAGTACTGTATGTCAGGCTGTGCTGACTGTGCTGTGACTGCCACCCGAGCTGAGGCGTTTGTTGAAGGCAGCATCAGTAGATATTGAGGTCACACAGCCAGACAGCTTGACACTCCACTTGTTTCTGCCAATGCTTTGGCAAGCTCATCCTGCATGGGGCCTACCCAGGCAACAAGCTCCACTCTAAGTTACCTTGTGCTTTAGCAACAGCTCAACAAGTAGCTACAAATGGTGCAGCATCTAGAAGGCCTATGTCAAGGTGTATGCTGTTAGTTGACCTACGATATCTCCCCAATGTACAGACACACTTTAATAGTCCCCAGGCATTGCTTGGTTTAGATTTACACTTTCAAATAGACGTTTCTCTAGTGACGTTTATGTATCCCAAAGAGCTCATGGCGACGCCAACATACTCTTGAGGTGATCCAATATGGTTGCCACCTGATGAGGAGTTGGCCAAAGACCAACAGCGCCTTTTGTGGAGAACCCAGCACAGGCAGCAGGAACGTCACAGCCCACACAGCTTCATGCATAGCTCAGATACTTCCCTACATTAGAAATGTCTTTTCACTGTCGCCGGACATCGTTCGGCCAGAATTTACACCATCCAAGGGACATTTTCCAAACAAAAACGACGTTTCTGAATCCTAAAGAGCTCGTTGTCTTGCACAATCTCTGTCAAGCTGACATTTCTCTTTGACTCACAGTCTGGCTGGAGCTCTTGGGTTGGAGAGACTGACTGAGTCTCTGGTAGATGCCCTAGCACAGGCAGCAGGCGTGTCAAAGCCAGCACAACCGGGCACACCAGCAGAGGCCAAACAAGTGGCAGCTCTAGAGGCCCTGCTGCAGCTGGCTATGGGCCCCAGGGCAGGGCTGTTAGGAAGTGGATGGGTGCTGGTGCTGCGAACCCTTTCTGCCTTGCAAGCCTTACAAGTGAGTATTCAGGGCCTTGTCTGCTTTTTCAATATTAAAACCCTGCCTGGTATAGCAAGGATTCTCTGCCTGTGAGGGGGGAAGAGCATACATGTGCAGCCAAAGCTCAATTGGCTGATGTGCCTTTGACAGCCAGGCATCAGTCTATAGGTATCTTTTGATGGCTCCTAGAGTCTGGTTGCTTGTGTTGTGCATGCAGGCAAGTACAGCTGTCTCTGGTCCTAGATTCTGGTTGCTTGTCTTGAGCACACAGGCAAGTACAGCTGTTCTACCTAGAGCAACCTGCAGTCATTGTATCAAGGGTAATGTCATCAATGATCTAAATGTGCAAGGTTGGGTTGTTTTAGACGACTCAATTCATTTTGTTGCTGTAGGCAAGCTTTGCTGCAAGCACACAACACATGGCAGGGCCACCCCCCCCTACAGAAACCCCTGCAGCCACCCCAAGGTCATCCAACACCACCCCCAGGCTGTCAAGACAGTCAAGCAACATCACCCCAACCTTCACTGGTAAGCATTGTATGCAAGTCAATGACTTGCAGGCGCTAATGCCTCCAATATTGCATCAACGGCGCAGACCCTGCACCACACACCTCAACAGAGTCTGAACCTGCCAGAGCATGTCAGAAGGATTGCACATGCGCAACTATGTGCAGCTGCTGACTCTCTCAGAACAGGAACTCATACAGGCAGCTACTCAGGACTGTATGTACCTAACCCCAGGGGATAACGTATTCAGTAAGTGAATGAAGGAATGAATGAAAGAATGAACCATGTGCAGCTGCAAGTATGAGCAGTGACCGTTGCTTGCAAACACATGCATGCCCATCTATGTCTATGATGCTTTACATCACCCGTGCATATACGTACTGGCACCATGAATGGACATCTGTCCTGCTGTCAATCCCCGTTCATCTGGGACGTTCCCCTGGCACCCCCCCTTCCCCTCCCCCCCCAAATTTTAAACATGCCCCCTACCGATGCCTTGAAACCACACATTGACCACTCCGTCACTGTCCTGCAGGTAATCCCCATCAATCTTTTGGGACAGCACCTCCACCCCCAACAGCAGAGGAGGTGATGAATGCCAATCCCGAGACTACAGTGACTCAGCCGCCGTCAGCCAACAAGCTGGCCTCTTTTGGCAAGTTCTGGCAGGGCATGACCTCTGGGTCACAGGATGACAGCTCACAGCCCACCTCTCGTCGCACCACCGTAAGCTGCCAACTGTCTCACCAGTGCTTGCCTAGAGTATCGCTAGCTTGCCTTTTTTGGCTAGGTTTGGTGGGGCATGGCTTGTGGAAGTACATGATGACAGTACAGAGCCTAGCTCTCGGCATGCAACAGGAAGGCCCAACTTTGCAGGAGAGGCTAAAATACTGCCTGCACCTTTTTGCAATCAGCATGGGAGTCTTTTCAACAGCTTTATAGACAGCAGCAGCCCTGCCACTTTTCATGCTTATTCCTGCCAAGTGATTGCCGCACGTGAGCAATGTGGACAGGGCTGTTTGGTGGGCGTTTTGTGGTCTGGCAGTTTAGGCTTGTACAAGCTTGCCTGATTTGCAGCATGCTTTCTGATGGTGATCTCGCCTCGACTGCTTTTGCTCAGAATGCTGCAGGCTGACAGACGCATGCGTGCAGATAAAGGCTGACCATACCTGACAGGAAACCAACCTCTATACACTTTGCAGTATGTAGACTTTGGTGCTAACCCCTACAGATGCTACGCTCATGCATTGCAAGGTGATGTGGCAATTTGGAGAAAATCCAAGCCCTGTCAGAGACAAGACAACCATACCTGGCAGGCACCAACATCTATACACTAAGCAGTACATAGATTTTGGTGCTCACCCCTACAGATGCTATGCTCATGCACTGCAGGGTGATGTGGCTGGAGATGACTCAGAGGCTGTTCGCGCTCAGTCAGCTCTGAGTCAGCGCAAGAGCCTGAGGCCCAGCCTGAGCCGGTCCCCGACCTTGAGCAAGTCAAGCGCTGCCACAGAAAAGCCTGGAGCTGCTATGGTGAGCACATCTTGAGCAACAGTCCTGCTTCTTCTTACCTTCTGAGCGCTGCTCACCATGTCACTTGGTTGGTCACATGCACTGACGTCTGCTTGTTTCCTGGCCTAACATTGCATGCCTATGATGGCGTCATGAATGCAAGAGTGAACAGCCTGTGTGAACAGTCTTTGGCTATATCAATTGTCCAAGTCCATGCAAGGTGGCGAGGTCAAAGATACATTGCAGTTGAGCTGAGGAGATGTGTACACTACATGGCAGTGTGCATGCTTTTCACTGTTTCCTGTGCTGATGTATGTAGGCAGCATGGGCAGTGGGACCGGGGGCGAGTGCCATCGACCAGGTGTACGCCTGTAGTGGCAGCCTGAATGGAGAGGCAGTGTTGGTGTTTGTGAGAGCTCTCTGTGCGGTCAGCCAGGAGGAGCTGAACCCTGCTCAAGCCACTGACATTCCCAGGTGCATTTTGCCTGTTGTGCATGCTGCGTTCCTTGCACAATTCTGGTTGCCAAACACGCCTGCTTGGTATTGTGTGCAGTCTGGATGAGGCATGCTGTCTGTCACTGTGACTCCTGTGCTGGAACACCTCAGAGTGCAGGCAGTTCTATTAATCATCCTGCCTTCTGTGGGCTTAACATTACTGTCATCGCCCCAACAGCAGCTCTGGGTATAGGTGAGCAATAGGGGCTGAGACATGAAATTCGGCTTGGCCTTTTTGCTCCATCACACCATAGAGAACTTGTCTTGCTGTATAGCTTTTTGAAGCAATTGCATTGCTGCCACAGGATATGCTGTCTGCTGCAAACGTTACTACTAATAATGTTCATAACAACAGTAACAACAATAACAGTAATGCTTACGCTTTCCGGCTCAAGATGGGCTAGGTACGTGCAGGGTAAGTCTTGTCTCTCCAGAGCAGTCTGCTGCAAGTAACCAGTTGAACTTTACAATCTGAGCTGCATCGGCCTCTTCTGGTGTTTATGATTTCCGGCAGGACGCTCACATGCAATGCAGTCCTGCAAGACCCTGCCAATCATGCTGCAGGGTGTACTCTCTACAGCGTCTGATCGAGTGTGCGTACCACAACCTCAACCGAATCCGACTCATCTGGTCTCGCCTGTGGGCAGCCCTAGCGCCGCACCTAGTCAGCGCAGCATGCCATGCAAACCCCAAGGTTGCTGCCTACGCTGCGGACGCTTTGCGGCAACTGGTGGCAAAGCTGTTGGTCAGAGCTGAGAGGGCTGAGTTGACGAGCTTCACTCACCAAGACGAGGCTCTGAGGCCCTTTGTGGCGGTGCTGAAGCACTGTGACAGTGCTGCTGTCAGAGAGCAGACAGTGCAGTGCATTGCACAGGCTATCACTGCCCACCCAAGGGGGCTAGGCTCAGGTACAAGCTATTTTATTATCAGACGACTTGACTCAGAACCTTTTAAGACAATGTGAAGCTTATAACCTGGGTTCACTAAGGGAAGCCTACATGCTCTAACAGCTGGGCTGACCAATGTTCGTTGCAGCAATCGTGCTGGCAGCATCCAATAGCTGCTGCTGCGCTTGATGTTGACACGTACATCTTTGGTGGTGTAGAGCACAGAGCGCCAGCCAGGACTGCATGCTGTCTGAAGAGAGCTGAAGCATAAATGTTGTCTTTTCCCTCTGCTGATTTCGTCAGCAACATCACGTAGTAGTCAACAGTAGAAGTTGGCAGCGGCAACCTTGGCAGCAACAGATCTTGGTGACAGCAGCAAATCTTGGTGACAGCAACATCAAGTGTTGGTCTTGATTGGACATCATGTGTTTCTCTTGACTGACGTACTGGTCTTCAGAAGCTGGTGACTGCAGCAGCAGCCTTGGCAGCAACAGATCTGAGTCAAGCTTCTGACACGCTGCAGCCCTTCTTCATCAGAAAAGCACCAAAGCAACGTCTTGACCGCGTGCGTGTGTGCTGCCTCAGGTTGGAGAAGCGTCCTAGAAGTGTTGATTGTTGCAGCAGCAGACTCGGTGGCTGCAGTTGTCAACCAGGCTCTGGATGCACTTCAGCCTGTCATAGCAGCCCTGTACGCTGACGTGGGTGTGGGGCATCAACACTTCTTGGGCATTGTCACAGCCGTGGCTGCCACCATGCGGAGTCCCTACCATACTGAGCTGAGCATCAGCGCTGTGCATGTCATGCAAAGCGTGGCTCAGAGGCTGTCGCAATCTGACCCTCAGGTGAGCTACCAAGCAGCTTGGCACTGCTGTCGAGATGATCACAAAAGGGCTGCATGCTCCATTCAGCACAGGAATTGCTGCTGCTGAAAATCGAGGCTGTGCTCATGCATGCATGCATGCATGCATGCTGTGTGTAGCCACACAGCATTACTTGCATACATCAGACGACTGTCCCTATCTGATTGTTATTATCTGATCCTTTGCAACATTACAACGACTGCTTTTCCATGTGTCATTGCCACCTTTGTTGCTTGAGGAACAGTCAGCTGCACGTCATCCTTACTAGCATGTGCCTCTCACATGGTCCAAAAGACCTCTCACATGATCCAAAAGAGACATTGCTTCCTTGGCATCATGAAAACAGACAATGGTATGTCAAATCAGCCTTTGCACACCAAACTTTATCTACAGGTATGGGACACACCCTCAATTGGCATGAAGATGCCCTTTGCCACCCCCGGCCCCAGTCGGCGCCCCAGTGAGGCAGGCTCCCATGCCCCAGGGTCAGAAGCCGGCATCCCTGACCATCCCTGGGGGCTGGTGCTGGGTCAATTTGCTACTGTTGCTCGCCATGATCCACGCCCTGAGGTATTGTTGCACCCTCCCATCTTCCTACCAGTTTCTTTTAGGATTTTGACTGATATGCTGTGGGTGATTGTTGCATTGTATGTGCATTTAACACCATATGCAGTAATCCAGAATTAGGTTTCACAGATCCCACTGTACACCTGACCTTGGCTGACCCTGTTTTGACAATCGGGCATTCAAAGTAGTTGAGCTAATGTGCAAATAAGACTGACAGAGTATGATGCAGTCTGTGTTTTAGTTTACCAATTTTGAGGGGGAAAGGTCCAGGCTTGATGACCCATCTACATGTACCAGAGCAAATTGAAACTAGTTAATATGAAACATGAAATAAATTGTTTTGTCTGGGAATAAAGCTTGAGGCATTCGACCAATGCAGGTGGCAGATGAGGCTGTTGCAGTCCTGCTGGAGGTGCTGCAAGCCTTCAGCAGCCAGTGGGAGTCTGACACCTGGCACCTCGCATTCTCCGGCCCCTTGGCCTACCTCTTTGACCTCCCCAAGAGCCAACTGGCTGCAGACGAAGATGAAACAGCGGTGGTAAGCCTCTGTCTGACCACCTGAAAGCAGTGGACATCTCAAATTTGTGTTGTGGTAGAGTGTCAGCCTGCTTTGACTTAAGACAGAACAACAGTAATAGACCTCAATGCTGTTCAGCTATGTTGATTGCTCCAGCTATAGCTTTGCACATCATGCTGGAGAGTTCAGCCTGCTGCAACTCAAAACTGAAAAGCAGTGGCAGACGCCAAGCTCTTATGCCATATTGTCTGCATGTTCAGCTAGCTGGTATATTGTAAAGGAGAGTTTCTGCTTGTAGGCACAGACAAGCCTATACCTAGATACGCTGTTTTTACTCCATGTAGGTCGTCATTTCGTCACATTTGGCCTGACCCTAGGAAGTCCGATAAGTTCATGGCTGTCCGCCATGTCCTTTGCGCAGCATGACTGCCTCACGTGTGGTGTTTGTCCATGCGCATTATGTGCATGTGTTTGCAACGGCAGTTGCAAGCAATGAACTACTTGGTGTTGGTTGCAGGTTGGCTGGAGTGTGGAGGGGCTGCTGCGTATGGAACGTCATGGCCGCTTGCACTTACCTTCCCTCTTCACCATTCAGCTGGAACAGTATCAAGCTGCTGGAGCTGACTGCCTGCAGCAGGTAATACCTGTAACACATTTGCTTACCACATGCCGTGAATAAAGAAGCCCTTGAATGATCAGTCAGCTGATAACATCAGCTTATGGCTGCAGTGTGTATCTGCTGCGTCTAATCTTTGTTGGCCGTCACTGCTGCTCACAGACAGACTCATACTTTACAGCCCATGCGTGATTAGATACTGCCATATCACTTATTGTGCACACAATGCCTGTGCCATGGTGTAGCTGCATCGCTCTTGTGCACAGCAACGCGCTGCGCAGACAGCCTGTGTTTGAGCAACAGTGACGGTGCACATGACAAATTTGCGGAGTCTGTTGTTGACAGACAGAGCAGAACCAAATACGCATGATCACTTCAGTGAATACACCTTTTCTGTGGAGTCTCAGCTGCAAAGCAAAAGACTCAGGTGGCTAGGTCATGTTTTCAGGATGCCTACTGATAGATTGCCTAAGAAGCTTTTGTTTGGTGAAGTCTAAGGGGGTTTGCCCACCTGGTTGCCCTAGGTCTAGTGTTTATGATGCGTTATGTGAATGTCAAAGCTGTTGTATTAGTAGGCCGTTTAGGCATGCACAGGACAGGCTGCTCTGGACAGACAAGACTTGTCCCGTATGTACCTAGCTCATCATGAGCCGGAAAGCGTTTTTTTGAATGTTATTTATTACACAACCCAAATGGCTCAGAGGCCAAGGGAAGTTGAGCCCAATTTGGGAACACCTCAAGCTTCTCTATATTGAACCGCCTACCAGCGTCCCCTCCCCTCCCCTCCCCCCCGTCCCCTTCTGCTCCACATTAAGGAATGTCTGAACGCAGGTCTTGTCACTGTTGGTGCGATACACTGTGGAGTCTAACGATGAGAGCATGGCGCTGCTGGGCGTGAGTCTTCTTCAGCAGCTCGTCCAGTCAGCAGTGACGCAAATCAATGACAAGGGCTGGGAGTGCATCGTCAGTGCACTCCAGCAAGGCTGCAGCTTTCACAGCCTGGAGACTCTTTTAGCAGATCAATCTGCCAGGTGAGCATTGCTAGGACGCTGCACTCGCAGGTTTACAGGTTTCGGGCAGAAACCTGTAAACCTGTAGGCCAAACAAAGCATGGGATCAAGCAAAGCCTGATCACTGTCAGATGAGCCTGCCAGTCAATGAATCCTAAACGGTCGTGGTTGCTTGGCATAAAAGTCATTCTCCCGTTGCCCTCACCAGTGTCATGGAGGCTTACTGGATAGGGTCTGTGTTGCATGTTTACCATATGAAACCGCAGGGATCACAACAAGTAAAGCTGGTATGAAGACGTACCTGAGACTTTGCATGTCCTTCTGCCAGCACAAGGGCAGGAGGTATGCACTGCAGGCCTTCATGCTGGGCTGCAGTCTCTATATCTGCAGACACATGGCGCCAATCAGCAGTTGTCCTGTAGTATTGATGTGTCTGTGACAACCCTGGCATGTCTGTACATCTCAATTGATTGGCTGAAGATGTAAAACCTCCTCCTCCTCGTTATGTCTAAACGCATGTTATGTGTCTGCATGCGTGAGTCCCTCTCACAATCACACCACAACCATTGGGGCGGGCAGCAGCATGAAGCCTTGAGCGCTCATAACCGTAATGTTCATTATTGCTGTTAATGTTGTGCTCATAGTATGTTTATTTATGTTTGTGTTGCATTACATAATACTACTTAATAAGCACATTTTTACATTTGTATTATATTATATAATACTATTTAAAATATGTATAACTACTTGTGTTATATGGTTATGCAGAAATTCCTCCCAGGGTCAGAGCATGATCATTGGCAGCCTGCCCAAGTCGGATGCCCTGCGCTACCGCTGCCACACCATCCTATCCCTACAGAAGGTCATGGCCCAGCTTCATGCCAAGGCCGCTGCTCACATGCCCGCACAAGCGCAGCTCAAACTGCTAGCTGTCTTGCAGGTAGGGCTGTGATAAATCACCACAGTTAATGGTAGTTGCCACAATGTCTGAACATCACACGTCCCTA
>JAABUU010004122.1_pt1 | contig 17558 bp, 24 predicted proteins | sample 5559301 | NCBI WGS metagenome assembly JAABUU01 (sample SAMN10711884, study PRJNA513360) | rock metagenome | isolation source: Antarctica rocks | place: Antarctica: Victoria Land, Richard Nunatak white | reverse complement strand
GTGATATCAAAGCACGTGAGGAAAGAGTCTGTGTTATGAACAATGGCCTACGAAATTGAGGTGTCAGGCGGTCAGAAAACGTCAGCAGACTGGCTAGTGATCTGCAACCTAGCAGGTTGTGCTGCTTTTGTGGAGGCTTTGCAATCGACACCACCACTTGCATAGACGAAGATGTCTGCATTGATCCACCTGCATCCCTTGATAGATTGGATCGCAGATGCATGTTCCCAAGGATGCACTGATTTGCATAGCCTGGTATAATGCCTGGGTCATAGAGAGTCTGATACAATATTCAATCGTGAGGTTGTGTTAGGCTGCGTGATGCATTGCCGACATAGTTACAATGCATCCCGGAGGCTGCCTTTACAGGGAGTAGAGGTCCTGACTCTGACTGTCATCTCAGTAACCAATTGTTGGGGCACCCAGAAAAGGACCTCACCGCAATATAGACCCCTTCTCTCATCATGACTAAGGCTCTGTACAGCCTAATGCACTAAACGGCTCATGGGTAATAAGCAATTGAGCCGAGCATAGAAGCGTCTGTAGTTGCACAGAAACGGTCGCAGTGCCTCATAACTTAATCCAAACAGCAAAGTCGCGACCCTCGATCGTGTACGCAATCATGCAGGAGCTCAAACACGTATATGGCACCACTGAAAGGATTGAGTCGTTGTTGGACTCAAAGATAGGTCAGAAGTTTGAGAACTTGAGCCAGAACGGAAAAGTCGCAGCAGAATACGTGTGGATTGGAGGCACTGGCTCTGATCTGCGGTCTAAGACCAAGACCCTCGACAGCAAGCCCAAGAAAGTTGAGGATCTGCCAGTGTGGAACTTCGATGGCTCCTCAACCGGCCAGGCACCTGGAACCGACAGCGAGGTCTTCCTTGTCCCACGGTATGTATCAATAGATTTTTGCTGACAAATTTTGCATCAAGCAGCCGGCATCGTCTGGAGGTCCGCTTTCTGAGTGGGTCCTTTGCGACACCGTAGATCTCCATGCGCACCGACATGTTGCTGTGCTTCTGCAGCGCTATGTATCCTGACCCATTCAGAGTCCCAGGAGACAACATTCTGGTCATGTGCGACTGCTATGAGCCTCCAAGGCTGGGCGAAGACGGCGAGACCAAAGTCCCCATGAAGCCTATCCCCACAAACACTCGCCATGACTGCAACGCGGCCATGGAGAAGGTTAAGGACCAGGAGCCATGGTTTGGCATCGAACAAGAGTACACCCTGTTGAACGCAGCCACTAAGTGGCCCCTCGGCTGGCCCGAATGTGGCTTCCCAGGACCTCAGGGACCATACTATTGTAGTGCTGGAGCTGGTGCTGCCATCGGCCGTGAGGTCATTGAGGCTCACTACAAGGCTTGCCTGTATGCTGGCATTCAGATCTCTGGTGTCAATGCTGAGGTTATGCCAGCACAGTGGGAGTACCAAGTTGGTCCCTGCACCGGCATTGAGTCAGGCGACCAGATGTGGATGTCTCGTTACCTTTTGTTGAGAGTGGGCGAGCTCTTCAATGTTGTTGGATCTTTTGACCCCAAGCCTGTGCCAGGTGTGTCTCTTTCTTACTCGGATGTTGGCATTTTGCCTTGCATTGAAAGGCCCCATTCTGCACTGCACAGCGGTGCTCATTGCTAGTCATATTTGCATATCTCCTGCGTGTATTTCAATTGCCCTGGTTGATCTGTAGTGAGTTATGTGCATGCATAGAAGCTGCAAGACAGCACCAGGGTTTGTCATGATTGGCTCTCTTCTGGCAGAACTATGTTGTCTTTGTTCCTGGTATAAAACTTGGGGTTTTTTTTGCTTTTGGTAGAATTGAAGCTCTGCCAGTTGATGACCTACAGGGGCATGAAAACAACTGATTTTGTCTGGAATATGCAGGTGACTGGAACGGCGCTGGAGGTCACGTCAACTTCAGCAACAACGACTCAAGAAAAGAGGGCACTGGCTGGGATGCTATCAAGAAGCAAATCTCCAAGCTTGAGAAGAAGCATGCTCTGCACATTGCCTCGTATGGAGAGGGCAATGAGCGAAGACTTACAGGTCTGTGGCTTACATTCCCAGATGTATGTGTGCCTCTATACATGCACAGACTGCACTATTGCTTTTCCAGATTTGGCATTTGGCTGTATTGTGTACAACACTGATGTCTATTTGTTTGTGTACACATTGCATTGCGACAAGTCTGCCTGCCAAACCATGTGATGTGTAGACTTGCATGTCTATTGAATCTGCTTATGCATTTCATGTAGCATTGTGTACATATGGGCTTTTGCACTGGTACTATACAGCATTGTGGTGCTGCAGGCAAGCATGAGACATCCAGCATGGAAGATTTCAGCTGGGGAGTAGCAAACAGAGGTGTCTCTATCAGAGTTGGCAGGAATGTGCCAGTTGACAAGTGCGGATACTATGAGGACAGGCGCCCAGCATCCAACTTGGACCCCTACGTGGTCATCAAGCTGCTTGTTGAGAGTGCTTTGTTGTAGAGCTCTGTTCTGTCTGACCGGCCCTGCTATGTTGCAATTGCTCATTTGGTGTTGCCTGCACATCCTTATTGTCCTTTCTAGACACTCTTAGGGTATTTGCAGGATGAATTTGTGTGCTGGATGTTGGGTGGAATTACCAAAATTTGTGTCATATTCACCATCTTTGTGCAACATGGTACAGCGTTTCCAGTCTGTCCAGGATCTGACATCAGTGTCTGCTGACAATGTACATTTTGGCCTGCTGGTTCAATATATGATGCCTGACTGTTGTATCAACATATGTAATTATGACCTGAGTCTGCTGAATGCTCAAAACTGGTGCCTGAGAATTGCATTACAGCCCATGAGTTCATCAGATCGCAAACCTGCTGATGCACACCCAAATGAGGAATGCCAACACAACGCCTTATATAGAGTCTCTGCAGGGTAGGCGGGGCAAGGCACAGCATAGCTTAGGGGATCGGCTCAATTCGCTGATGTTTGCTGAATTGCTCTGACACAGCAAACGAAGCTACACTTCACACTCACGGCAACTGATGCCGCTGCAATAAGCAACAACAAACGAAAGTGAAGTTGGCAGATGAAACTAGGACGAATGCATTAATGCTATGTAAAGTTGCATTTGTGCATAACGGACTGCTGAGTAAGCAGCAGTTGCACACTGTTGCACGTCAAAATTTGCTGCCACGCCCTTCACTTCAACAACTTCAACTCAAACGCCTTCATCGGTAGTTGCGATAGTCTGGCTCATACATGTTCTGCAAAGCTGCTGTTTGCAAGTCAGACGGCTTGGGCTGCTCAGTAGCAAGCCCAGCATCATATGCTTTCTGTGCAACAGCCTTTGCTATGTGAGCTGAGATGTCCCTGATGGGTCCAATAGGCGGGTAGATAGCCCCTCTTGCCCTGTCTTCATCTGTGACCAGCTTTGCAAGTGCTTCAGCAGCCACGATGAACATGTCATCTCGCAGCTTTGTGGACCTGGACAACAGTGTGCCCAAACCCACTCCAGGAAATAGGTATGCTGTTTCACAGGTGCTAGGATGGAAATGACGGCCGTCATCAAGGACGACATCACTGCTGTCTGTCCGTGTGTCCCTGTCAGCAAAGATACACCGGCCGTCTGTCCATGTGTACGCATCCTTAGGCTTCACCTCTGCTCCAGGCTGAGACAAAGGCATGATGATTGGGCGCTGGTTGTTGGCACCCATTTCCTGGCATACGTCTTCGTTGAAAGTGATTGTGGGTGGCATGCTGGAAATGCCAATAAGCACAGATGGCTTGATGGTCTTAACCGCATCCACCAAATCTGGGCAGCTTTGCTTCTCGGGCGTGGCCTGCCTGTGACAGTACGGCAGCTTGTGATCATCCAGCTCATCTGCGTCGCCCCTGCTGCGCACAACCAGCCCCTTGGAATCTAGAAGCCAGACGCGCTTCCTAGCATCCAGGATTGTCTCATTGACATGGCGCCGCTCCCGAGCAATGGCTGCTGCGATGATGGAGGCTATTGAAGTGGCGGCTCGCCCTTCACCAGCAATCAGGAATGTGTGGTCTGCCAGTTTCTTGGAGGTGAGAGGTGCAGCTGCCAAGATGCCAGCAATGACCACCGCTGCCAGTCCTTGTATGTCATCTGAGAAAACAGGGAAGTTGCCACTGTACTGAGCCATGGTCTTGGACATGTTCTCATACTGCATGTCCTCCAGGTGAATCAAGACTGTGTTGCCAAACCTACGTTGGACTGCATTGAAGAACTCATCCAGCAGCTCCTGCAAGGAGGAGCAGACTGTAACACCCAAAGCCCAACAAGAGCACAGGTAGCCATGTCGAAGTTTGTCAACAACGGAAGAGTGATGACTCAGCTCAGCAGTCAAGGCAAGGCTGTCAGCAGCAAGATTGCAATCCCCGTCAAATGCGGCACTCTCACCATGCAACAAAGCTGCTACTCTGCTAATGATGCTGCAGCCAGGCAAGACGGATGCGACTGACCAGCATGCAGCTGTTCCATAGCCTGTCGTATGCATGTCCTGACGGCATCTTCAGCAAACCATACAGTCATAGACGGCCAGCTCAGCTGAGTCAGTGCTACACAACTTCATCACACATCATTTCATAGCTCACATCTTTCATTGAACACCTGTCTCCCTCTGGGGTCAGGTATATACAGTCCTGAGTAGCTCCTGGCTTGCAATACCTCATGGTACATAGGCAACAAAGGCATGTGCAGATCGTACCTGGTACTCCAGGCCTCTGACTCGCTTCTGCTTGAGGCCAACATAGAAGGGGCTGTCCAGCAGCTGCTGGTTGTCGGTGCCACAGTCCAGCACCATGGGCAAGCACACAGAGGGGGGTATGCCGCCACAGGCTGTGTACAGAGCCAGCTTGCTCACAGGCACACCCACAGACTGCAACATGCAGTATAATCATCATCAGCAAGGGCAGAAAAGCTGATTTTCCTAATAATTTTTGTCTTTTTAGTGGGACCGTATCTGAAAGTGATCATGCATTTGTTTGAGTGAAAACAAGTACACAGAAGGGAGGTGTGCTGCCACAGGCTATACACTGAGCTAGCATGCTGACAGGTACCCCAACACTGCAACATGCATATGAAGCACCAGCAAGGGCATGGGAAACAGCCTGGGCTGCCACCTCACGAGGCTGCTGTCATGATCGTCAGGAGGCATGTTTCTTTTGTTTCAGCACAAAGAATGAGGTATGCCGTTGCAGGCTGTGCACAGAGTCAGCTTGCTTGCAAGCACGCCCACAGACTGCACCATGCATGATACCACCTCAGTATTGTACTACATTGACCTTTAGCATTTCTGCATCAGAATCACATCACGCAGTCTGAGCATGCGCTAGTCAACCATCTCCAGCTGCTTATGCAGATTTTGTGTTGAGGTTACATGATACTTGGCTTGCACAGAACCACTGCTGGTGTTTTGCGAGCAAAGTAGCAGACAGGCAGTGTTGAGGCAGAATCCTATGCCCTCTGTCACAACAGTGTTCTGTTGCTGACCCCTGATTTGCTGTGCCATGAGTTGCAGACCTTGTTGCTGGCAACTGCTGTGGTACATCGTTGTTGAAACGGAGACAGTGCTCGTGAGCCCCGTTGCCTTGTGACTGCCGCAATGCAGAGAGATATGGCTAGTCATGGTCTCACCTTGCAGATGAGACGTACAGAAAGCTCATGGCTTGCTGCTGCCGACTGCATAGAGTTGTAGCCGTGACATGCAAGTCTGTATAAGCTTTATGAGCTTTCTAATTCATGCTCGGACAAGCCAAACACTTCATGCAAAACTAAACTAGATAGACAAAACACAAGCTCATGACCTCTTACTGCCGATAACAGCCAGATGTACAGATGTCAGTGTGCAGACAGGACATGAACAGACCTGCACTCCGAGATCACCCAGGTGGCCAACCCTCTCTCCGTCAGTCACACAGATTGCCTTGATGCGCCTCTCGGGCCAGTTTTTCATGATTTGATAGATCATGCCTGCACCATGATGTTTGAGAGCTTCAATCTTGCTCTGCCACTGCTAAAGTCACTAAGATAAGCTTTTCACGCAGCAGCAGGGGCCTACTCAGCAGCCAGAAGCTGAAAATGCACATCAGCTGGGCACACTTACTACTCACACACAAGCACATGCAGCTAGCCAGGGACAACCTGCTAGCCAGATGACTCACACAGGACTATCATGCAGCAGTGCCTTCACTTCAACTTGCTGGCCCATGTCAATGATTTCAGGCAATCTTGTGGTGATTGGTGGCTTGGATGCATCATACACTTACATGCTCATGTGTGAAGTTGTGACTGACCTTTGTCTTTGAGACTGATGAAAAGCGCCCGAGGAAGGCTTCTGAACATGAGAGCATACTTGGCACAGTACTCGCTGACTGTGGGCATGTGCACAATGGGCAACAGCTCCTTGATGTTGTCCACAAGCAGCTTGTAGAACAGGCTCTCATTGCGCTCTTGTAGCGCAGTCAAGTAGCTGTGCCGGTCCAGGTCATTAGTCATGCTGCGGATGTTGATGAGGGCTCTGTCAGCCTGTGAGGATTAGGTCAGGCTTGATTTCTGATGCCCAGGCGTGCGGTGGTGCTTCAGCACATCAGGCAGAACACATGTACAAACTGCGCTTGGCTTTGCCTTTAGCTGTGATGTTGAAAACCAGCTGCAGTGTGGGGAAACTGGCTTACTCCACTATATTTGCTGACAGACAACATGACCAGCAAGCCCCATACAGGTCAAAAGGAATGAGGTGGTGATGGCGACATTCACCTGCACATCTTGGGACAGGATTGCAGGTGGTAGCAGACCACGCATGTACAGCCTGTCCCTCTCAGTTTCTGTGAAAGCTAGACCCTTGTTGTATTTGGGGTTGCGACATAGATCAACACCAGAAATAACACTGCAGACAATAGAATTCTGAAGATCGGCTCAATGGCCTATAACAGACCAGAATTGCCGCAGTAGTAAAAGGGCATGCAGGAACTGGAGCCCTCTCGCACACCTTCGCACCCAAGGTGTTATTGAACTGACGGGACGCTCATCTGTGCTAGCATCCGTGTCTCCAATGCCGCTGAAAGAAGTACTGGAGCGGGTGTGGGTATCGCAAATCTGGCGTGATGCGAGTAGTGATCGCTGCCCCGACAACCGCGGTAGCTGCGTGCGTAATCGCCGCAGCATGGTGCTGTGCCAACCCAGTCAGCGTGTCATGGGCATTCAGAAACCCGCCTGACTTCCATTGCTTCGCACGCACAATTGTCTCTGGTTCTCCCACAGGAAATGTACTTCATCTCGTTCGTGTTGTTACAGGGTTGCTGATGTGGCAATGCTGATTGTAATCTCTCTCTCTCTCTCTGAAATTCAAAAATGGCTGATCTTTCCCATGACAAATTGTGATACAGCGCAACTCTTGGTGGCATTGTAATCTCTTACTCCCGCAATAAACATGGCTGTTCATGCAGGAGTAGGTATCTAAATGCCGGTCAGATAAGGACAGGGAACTTAGAACACTTCATCGCAATCATATTCGAATATTGATTTTATTCACAAACGTGCATAGTGCATGTATGATTGAAGACAGAGCTGCACTCACAGCAGCCAGGGGCAAGGTCTACAGACCAGGACTACAACTGACATGCACTATATTCTGTCATGTCAACAAGCAGACACAACGCAAAGAAGAGCACACTAGTCAGCCAGAACAAAGCTTAGCACCACCGACACACTGCAACGCTTTATTTGCTGAACTTCTCTGTCAACCAAGGCTTCCACTTGGGAAGATTGTATGTCGCTAGCCCAGCCACCAGCACAGCACTGCCTGCTATGAACTGTGCACCCAGGTCAGGCGAGTCTTGCAGGTAAGGAATGGAGAAGGTGAAGGCAAAGATAGTGAGAGGGGTTATGCTAGAGTTGGTCAGAGACTGCACAACAGCACCTGCACCATAGGAGACACAAAAAGTCATGCACAAGATGGTTTATGCGCCATTGGTGTATGTGCCTGCACACATCAGCAAGTGCTTCTAGGATGATCAATAGTCCATCAGGTCGTACCGATCAGGAGTGTAAATGCTGCTGCCTTGCAATCATCATGGGCATTCTGCTACAAAATATTGGTGCCAGGTTGAGCGCATTGCAGACATGCAGAGTGGGATACTGCACACACTTTGGACTGGCTTCATGAACAAGCATGCAGTACAGTCTGCAGGCGACTTGTCAGCGCCGAGGCTATGTGGCATCTGCTTACCTGCTGACCGAAGCAAATTGAGAAGTGAGATGTTGTAGGCTAAATTCATGGAGACATACAAGACAGGCAGCAACGGGGCCCCATCACATCCAGTGCCGCCCCCTGGGGTGTGACCCTGAAAGCAAGACAGCCCTGCAGGCAGCAGCACATCAGTAAGCAACAGTAAGCGCTGCACGCGGATTACAAATGCATCGGGCAGGCACTCCTATTGTTTGCAACCAACAACAAGTGACGTTTCTGTAGCTTGAAGAGCTCACCGTCGCCTACATACTGAGGCAGCTCAGACAGAGAGAGCCCTCTGAGGGAGGTCAAGACAGGCAGAAGGAGGAGTACGCCCACTGCCTGTGCTCCGGAACCAAAAGAGTTCACCACAAAGATGTCCAGAGGCTTTCCGTCAAGCTTCTCTTTGGCCTCAGCAAAGATCTTCTCCTTGATGATGGACGCAAGTGCAGGAAACAGCATGGAAGAAACAAAAATGCCAATGTACAATGGGTCTGCCTGCAAACCACCCACACTCTCAACTGCTTGCGACTTTTCAATGCAACAGCGCATTGAGAAAACCCCAGCACTGGGTTCCTCAATGGCTGCTTGCGTCCTCAAGGCATGTGCTTGTACTCCAATATCGCCACATGCCTGACAGGCTCATGTTGTCACATTGTTGTTTGGGACCAAGAGCAGCTGGCTGCCCACATTGCAATAGCAGCACAGATGACATGGCGCTGTCAGTTGGACAAAACAAAACAATTCTTTTTGTAAAAGTTTCCCCATAAAATGTATATAATTTGGTTTATAAACCAAAAAAATCAAACACTGCATGGACAGTGAGGGCGAATGTAGTAGGGGGTGACAATGCCTGGTGCCTTGCTTGACAGTGCATGGCTTAGTACTCTGCAGCCCTCATGGGTACTAGACACAAATGCTTGCTTGCACACCTGCTGGAAAATATTGGCACCAGCATCAGAAGGCGCAGCAGCCAAACACACACCAGCCGCCACAATCAGAGCACCAATGATCTGCATACCGGTCATCTCGTTTGGTCGTGCGCAGGCAGGCTTATTGTCTTTGCCACATGAAGTTTGTGTTTGCGGCATGCATTTGCAGCTTGAAAACAGCTGCTGACACAAGTTGTCATGTTGCACAACCAGCATTGGTGGTGGTGACTGACGCAGATAGGCTTGCCATACACATGGACTGGGGTGCTTGTCTACACTCACCTGTTCACGTTCAAGATTCTTCTTCAGTACCAAGTATGACAATGCAATCTGGAAAAGTATGATGGACTGGGACAGCAAGGGAAGTGTGACTCCTGCAGCAGTTACCAGACAGTGTTGGCAGATACACAGGCAAGGAGCAGGCCATTGGACACATTACATCAATCGTAATGAGTGACACACTCTTGAGGAAAAGGAGGCCTTCCCAGCAACAAGCACACTTTTTGCAAAGTGACACAAGCTCAGATGACTAGCTGCGATGGTTATGCTGAGGTTGCACTTACAGCACATCTGCAAGCCTACCTGGCAGTTTGGAAGCACCAACAAAACCCAGCAGCTGCGATGCAGCCTCAAGACCACCAATGCCAAGAAAGAGGCGCTTGTCTGGTGCATCCAGCATCTTTTGGGTCACCTCTCCTGACCTGCAGAGCAATGAGACCTCTATGCCTGCATGTTGCACAAGCTGTACAAAACTGAAGTGGCTGCGAACAGAAAGTCATGAATCATACTACAATTTGCAGGTGTGAGACGCAGGCAACACAGAGCACATATCCAGGTCTAGGTACCATGTTTTTCTCACTTGTATCGCGCTGCCAAGATTCCAAAGTAGACCAGCAGATAGCCAAATGTCTGGAACTGGGACAGCACAAAGACATAGTTGCCCATGGGAACTAGCGCCATCTTGTACAGGACCCTGTTGGCAACTCCGGTTGCCATTGCAGCAGCTACGCTAGCCTGCACAGTAAAAGCATTTGCTGGAGACCAAAGGTCTTACGGATGTGCAGCACAAACTCTGTTGTCATGTGCAAAGATATGAATCAGAACCATCAGGCATCATGCGGTTGCAATTGCTTGCACCATTTGACCTATTCCGGGTCTGCACAGCATATTACCACCACATAGAAGTTATCATCGGGGGAGGGTTGATCTTCTCCTCTGCTGCTTATTTTGCTCTCTTTCTGGGTGACCTTGGCTACGACGGAGGAATGGACTCTGCGTCGCAGCATGTTAGCACCACTACTGTGGCGAGTGTGAAGTGGGCTTGAGGCCAAGGTTGGTCGGCTTGTGGCCTTGAGATGCGTCCTAGCAAAGTTTTTCACAGTCGAATTTGCGCAGCGTGGCGCGGTGCGACGAGATGCGCTGATCCAGGAGGAACATGCCCTGGTTGAAGTCGTTGCAGCACGGAACTGGCCGCCCATCAAAGGGCCTGTCCTAGCTGACGTCCTGCACTATCTTTCGGTGCAAGCATGCATAGAGTCCCTCAGCAGTCAAGCTCTCTGAGCACCTTCACCCTTGCTGTCAATGACCTGATGACAGTGGCTTTGTGTGTCGGACAGATGCATAATCACACTCGCGGTTACCGTGCTTGCAGGTCGTTACAGACTTGAATTCAGCTTGACCACAAAGAAGCTGCATGCTTCTGGCTGACGCTTCATCTCCCGCAGACTTGACAACGAAGAAACAGACATCGCAGCTTTGCAATATTTTTCGCATTCGTATTGCACCGTGCCGCGCAGTTGCATCGTGTAGCCCTTCTGCAGTCCGCTTCCGATTTTGATTGGCTTTTCGAACAGAACTAATATCCCTGCTCCACACATACTGAAGAGAGCCGCTTGCGTTTACCCACTATGGTGGACACAGATCCGGATGCCGATGCACCTTCCAGCAGTGGGAGGTCTGAGACTTCGAAGCCAACAATTGTGCTTGTCATTGGTATGAACTCATTTTTTAGAACAAGTCTGTGCTGGACTCCGTCAGCTATACTGTTAAGCTGCTGCCCTGCCTTCAGGCATGGCGGGCTCAGGAAAAACTACCCTTATGCAGCGCCTCAATTCACACCTGCACACAACTAATACTCCAGGCTACATCATCAACTTAGATCCAGCAGTGACTCAAGTCCCATATGGTGCAAACATAGATATCCGAGACACGGTGTGTAGCAGCTGACACCACGTCATGCCACTTTGTGTTATTGGATTACAGCCTCCAGGCTAGTCTACAATGCCTGACAGGCTTCAAGGTGCTATTTATGCTGCAGGTAAACTACAAGAATGTCATGAAGCAGTATGGCCTCGGCCCCAATGGCGGCATCCTCACCTCCCTCAATTTGTTTGCCACAAGATTTGATCAGGTGTGACGAAGCACAGCTTTCGAGCAGATGCCTGCCCTGCATGACATGGCTTGTCATGGTCAAGCTAGATTTGCTTGACATTCTGAAATTTAGTCGACTCTTGACTGGGCTGCAGGTCATCAGTCTTTGTGAGAAGCAGCGTGATCCACCACTCAAGTATGTTATTGTTGACACTCCTGGCCAGATAGAAATCTTCACATGGTCTGCGTCTGGGGCCATCATCACAGAAGCCTTTGCCTCTGGCTTCCCTACTATGATTGCTTTCATCATCGATACACCTAGATGTGCACACCCACAAACCTTCATGAGCAATATGCTGCAGGTAGGCATGGGAACATGGCAGTCAGTCAGAGTCACTAACTTGCCTTTCTGTGAGGATTGTGTGCTGAGTCAGGTTGCGCACAGCTTTGTACAAACAGTTTTGTTATCTTGGTGCTGAACCACATCCAGTCTTGGTGCAGTGACTCTGTGAAAAGCCATTTGCCACAATCAGACTCTGTAAGCTCAGATTCTGCAACGGTCCCAGCATGCGGCAGGGGTAAACATCCTGCCTTCTTTGTTTACAGGCTCTCAACAGCTTGTCAGTCTGTGCATGCAGGCCTGCAGCATCCTCTACAAGTCCAAGCTACCAATGCTTCTGGTCTTCAACAAGACAGATGTTTCCCGCCATGACTTTGCCCTGGATTGGATGGCAGATTTTGAAACCTTTCATGTGGCCCTTCAAGCTGACTCATCATACGCATCAACCCTGTCCAAGTCTCTTTCTTTGGTGAGATGCTGGACTGCTCTGTACTCACAATGAGTCCATGTCTGACGTAATCACAGGTGCTTGCTCACTGCTTGAGATCATATTGTCCGACAGCACACTGACATTTGCATACCTTGCCTCTTGCTGTGTTTGTCTGAACAACCGAACAGCATGGTACTGATGATGCGGAACTGCGTCGACATTAGACATTCCAAGTTGGCTGTGTTTTCCATAGCCCTCATGGGCCCCAGAGTTTGCATGTGTGTCGGGTCCTAGCTGTGTGTGCTTGCAGGTGCTGGAGGAGTTCTACTGCAACTTGAAGACAGTAGGAGTGTCAGCTGTGACAGGGGAAAACATTGATGAGTTCTTCACATCTGTCGAAGCCTGTGCAGAGGAGTATCTCAAATACTACAAGCCAGAGATGGACCGCAAAGTCCAGGTGCTGTTGTCACATTGCTTTTGCTCCCGCCAAAAATCAATAAATCATAAATGCCAACATGCGCTGGACCTCACATGGTTCAACTTAGGGAATGCTCATGTATACAGGCCACCATGACAGGACACCTAATCTGGAGTTTGTACAAGGAGTGCAAGTTGTCCTGCTTCTTGGCATGCTAAAAGTCAATTTCCATATTGCAGGCACGAAATGAGCTTGAAACTCAGAGACAGGCAAAGGAGCTGAGCAAGCTCAGTCTGGACAGAGCAGAGTCTAGCCAGCAAAGCAGCAATAGGACTCCAGCTGCCAAGGTGGCTCTGGATGCCAGAACCAGGCCGCCAGTTCAATCAGCTGATGAAATGGATGGGCACATCAGTGATGGTTCTGACTGACAGCTTGTGGGAATGCCTGAAAAGTTTGGGCTCATGTACATGTACTTTGTAGTGAGTAAGTTAAATAATGTTGACCAGCAGCATGTGTCACTTGTCGGTGTTGCAAACAGTTACATTGGTGTGTGAAGCAAAACTTTTTTTGCAACTATATGTTTACACACCTCAGTAGCGGTCAAAGTTGAACTGTAGCAGAAACAGTGACATTAGGCAGGTGCTCAACCGGAACTTGCTTCATAGAACCTCCTGTGGATGGATAGTTGTATCAGCTAGTCTCAAATGTGCTTTAACATGTACAATCGGCATCAAACACCGGTTTTACGCCGTAGTGCATTTGGCTGTGTGGCAGGAGCTGGGAATCCTGGTCTCTGATACTCTTCATTTGCATCTGCACCAGATCAGCGAGGGTTAGTGAAGGATTGTCTGCACCTTAATAAAGGATTGTCATGAAGGCCCTGACATTGTAATTCGTGATAGGCTAGCAACCCAGACTAGTTAAGGCTAGGTTGAGACGCAGGAGGCAGTACTAAATCACGGCTGCATTAGTCACAAGCTGACTAGAACAGCATTGATCATCATGACAGCTGTTGCACAAACACTACAATATTGAATGACTTTTGTCACACTGTGCATCACATGAAGTTGCATGGTGGGAGAGCAAATGATCATGTCCTGCCAAAACGAAGGCGTGCAGACATGTCACTTGAGGTTGCACTGTACTGCACACAAACTGACATACTGCAGAAGCAGCACAAATGCAGAGTCCAGCCTACCAGGCATGGCAGGGAAGGGGGTGGCAGGAGCAGACTCAGTGCTGAAGGTTCTAGAGACGTTCTTCTGGAGGCCCACAATCTTCTCCAGCTGGCGAGCCACCTTGGCCTCCCAGCGGGCCAGCATGCGCTGATGGGCTTCCAGGCGCAGCCGCAGCTCTGCCATGGCTGTGTCATTGCTTGCCTGGTTCATCTGCACCACATCCCAGCACTTGTCAGGCTTTGAGAGGGGCTATTGAACTGCATGTGTGATGCTTCCTCTCGCGCAAAGTCCTCTCTGCATGAGCTGATGTGCTTGGGTGACTCAACCTGCAGGAAGGGGTAATGAGCTGTGTGCGCACAGCCTTCTGCTCACGTGTAGCTTGTGTCAAGCTGTGGTTGTAGAGGCTGAGCTCTGCTTGCATAATCACTGAGCTCTGTTTGCAAAGCCCATCCCTTGAGGGCCTCTTTCCTGTCTGCTTTCAGGCACGAGCAAACAAAACTTCACACACACACACACACATGACTTCTCCTACAAGACACGTTGCATTGTTCATGCCGACTGTGCTGACCTGGCCTTCCAAAGCTGCCTCGGACTGCTGCAGCTCAATGAGCTGAGCTCTGAGCTTGGCAACACTGTCCTCGGCAGTCTGCACCCGGCCAGGTGAGTGGCTGTCCTGAGCAATGACCTTGAGGATGCCCTCAATGCGCTGCATGCGGTTGGCACCCTTCTGCGTGGTGGCCTTCAGCCTGGCAAACAGCTGCTGGGGGGTCTGCCCAGGATCCCGGGCTGTCTCTGTATACCTGCGTTGCGGCCACATGGCTTGCATGCACTCATGTACTGACTGTACACTACATGCTGGAGAGTGTGGTCAGCACTTTTGGCCATGTTAGTGTACAGGTAAATGCAGGCCTGTGCAATGACTGGCCAACATGCGAGCCTCTGTCGTGACCCCATGCTGTCTGAATACACTTGCGATGCATCTGACAGACTATTAATTATACACAGCAGTCAGCACACAAAGATGGTGTTGTGGGCACCACTGCTGTGTCAACATGCAAGCAGTGATTACAGCCACAAATGCAATAACGCATTGGAAAGCAGCAGAGAGCACCTGATGAGAGGGCAACGCAGCTCAGCTTTCAATCTGACGCAATGCATGAGTGCACAAAGTGCAATGGCAGTTCAGCAGAAGTGTACAGCAGTGGTAGGCAGCACTTCCAAGCAGCAGTGCTCAGCAGCAGCAAGAGTACCTTTCTGAGAAGGTGTTGGAGGTGGCACTGATGCCTGACATGCCAGACAGGGTGGGGTTGAGGCGGCGTGAGCCGGGCATGTTGAAGACTGCGGCAATGGTGTCATTGGCATCACCATGCCGCCGCATGCTCATGTCCAGACCTTTGCTGCCACCTGTTGTCCTCCTGCAGGGGTGCTCAGGTTGTGTACATGAGTCACGTTGGGCGGTCCGAAGTGCACGACTGGCTTCTTGACTTTCTCAGAGACTTTCTGATGATCTGAATCACTCATGTGTGGCATTGTAGCATGCATTCAAGTCACAGCGGTTGCCGCCTTTGGCCAGGAGCAAAACGCAGCAGCAAAAGAAGAACATCTGCATGCAAAACCCTCATCAATGACGATTTGAGAAACAGGGAGGAAACGCTGCAGCACTATCAAGATTCCTTCCAGAGCATGGCTGGCTCTGCACTGTCACTTGGAAGGACTTGTCACGATCCAGGCAACAGGAGGTGACAGACCTGTCTGAGGAGGGCAGAGGGACAAGAGGCTGTCGGCCAGCAGAGGTCTGCCGGGACAGGGGTCCAGTGGGGGTGTCAGGGGGGCTGGCTTGGCGGGAGCCTATGAGGGAGCCAAAGCCATCAGCTGAACTGCCTCTGCCTCCAACTTCTGGAGTTGCACTGCTAGACACCTGTATGCCAGACAACACTGATTGCATGCTGTGAGAATGCCAATGCTCTGGGAGAGGCAAGATCATTGGCTGAGGAAGTCTCTGCCTGGTATCCTTACACTTGCACCTGGTTGACACCTGTCTATATGACTGCAGTATCTTGACTGAGGTTCATGTTCACGCCTCAACTAGTGTCAGGCTTTCAGGGAGTTGAGGTCATGAGCTGGACTGTTCCTGCCTGCTGCAGAAGGGCATGCCTTGCTTGACGCCTGTGTACATGGTGCACATGCTGAAGATAGCGAGACAGTGTCAGCCACACCATGATGTTCCAACAACCGTGTGGACACATGCCAAGGCAACATCAGAGCCGTCATCTATACCACGTGGGCTGTAGAGTCCCGATGTACCAACAGGCAAGACGCGACGTCTTGAGGCAGCAGCATTGCCACACCACAATGTATCAGCAGGCAAGGCGCAACTTGTGAGGCAGCGGCATTGCCACACCTTCTCTAACTCGACCTCTTGCATTTGCAACTACTCTCTCGAAGATTTACCCAGACCTGCAGACAGGCGGGATATAAACAAGAGGCTGCATGCAAGCATAACGCCTGTTCAAGACACGGGAGACTTGTGTCTGCCACTCTGCTTCAGCTAACCTGAAGTCTACTGGCAGTCCTGGTGCTGCCAATCTGGGGAGTAGCCTGCAGAAGGGGGCTCAAGCCTGGGCTCAGCCCTGGGCTATGCTGCTGCTGCTGCTGCTGCTGCACAGCCAGCTGAGCCTTCATGCCTGCTAGCTCCAACTCCTGTCGCTGTTGCTGGAGAGACCTGGTTTCAGCATCCAGCCGCCGCTCATTGCCACTCAGTGCGTCCTCCCTGGCCTTCAGCTCACTTGCTAGCACCTGTCAACATGGCAGATGGTGGAGCCAATGATGACCTGGGTGTCAAGGCTTGTGTCACTGCTGCAGGCGACTTGTTGACGAGGCAAGTGCAAGATGAAGACGTCGCTACTTGTCAGCCATGACATCCTCCGACGGCCTTCCACTAGTTTGCCAGCGCCTGTTACTGAACCACCCTTGACTGACAGCGTCCTTTGCTCATGATTCTGCAGGTGCAGTGTGTGCTAGTGCTTGCCACCATATGATGCTCGGGTCATGGTAGTGAGCGTTTGTTCACACACATGGATGGCAGCTGATGTTCTGTTGGTGTCAAAGATTGCATAGAGCCTAGCTTTACGCCTTGACTCGTGTGCACTTTGTCAACGTTCTCATTCTGTCTCAACTGGTCCTGTTTATTTTGAGCGTGTGCATGCAGTGGACCATGGCAACCACACCTCACACGCCACAGTCAGCGAATGCTTGCGATCATGTCACATTTATGTCATTCAGGACACTGTGCAAGTCACAGACACAAGTTCCCCATGTATATGTAGACGCATCAAGAAGCTGCACAATCGCAATGCTGAGGCCCAACCTCCATGTTGTTGCCATCTTGACTGATACTTACCGCACCAACAGCAACAGCGGCAGTAGCAGAAGAGGTTTCAAAGAAGGGGAACAACAGGACAAGAGGTAAGAGAAAAGGAACACTGCCTGCACACCTTGAGGTCTCTGTCTCGACGTTCCAGGTCAGCTTCTTGCTGTGAGAGCTGAGCCTGGGTGCGGGCGGCTCCTGTGAGCTGGCGCCGCTGCCTCTCCACCTCCCCTGCCTGCTCATCTAATTCAGCCCTGCAACAACCAGTGTTACCCCAT
>JAABUU010004120.1_pt1 | contig 17563 bp, 16 predicted proteins | sample 5559301 | NCBI WGS metagenome assembly JAABUU01 (sample SAMN10711884, study PRJNA513360) | rock metagenome | isolation source: Antarctica rocks | place: Antarctica: Victoria Land, Richard Nunatak white | reverse complement strand
GACTGGTCGATGTGGTGTACCGGCTGTTGCGGGAACAGAAGCGTGCCACCGCGCCGGATTCAGGAGCGTGCAACGCGCGCGGACCATTCTTGCAACCCGCCGCTTGACACGGGAGGCTCGTATGAGTTACCCGGTATCCTTGCAGTCACCGTGGCAAGGCAGTATCCGGGGGCACACGTCGGCGCACTACCAAGCCGCTCCTCCTGCATCGATCCGCAACCCTACGGGGACGTCGGCGGCGGTGCGGGCGTCAAACCGTGCCGTCGCATGACCTCTACCGCCTTGGTGCGATCCGGCGGTCCACCCGCCGCGGCATTGATCACCGCCGCCATCTCGCGGAAGTATGCCGGATCGAGCACTCCCGGGCTGATCGTCGCCAGCGCCCGCGCGTCTACATCGCCATGGTTGATGAATCCATGCACCGCCCCGCGCGGGATGCACAGCGCCTGCCCGGGTCCCACATCGATCGGCTCGCCGTCGATGGTCCAGGTCGAGACACCTTCCAGCCCGTAGATCGTCTCCTCATAGCCGTCGTGGCTGTGCGGCGGCGCGGCTGACCGTCCTCTTGCGGGAATCGTCAGCTCGGTGAGCGCCACGCTGCCGTTGGAGTTGTCGCCGGTGACGAGGAAGCGGATGCTGGCCCCCCCCCACTTGGATCGTCTCCTCCGCCGGGTTGACCTTCACCTTCGCGTTGTGTGCGGGCATGGACTCCTCCTTGTGGGCGACGCGTACGCCTTGTGTCGCCGGAATACGTCGGGCATCGTGTGCGCGTAGTCTATCACGCAAAGTCATCCACCTTGGTCTTGCCATCGCTATTGCATAAATAGCGGGTCACTCATACGGCCAAGTCCAGTAATCAGTGCCCTTTGTTCTGAGCATTGGCCGACGCATCGCGAACAGTCACCCCTCTCCCGCTCGGCGGGCGGAGGGGCCGGGGTGGGGGTTACTCACCCGATGCCGATGTCGCGGAGGTAGGCGCGGGTGCGTTTGGCAATGGGGAGGGGCTTGTCGAAGGGGGCGGGGTACATATCCTGCTCGACCATTGCGTAGCCGGTGTAGTTGATGTCGCGCAGTAGGTCGCGGAAGGCGAGGAAGTTCACCGCGCCCTCGGACGGCTCGCAGAACATATCGTTGCCGACGGCGATGGCGAAGGGGATATTCTCCTTTTCCACCTTTGCGATCATCTCCGGGCGGACGCTCTTCAGGTGCAGGTAGGGAATACGTTCGTGATGCGTGCGCATGAAGGCGACAGGGTCGCCGCCCCGGTAGGCATGGTGGCCGGTATCGAAGCAGAGGAAGACGCGCTCCGGGTCGGTGTCGGCGAGCAGGCGTTCGATCTGATCTTCGTACTCGACGTGCGTCTCGGCGTGCGGATGGAAGACGAGTTGTAGGCCGAAATGGTCGCGCGCGATGTCCGCCACACGGTGCGTCGTCTGGATCAGCCGCTGCCACGCGTCGTCGTCGAGCCGCTTCGGTGCGGTCACGCGGCCAGTGAAGAGATCGGAATAGGTGTCGTCAATCAGCACGAGGAACTTCCCGCCGAGGGCGGCGACGAGTTCGCCCGCGCCGCGCGTCTGCCGCTCCAGCTCTGGCCACGCGGCCGGGTCTTCCAGATTGACCATGACTGCCGTCCCCGTCGTCGTGAGGTTTCGCTTCGCCAGTTCGGCGCGCAGGGTCGGCACATCGGTGGGCAGGTAGCCGTACGGCCCCAGTTCGGTCCACGCATACCCCGCCTCAGCAACCTCATCGAGGTAGCGTTGCCACGGTGTCTGCTTCGGATCGCTCGCGAACCAAACCCCCCACGAATCCGGCGCGCTCCCAATTGTCACTTGCATCGTACCCTCCATAAAAATGCGGTTCAACCCCGGTTTCTCCCCGATGTGTCCTCAATAATAGAAGCGTTGCAGTTGGGCGCGCTCGTTTTCGTAGGCGGTGCGGCGTTCGTCAGTGATGGGGTCGTTGGTCGCCTCAGCGGGGGCGACATCCCACCAGACGCCCGCGCCGGGCAGGTAGTGGTGCGGCTCCGTCTCGACGACGATCACGCAGGAGCGGTGTTCGTCCCGCGCTTCCATGAGCGCCATTTCCAGAGTGTCCGGCGTCGTGACGTGCCAGGTCCGCGCTCCCATGCTGGCGGCGTGCTGGGCGAAATCAATCGGGATGTAATCGCCTTCGAGGCGGTGCGTCGCGTCGTCCCGCGCGCGGAACTCATTGCCGAAACTGCGCCCGGCGCGGTTCATCTGCAACTGGCGAATCACCTGGTAGCCGTGGTTCTCTGAGAGAACGACGGTCACTTTCAGTTGTTCTTGCAGCGCCGTGACGAGTTCGCTCGGGTTCATCAGGTAGGTACCGTCGCCGATCAGGACGTAGACCTCGCCTTCGGGCTGCGCCATGCGGACGCCGATGCCGGCGGGCAGTTCGTAGCCCATACAGGAGAAGCCGAACTCCAGATGGCAGTGTTTGCCGCCGCGTGTATCCCAGAGTTTGAGCAGGTCGCCGGGCGCGCCTCCGGCAGCGGCGATCACCGTATCGCCCGCCCGCGCCGTCTTATTGAGCGTGCCGATCAGTTGCCCCTGACTCATTGCCTCACCGGGGATTTGCATATATACCGCATCGCGCAGTTGTTTCGCCCATGCCTCCTTTGCCGCCGTGATTTCGGTGCGGTACGCGGTGTCGGTCGTGATGCCGTCCGCCATATTCGCGAGTGCGATGAGCGTTTCACGTGCATCAGCGACAATCGGCAGCGCACCCTGCTTATAGGCGTCGTGCGCGCAGACATTGATGGTGATGAACCGGACATCGGGATGTTGGAAGGCGGACTGCGAGCCGGTCGTGAAGTCGGTCAGCCGCGTGCCGATGGCGATGATGAGATCAGCATTCCGTACGATCTGTGTGGCGGCGGGCGTGCCGTTGACGCCGCTGCCACCGAGCAGCAACGGCGACTCGCCGGGCATCGCTCCTTTACCGCCGGATGTCTCCGTGACTGGGATACCGCACCCTTCCGCGAAAGCGCGCAACGCCTCGCCCGCCTCGGCATAGTAGACGCCACCGCCCGCGATGATCACCGGGCGCTTTGCCGTCTTGATGAGTGCGATTGCGTCGTCAATCCGGCGCGATTCGGGCGGGCGGCGCGCGATTGACCAGACGCGTGCGGCGAAGAAGTGAGCGGGATAGTCGTAGGCGTGCGCCTGGATGTCCTGCGGCAGGGAGAGCGTCACCGCACCCGTCTCCGCCGGGTCGGTGAGGACGCGCATTGCTTCCGGCAGGGCGGTCAGTAACTGCTCCGGGCGTGAGATGCGGTCGAAGAAGCGGGAGACGGGGCGGAAGCAGTCATTGACGCTCAGGTCGGCGGAGACGGGGTGTTCCAACTGCTGCAAGACTGTCCCCTGATGGCGCGTCGCGTAGTAATCGGACGGCAGGAGCAGGACGGGGATGCGGTTGATTGTCGCCGTTGCCGCGCCGGTGATCATGTTCGTCGCGCCGGGGCCGATGGAGGAGGAGCAGGCGAAGGTGGCACGGCGCAGGTTCGCCTTTGCGAAGCCGATCGCCGTATGCACCATGGATTGCTCGTTGCAGGGCTGGTAGTAGGGTAACTCCTGCCCGTACTCGAAGAGCGCCTGCCCGATCCCCGCGACATTCCCATGCCCGAAGATACCGAAGAGTGCCGGAATCAGCCGCCGCGTCTCTCCATCCCTCTCGCTCTGCTGCACTTGCAGGTATTTCACGAGCGCCTGCGCCATCGTCAGCCGGATCGTTTCGGTGCCAAGCATAGTGACATCTTCCCTCTCTGCTTATCAGCGATATACATCGAAGCCGGACGGCTTAAATATGGCGCCCTTCATCAGAGAGCGGGATTGCCAGCACGAACGACACCCAAACGACGCCATCGGGAAGCGCTATTGATAATGTCATCCTTCGCCTTCTGGATGCTCCGTCGCACGCAGTTGTCGGTGTTCAGCATCTGGGAATAGTCGGGACTGGCCTGGTATTCATGGCTTAGCGTGAACCAGTACTCGGGTCCGAGAATGCCGATGCCTACCTGTCCAGCATCTTCCGCAAACTCCAGAGCATCCATAGGACTCATATGGAATATCCGTCCGTATCGGACGCCTCGCCCCTCGTACCGACTTTCCAAATCCCGCAGCATTTCCTCCGGTACAGACCGTGTTTTCGTCTGGTAATCGGGTTTAATTAGCCTTACTCTCGGTCTCACACGCTCTTCGGTCATTGGAAATTATCCCTTCGGATTGTGAGTAAATCCTTCGGAGCTCATCGCATCCCTTATCTCTCGACAAGTGCTTGTGGGCATTATGCAGCAACGACGTAGGGACGCACAGCCGTACGTGCGCCACAGCGCGGAAGCACGATTATACGGCATTGGCATCGGAAGAATCGGGCGCACAGCTGTACGCCCCTACCAGATCAATCGCCGGTACCCGTTTCGGCATAGACCGGCTGTGGCTTGATTCGCGCTGTGACGAGGATCGGGAGAACGGTGAGCGCGATCGTCCCGGCGATGACGGAGGGATTTGTGAGGATACTCATTGTATCCTCACCCTGCGCGCCCGCGAGGTAGCCGAAGCCAACATAGGTGCCCGCCCAGAGGATTTCGCCAACCGCATCGTAGAGGAGAAAGCGGCCGAGCGAATAGCGGCGCGCGCCGCTCACGACATTAACAACCGGGCCGAAGGCGGTGAGCACCGTGCGGCTGAGGAGGATCAGGATGCCCATACTGCCACGCCGATCGAGCATTGCGTCAGACCAGTTAGTCGCCTGCCGGACGGATTTCCAGGCGAGAACGCGGCGCGTCATCCGCATCAGCCAGTGCATCGTGGCCGTGACGCGGGTATCGCGGGCCGTCGCGCGCTCGGCGAGCCATCGGATACCACACCATCCCGCGACGTACCCGAGCGCATCCCCGAGGATCGCGCCCGCCGCCGCGACGACGATAAGCAGACCGATATTCATCTGCCCATGCGCGGCGAGGACACCGGCGGCGGTAAGCAGCCCGGCAACTGGCAGCGGCAAACCGAAGGCTGCAATGAGGACGACAAAGGCGATGGCGATGTTGCTGTAGAGAGTAGTATCGCTCATCTCATCGCTCCTCTCCGTCGATCCTGGTTGCGTGAGCCGCCACATCGTCTCGCTATGATCTCAGTATGCCTAGTGCGCGGTTCGTCCGCTACGACCCTGCGGGCGATCTTGTTTCCCCCTCTTTGGACGATGTCGGCCCGTCCATTGGAAGGAGTTCACTGATAAGAACACATTTCATGCCACCGATGTTTCGTTTGTAAAAATCTTCCGAAATAACGAAGCGATGGTGCGGAACGATTGCGCACTCATTGCTCTTCTTGACGCCGCCTGCCACGCATGGCAGGATGCGGTCAGTCTTCGCAGGGCAATCTCGATCGCGATGAGAAGGAGCAGCGTTATGGCACTGACCGCACGGGGAGTAATCGCACGGACACCGGGCGCCGCCGCCGAGGTGGAGGAATTTTCGATAGACGATCCGGGGCCGAACGAGGTGCTCGTACGCATTCTTGCCTCCGGCGTCTGTCATACCGATCTCGGCGTGAAGATGGGCACGTATGGCACGAGCGGGTTCCCCTTCCTCCTCGGCCACGAGGGCGCGGGAATCATCGAAAAAGTCGGGCCGGGCGTCGAGAAGCCACAGGTGGGCGATCACGTCATCCTTGCCTGGCGCGCACCGTGCGGTCAGTGTCGCTTCTGCCTGCGCGGGCAGCCGAACTACTGCGCGAATAGCCTGAATGCTGAGAAGCGCATGCACACAAAGGACGGCCAGACGCTCAACCCCGTGCTCGGCATCGGTACCTTTTGCACGCACACCGTCGTCCACGCCGCGCAGGCGATCGTCATTGACAAGGATTTGCCGGACGCGCAGATGTCGCTGATCGGCTGCGGCGTGATGACGGGCGTCGGCGCGGCGCTCTATTCGGCGGGCGTCCGCCCCGGCACGAGCGCGGCGATCTTTGGCTGCGGCGGCGTCGGCGACAGCGCCATTCAGGGCGCGCGGCTGGCGGGCGCGACGACGATTATCGCTGTGGATATTGACCCGAAGAAACTCGAATGGGCGAAGCAGTTCGGCGCGACGCACACCGTTAACGCGCGTGAGGGCGACCCGGTCGCGCGGATCAAGGAACTGACCGGCGGGAATGGCGTGGACTACTCCTTTGAGGCGGTCGGGCGGCCTGAGACACTGGAGCAGGCGCTCTTCTGCCGCGATCTCGCCGGCACCTGTGTCTTCATCGGTGTGCCCGGCCCCGGACCGAAACTCAATCTCGATCTCCAGCGCTTCTTCGATACTGGCGGAAGTACCGTCGTCTCGTGGTACGGCAACTGCCTGCCGACGCGGGACTTCCCACTCCTGGCGGCCTGGTATCAGCAGGGTCAACTGAAACTCGATGAGGTCGTTACGCAGATGATTCGTCTGGAGGATACCGAAGAAGCCTTCCACGCGATGGAGCGCGGCGAAACGCTCCGATCAGTGATTGATCTGGCGAACGGGTAGGAAAAGGGAGCAGTTGGTGCGCATCCTGGCGATTTCCGGGAGCCTGCAAGCCACCGGAACGATCATGACCTTCGTTCGTGCCCTTATTGCACTGGCACCTGAGGGGATGGGATGCACCCTCTACGACGGGTTGGCCGATCTCCCACATTTCAGCCCGGATCGCGACCGCGATATGCCGCCCGCACCCGTCGCAGCGTTGCGCAGGCTGCTCCGCGATGCCGATGGTGTGCTCATCTGCACGCCGGAGTATGCGTACGGGATGTCAGGATCGCTGAAGAACGCGTTCGACTGGATCGTCTCGTCGGGCGAGTTCGTGAACAAGCCGGTAGCGGCACTAAGCGCCTCTCCGTACCCCACGGGCGGAGAACGAGCGCACGCATCGCTCCTCCTGACACTGACCGCAGTCAACGCGGTAATTGTGGACGGGGCAACGCTGACCGTGCCGCTCGTCCGCACAAAGATGGACGCCGACGGTGCGGTGTCGGACCCCGCAACCGAGCAGGCGCTTCGCTCGGTCCTCGATGCATTGGCGCGGGCGATCGCCGCTACTTCTTGAACCGCGCGGTGAGCCAGGCGGCGGTGTCGCCGAGCGGCTTCGGGTCAATCGGCTGGAAGTTGTCCGCGTAGACCGAGGGTGTCTGCCCGAGCGAATGACCGAGGTTCGGGTAGACGATCAGCGTGTGATCCGGGTTGTTCGCGGCGGCGAGGGCGTCGTCAATCTGCTTCGCACCGGCGGGGTTGACATTCGCGTCCCGCCCGCCTTGCAGGATCAGCACCGGCCCTTTATACCCCGGCAGGCTGCTGACGATCGTCGGCAGTGACTTATCCGCTGTATACGGGGCATACTGCGTGCTCCGCGCATTCTCATCGAAGTTCGCGAAGAAGCCATGAGAGGATGGGACAATCTCGCCCGCGATATCCAGTTTCCCGTCACCGTTTTTGTCCGTCTGCGGGTTCAGCCGCAGTCCGCTCGACGCGGGTGATGCAGCAGCGGACGACGCTGGCGCGGTCGCCGCAGCCGGCGATGCGGAGGAAGCTGCCGGTTGCGACAGATCGAGCGTCAGGACGGCGGCGAAGCCCGATGCGGTGCCGGGGCTGTTCCGGAACGCGGCGAGGATCTCCTCAATCGTGATCGCACCGTCTTTGTTTGTATCCGCGACATCGCGTAAGAAGCCGACACCGACATCGAGCGATTGGTATGCGAAGGTATCCTTCCACGACCCTGCGACGGGCGCCTGGAGGATCAATCCGGCGATTTCCGGGTGCGCCAGGACGAGCGCGGTCGCGTGCGTCGTCCCCTCGCTCCAGCCATACAGGATGATCCGCTTGGTGTCCACACGCGGGTTCGTGCGCGCACTCTGGTAGACCTTGTCCGCGTCCGCGAGCAGTTGCTTCTGCGAGAGTGCGTAGAACTTCGCCGTGACGCTCGAATTCTGCTGGTCGGTCGGGCCGGTAATGTAGTGTTTGTTGTAGTGGATAACCGCGTATCCGTTCGCCGTCAGGTATTGCGCGATGTCTCCGAAGATGTGCGACCGCGCCGCGCCGCTCTGCCGGTCGAGGATGGTGAAATCCATGTCGAACGGCCCGGTGCCGGGGATGAGAATGACTGTCGGGAAGGGGCCATTGCCCGTCGCGGGGTAGGTCAGTTGGGCGCGACTCTGGAAGTCGCCGAAGTCCACGGTGAAGTCTTCGTGCGCGACATTCGGGTTGCCGGCCACGGCGGACGCCGCCGGGCTGCCCGCCGCTGTCGCTTCTGCCGTCACGGAGCCGCGCGCGCTCGTGGCGGAGGCGGTACCCGCCGCATTGGTTGAAGTGGCCGCTGTTCCAGCGATCGCGCTTGCGGAACCGGCAGACCGGGTCGGTTGCGTCGCGGAACTGGCAACAGTCGGGCTGGCAGCGCGCGTGGTCGGTTGCGGCGTCGCGGTCGGTGTACTCCCACCACAGGCAACCAGCAGCATAGAGAGCGTGCCAACCAATCCGACATACATGCGTGCGGATGCAGCAATTCGCGGGTGGTGCATAATCCCACTTCCTTTCGTACGACCCCGGTGTCGTTCTCCCATAGGAAGCGGCACATCCCATCGGTCTCGCTGCGCAAGGGCAGTGCCAGCGCGTCGCCTCTTCCATCAGAGGGGCGCGGCGCGTACGATAGTGACACGTTTTGGAACGCTGGAGAGAATGGAGGATGCCGTGTTCTCGCTGATCAAAGAACTGACCGAACTCACCGGGCCGGTGGGGCAGGAGGGGATCGTTCTCGATCACATCGAGCACGTCTGGCGGGAAGCGGGCGCGCGCACCGAGCGGACGCGCACCGGCAACGTCCTTGCACGGGCGGGCGGTACGGGCAAGAAACTGCTGCTCGCCGCGCATGCGGACGAACTCTGCTATCTCGTCCGGGCGATAGACCCCGCCGGGTTCCTCTGGCTGGCGAATGGGCAGGCATGGCAGCGGACGACGAGCGTGCGCAACTGGTTCACTATCGGGCAGCGCGTGCAGGTATTGGCGCGCTCCGGCCCCTTGCCCGGCGTGATTGCTAGCACGACGGGGCACCTCGCCTCGTTCGCCCTCGGCGAGCCGAAAGAACTAACATGGAACGACTTCTGGGTGGACACCGGACAGACGCACGATGAACTGCTGGCGCGCGGCGTCACGCCCGGCACGCGCGTCATCTGGGACGCGACGACGGAGCAGTTTGGCCCGCACGTCGTCGGCAAGGCGCTCGATGACCGCGTGCCGCTCGCCGTGATTACCGAAGTGCTGCGCCGCGTGCCAACCGAGGAACTCGGCTGCGAACTGACACTCGCCTGCACGATTCAGGAGGAGATCGGGCTGATCGGCGCGTTCGGCGTTGCCGCACGCGAGCAGTTCGACGCGGGGATTGCCGTCGAGATCGGCCTGGCGAGCGACATCCCCGGCGTCGAGGAGCGCGCGATCCCCGTCCGACTGGGCGGTGGCCCGATCCTCGTTCACAAGGACGCGCTCATCCACTACGACCACGCGCTAACCGCCGCATTGGAGCGGACGGCGGGCGCGGCGGGCATCCCGATCCAGCACGCCGTCTTCGGCTCGTTCGGCAGCGACGGCGCGGCCTTCATGAAGGCGGATATTCCCGCCGCGATGGTCGCCTTTCCCGCCCGCTACACGCACAGCCCCTTCGAGACCGGTCATTTGGGGGACATCGAAGCCCTCGTCACCTGGCTCTGCGCTTTCGTGCGGGACGGTATGCGGTGAAATTTTGCTTCGCTCCTCTTCCCTTGCGCCTTGACAAGCGTTCCAGGAAATGCTACGTTCCACCTCATGTGGAACCCGGCAATATCTGGAACAACCTACAGTGAATTGCCATCTGGCTTTGAACTTGTCGACGATGTTTACAAGATATTGAGGGCACGCCTTCCATCTTCGTGGAACCTTCGCTTCACACCACGACTGAATCTAGGCGGTCAAAGCGACCAGTTGGATTTCGTGCTTGAAATTACAAGCGGAAATGGAACAAAAGCCGTCGTCGATGTTGAAGTGAAGCGTCAGATTGCTCCGAAGGATGTAACTTGGCTAACTGGTTATCTCCATCGTGCGGATGGCACTGACCGCTTCCTCGTTATCGCTCCCTACCTATCACCACGCACGAGGGAACTCTTGACCGATGCCCGAATAGGATACGCCGATGCTACCGGCAACTTCCGGTTGGAACTCGAAAAACCTGTGATGTTCATTACGCTTACAGGCGCTAGTAATAATCCTTGGCGTGAAGATCGTCCGTTGTTATCCCTTAAAGGGCCTGTAGCAGGGCGAGTCGTCCGCGCCTTGTGCGATTTCGCCCCTCCTTACAAGATTCGTGAGTTGGCAGAGCGCTCGGGCACGTCCCTCGGATCAACCTCTCGAGTTGTGACATTTGTCGAGCGTGAGGCTTTGCTCACAAAGGATGATCGAGGCGCAGTAATAGATGTAAAGTGGGAACGGTTAATCCGACGCTGGACGGATGATTACTCTCTCGTTAAATCGAACCAAACACGCGGCTTCCTTGAACCACACGGAGTCGAGGCATTTCTCCGCAAGCTGGAAATCTTCGATTTTCCCTACTCAATAACAGGTTCTTTCGCGGCGGCGCGTATTGCTCCAATTGCGTCGCCACGGCTTGCCGTTATCTATGTCGAAGATACCAGAATGGCTGCGGAGCGACTTGACTTAAGACCAGTAGAGAATGGGACGAACGTCCTCCTTGTTCGGCCGTTTGATTCAGTCGTCTTTGACCGAACAACCGAAGCGGGTGGAATTATCTATGCAGCCCTATCGCAGGTTGCCGCCGATCTCCTAACCGGTCCTGGGCGCAACCCAGCCGAGGGCGAGGAATTGCTACAATGGATGGGAGAAAATCAAAATGCCTGGCGGTACTGATCCAGAGTATGTGCGGGCACGACGTGTTCTGTTAAATGCACTCGATGCTCTGGCTAGCCATCGGGAAGCCATTATTTTAGTAGGTGCTCAAGCGGTTTACCTTCACACGGGTGATACTGTTCTTGCAGTTGCCCCTCACACGACGGATGCTGATCTCGCTCTTGATCCTGATCTTCTTCATACTGATCCGAATCTGGACCAGATAATGACTCAAGCAGGATTCGTGCTTCGGTCTACCAATAATCCCGGTATTTGGACGAGTGAGCAGGAAGGCATCAATGTTGACCTCCTTGTTCCTCACGCGGTAAGTGGTAGAGGAAGGCGAGGGGCGCGTATTACGGGTCATAGTAACCATGCGGCCCGGAAGACGCCGGGACTGGAAGGCGTTCTCGTTGATAAACGTCGCATGCCAATCGAAGCATTAGAGAGTGGCGATGAACGCCGATTTGAAATCTGGGTCGCCGGGCCAACTGCATTGCTGGTTGCGAAGTTGCACAAGCTTGGTGAGCGGCAGGAACATCCAAGCCGTCTGGATGCAAAGGATGCGCTCGATATCTACCGACTGCTTCAAAGCACAGCGACTGAAGATTTCGTGAAAGTGTACATCACTCTCGAACATGATACGCGATCAAAGCAGGTCACTCATGAGGCAATTGTTTTCATGCGAAGCCTCTTCGCCAGCCCGGCAGCATGGGGATCACGGTTAGCGGCACAGGCAGTAGAAGGTCTTGCCGATACCGATGAAGTTGCTCAGTCATGTGCCTTTCTCGCGAACGATCTGCTTGCACTCCTTCCTAATGAGATGCTTGATATTCAACAGGATTAGGCCCCGGAAACGGAGTGACTTACGACAGGCAACAAGGTCTATCACGAATACGTTCAGCGGCTGCCGATCGCCGTGCCGACCCTCGATCGTCGCACGCTCGACCGCGCGATCGCGGGCCTTGGCGCGACGCCCGCGACTGTGACGGAGGAGCAGATGCTCCGGGCGCTCCGCGAGATAGTCTATCCACTGCTCTCCGCGCGTGGCCGCGCCGCAGGCAGTGCGCCGACGCAGGCCGGGTTAATCACGACCGACGCGGCGAATCGCGTGCGGACGATCACCCCGGTCGCGGCGACGATTGTTGGCCTCGCGCCGGATGTGGACGCGATCGGGCAGCCGGTAGACGCGCTGCCGGGGCTGGATCACTGCGTGCCGCCAGTCGCATCGTTCGCCGACGCGGAGAGCGTGCGGATCGAGGAGGGCGTCGTTCCAGCGGATGGGCGGCGCGTGCGCTGCATCTCGCACTTGCGGACGGCGGCGGATGGCGCCGTGCTCGGCGTCAGCACGACGGTGCAGGACATTACGCTCGAAACCGCCGTCTATGCCGAGGCGGGGCCGCTCTACCAGACGAACGAAACCCGTGCGGAGGAGCTCTCGACCTTAGCGAGGATCGCGCGGCTGATTGCTCTGACGACCTCGCTCGACGCGACACTGGCGGCGATCGCGGAGCACACGACGCATCTCCTTGACAGCCGGGCGGCGGCGATCTTCCTGCCGAACGCGCTCGGTCAATTGCAGTTGGTGGGGCAATACGGCTTACCCAACGACTATGCAGAGACGATTAACGACTTCATGCGCTTCGCCGTGCATCTGCCGGACGAGATGCAACCTCCCACGACGCTCGCCTTCCGCGATGGCGTCCGCGTGCATCGCAACATCATGGCTATCCCCGACGATGCTCCGGCGGGGGCGCACGCGGCGCGGGCGGTGGCCGTCGCGGATGGATGGGGTTCCATCGTCGCTGTTCCACTCGTCGCGAAAGGCGCGACGATCGGCACGCTCACCTGCTACTTCGCGCGGCAGGAACCGCCGTCCGACGAGATGGTGCAGCGGATCATGACGATCACCGATCACGCCGCCATCGCGGTGCAGACCAGCAAACTCTATGCGGAGACCGAGCGGCAACTGGCGGAAATGACCGCCCTCCATCAGACTGCCGCGCTCCTCAACTCCAGCCTCGACCGTGCAGACGTGCTGAACACGATTGTCGAGCAGGCGGCACGAGTGACGGGCGCGCGCGTCTGCGGTCTGCTTGAGCTGAACAACAGCGGCGACGCGACGATCCCGCGCGCGATTTATGGCCTGGATCACTTTCCCTTCTCGGATGTCTCGATCCTCCGGCATGGCCCGGCGCTCTACGCCATCCAGCAGCGAGAGCCGCTCATTATCCGCAATCATGGAGACGCGCGGGCGATGCCGTGGTGGCAGGAGGACTTCGCGGAGCAGGTCACGCACGGACCATTGAAAGCATTTGACGCGAAGGCGTTTATCGCCGTGCCGTTTGGCTATCAGGGCGCGCACAACGCGGTGCTGATGCTCATCTATGACCACCCGATCAACCCGGACGCAAACGAGATGCAGTTGATCGCGACCTTCGCGGACCATGCTGCCGTTGCGATGCATAACGCGCTGTTGCATGAGCAGGCACAGCAGGCGGCGGCATTGGAGGAGCGGCACCGCCTCGCGCGGGATTTGCACGACAGCGTCACGCAGTCGCTCTTCTCGATGAGCCTGCTCGCGCAAGTCCTCCCTGCCCTCTGGGATGTGCAGCCCGAGGAGGCGAAGCGGAGCCTCGATGAACTGCGGCGGCTCTCCCGGGAGGCGCTAGCCGAGATGCGCGCGCTCCTCTTCCAGTTACGGCCCGTTGCACTGGAGGAGGAAGGGCTCGTCGAGGCGCTCCGGCGGCACATCGAGTCCCTGCAACGGCGCGACGGCCCGGCGCTCGCGTTCGCCGCGACGGGTGCGGAAGAACGGCTGCCGTTGCCGTTGGAGGAAGCGCTGTTCCGGGTGGCGAACGAGGCCGTAGGCAACGCGCTCAAGCACGCACGGGCGAAGGAGATCGCCGTTGCACTTGACATCCGCGATGGGACTGCCACACTGACGATAGGGGACGATGGCCGCGGCTTCGATCGCGCGGGGCATCAGCCGCAACCCGGCCATCTCGGCCTGCCGGGCATGCGGGAGCGGATCGAGCGCATCGGCGGCGTGCTCCAGATCGCGAGCGTGCCGGGCGCGGGTACAATCATCACCGCGCGCGTCGCGATCCCCGCCACGCAGTCGCAATTCGCGTGAGGATAGGCGATGGAAACGCGGGTACAAACGATCATCTCCGAACTGCGCGGGCTGCTCGAAGCGTGCTACGGCGACCGATTGAAACGGCTCGCGCTCTTCGGCTCACAGGCACGCGGCGATGCCGAACCCGGTTCGGATATTGACGTCCTCGTCGTCCTCGCCGGGCCGGTAGATACTGTGGAAGAATGGAAGAGAACGGGCGACATACTCTACGACCTGATGTGCGCGCATGAGTGCATCCTGATCAGTTGCAACTTCATGGACGAAGAACGCTTCGCGAAGGAACGGAGCCCGCTACTTCTCAATGTGCGGCGGGAAGGGGTGAGTGTGTGACGAAAGATCAGCGCGAACTGCTTGAAAGAATCAAAGAGAGCCTTGCAGCGGCGAAACTTCTCTGGCATCGGGCATGCGCATCACCACTAGGAAAATCGCCCTAACTGCATATTTCCTAACGAGAAAGAAGATCGAGGTTACGGATGAGCAGCGCAACCCAATTCCCAGAGAAGAAGATTCGCGTCCTCGTCGTGGACGATCACAGCGTCGTGCGGCAGGGGCTGCGGATGTTCCTGCTCGTCCAATCCGACATGGAGCTGGTTGGGGAGGCGCAGAATGGACGCGAGGCGGTGGAACTCGCCGCGCAACTCGCGCCGGATGTCGTGCTGATGGACCTCTTGATGCCGGAGATGGACGGCATCGCGGCGACCGCCGCGATCAAGGCCGCGCACCCGGAGATAGAGGTGCTCGTCCTCACCACCTTTCTCGACGACCGGCGCGTCGCGGAGGCGATCCAGGCGGGCGCGGTCGGCTTTCTCCTCAAAGAGGTCGAGGCGGACGACCTCATCAAGGCGGTGCGCGGCGCGGCGCGGGGCGAGCCGCAACTGCACCCGGACGCGGCGCGGATGCTGATGGGCCTCGCCACTCGCCCGAAACCCGCCCCGGACCATTCGACCACGCTCACTGACCGCGAGCGGGATGTGATCGCTCTGCTCGCCGAAGGGCAGAGCAACAAGCAGATCGCGCGCGAACTCTCGATCAGCGAGACGACCGTAAAGGGACATGTCGCGAACATTCTCGGCAAACTCGCACTCGCCGACCGCACGCAGGCCGCCGTCTATGCCGTCCGCAATGGTCTCGCGCGCGAATCCGGATCGTCGTAAGGGGCGCGTTTCACATGGAACCCGACGGATTACCGCCACGAACATCCGGGATGATGGTGATGAGCCGTGCCCTACGCCTACGGTGCCCGGTCTGCGGGAAGGGGCGGCTTTTCCGGCGCTTCACGATGCTGACACACTGCGTGCATTGCGGCTTCCACTTCGAGCGAGAGGTCGGTTACTTCACGAACACTGCCGTCATCAATTACGCCGTGGCGAGCCTGCCGATCCTCTTCATCGTCGCGCCGCTTGCCTATCTGTATCCGCACGCAATCGCGCTGGAGATCAGCCTCGGCTTCCTCTTTGCAATCGTGCTACCCCTCCTCTGCTTTCGCCATGTCCGCAGCCTCTGGCTCGCAACTGACGTGCTTGTCCGCCCCCCCGTCGCGGTGGAGTTCGATACGTCCGATAGGATCTCCTAAACTGCCGATCCTTTCCCTCCATCGAGGTGATTGCCCCCGCCGTTCGGCGGGGGCAATCACCCCTTCGGGCAGCAAGGGGAAAACCGTTCATGTGGCCAATGTGACGCGCGCTGTCTGCTGGCACAATGAGCCTGCCGCCGACGCATGGGTTTTGGTGGCACATGACAGAGGAGGAACACATGGCAACCACTACCGCAATCGCGCCGATCCCCCGCACGGCAGCGCAGGAGGAAAATCGCTCCAAGTGGCTGACGCTTGGAGCGATGTGCTTCGCGCTTTTTATGATGATGTTGGACAATACGGTCGTCAATGTCGCGCTGCCGACGATTCAGCAGAAGTTCAGCGCGACGACTTCCGCTTTGGAATGGATCGTCAATGGCTACACGCTCTCGTTCGCCGTCTTGATGGTGACGATGGGCAAACTCGGGGATGTCTTCGGGCGCAAGCGGGTCTTCCTGATTGGCTTGACGATCTTCACCGCCGCCTCATTTGCCTGCGGTATCACGCCGAACCTCGGCACGCTGATCTTCTTCCGCGTCCTGCAAGGGATCGGCGGCTCGATCATGATGCCGGGCACGCTCTCGATCATCACCGCAACCTTCCACGGCAAGGAGCGCGCGCAAGCAATCGGCATCTGGGCGGGTATCTCCGGCCTCGCGCTTGCGCTCGGCCCGGTCGTCGGTGGCGTGCTCGTCCAGTACGTCAACTGGCAGGCGATCTTCTTCATTAACATCCCGATCGGCATCGTCGCCTTGCTCGTCGGCGCGCGGGTCATCCGCGAGTCGTCCGACCCGAATGCCGCCCGTTCCGTGGACTATCTCGGCGTTGCCACGTTGACGGCGAGTATCCTCTCACTCACGCTCGCGCTGATCGAGGGGCAGGGCTGGGGTTGGGCGAGCGGGCGCATCCTCGGTCTTTTCGCGGCGGCGGTCATCTTCTTCGTCCTCTTCATCCTCGCAGAGAATTGGCAGGCGAACCCGATGGTGCAGTTCGGCATCTTCCGCTCGCGAGCATTCCTGACGGCGAACGTCATTACGCTCGTACAGACGTTTGGGATGTTCGGGACGATCTTCTTCCTGACACTGTATATGCAGAATATCCTCGGCTACTCGGCAATCCAGTCCGGTATACGCCTGCTGCCGATGAGCGGGATGGTCATCTTCGGTGCGCCGCTGGCTGGCCGACTTGTCGGGCGCATCGGCGCGCGGCCGATCGTCTTTACCGGCATGACATTCGTCAGCACGGGTCTGCTGCTCTCCGCACTGCGGCTGACGCCAACCTCGGGCTACACGGTACTTCTGCCATCCTTCATCCTGATTGGCCTCGGTATCGGCTTCTCGATGTCCCCGCTTTCCGCCGTGGCGATGGAGTCCGTTGACCGGACCAAGGCAGGCGTGGCGAGCGGTGTGCTCGGCATGGTGCGGCAACTTGGCGGCGTCTTCGGTATCGCCCTCCTGGGTGCGATCTTCGCCACCCGCTCCCACACGCATGTCATGAGCGCCGTGAACGGTCTATCGCTGCCGGACGCCGCGAAGGCGCAGATCATCGCGAACGCGAGCCTCGGCAAAGGAAGCGGCACACTCCAGGGTACGGACCCGGCGCTGGCGCTGCGGATCAAGGATGCGGTGCTCGGCGGGGTCGTCAGCGGCCTGACGGACGCGATGCTCATCGGTGCGATTGCCTGCGCGATTGGCGCGGCGCTCGCTCTGACCCTGAAGCGGCCTGCGGAAGAGTCAGAGACCGAAACGGTCATCAGCGAAGCGGAGCACGAATTCGTCAACGAGCCTGCGCTCGTCGCATAAGCAAGGTGGGGCCAGCGCATCCGCTGGCAGGGCAATCGCATCTGGAATGAGCAGTTTCCGGTAGGATGAGTGATCGGCAGATCGCTCACGACGCGGAGGACTCTCATGACGGTGTCACCCGGTTCCACGATCACGCAGCACTTCGCGACCCT